>SDBT01002840.1_pt1 | contig 30274 bp, 52 predicted proteins | sample 2277101 | NCBI WGS metagenome assembly SDBT01 (sample SAMN10404973, study PRJNA504765) | marine sediment metagenome | isolation source: marine sediment core GS10_PC15, 103 cmbsf | place: Arctic Ocean: Southern Knipovich Ridge | collected 2010
CTACCAGGTTGATCATCGACGACATCTACGATCTAACAAAAAAACGTGTTCACACCGGGATCGGAAAGCAGAACATTATCAATCAAATAGCCCACTACTGTCAGAGGGAGATGCCGAAGTGATCGGTGGTGCGCCACCGGAGGTCGAGATCTTATGCGTTAGGGAGAGCGTGGTTGGTCAATTCAATCGCCTAAAGCATAAGGCCAGGGATATCAATGGAGTTGACTGGTGGGCATATTATGCAGGCGCGATGTGGATATTTAATTGCAAGCTCGATGCGTCCCTGGATGCATTTGGCGTGGAGGTGAAAGATGGAACGAGCTGACATAGCAGCCAGCCTCAGATTGGTGGCCCAGGAGTTCGAGGCCGGTACCATCGAGTCTGTGGTTTGTGTAACTGTTACGAATGAACGCGAGCCATCTAGCCTGGCGTGGCCAGGTGATCATGCGCTTAGCTTGCTTGGTGCGGTTACCCTGGCGAAGGACTTTCTGTCTGACTGGTACGAAAACGTAGCCAAAGAGCGAGGGCTGAAGGGATGAGTAATTCATGGGACCATTTGATGTGCGCTGCCTGCTGGAACGCTGATGAAGGAAATATTGCGAGTGGCGTAAATAATGCATTGGAAGGTGCGAACTCCGAAGCGGAGCCATGCTGCTACTGTGGAAAAGACACGACCTCTGGCATCTGGGTGCGCCATGACCCAGCCAAGATCTCGTGTAGGCACTCATAGGAGGCACAAATGAATCCACGAGGAATAATTCGTATGAGGATGGCTGTGATCTTCCTGTTCATGATCGTATTTATCTGGTTGTCCATTCACCAGGCCCAGATTGGCGAGGTCTTCAAAGCGTGGATTAATATGGTCTTTGCTTTCGTATGCCTGGGGCTGATTGTTGTCGTGAAGGAGCATGGCTGATGTATCCCAAAGAGATCCCAGATTTTATCGATGATGTCATGAAGCAGATCGAGATCGGTATCAGTCGCGTACACAAAAAGAGGTTGGAGGAAATCGTCGGGGAAGGTTCCTTTATACACGTAAGCTATCCAGAGGTGGTGGAGATCATGCTGAACGTCGAGGCCAAGGTTGATGACGGTAGTGAGGATGGAGCCTATGAGCATCAGACGATCTGGGTGAAAATTCCCTGGCCGCATCAAGTGCACTACAAATGATTACGGATCCTCGATGTAAGGCGCTGATAGATCTGTGCTACGACCTGGGCCGGCGAGCTATGCAGAGCCCTTACGACACTGAGAAGTTAATCGAGGAGAAAGTTGGTCAGTTCACGAAGTACAACATTGCCGAGGACGAGGACGCAGACTGGGAGGGTGTCTTTTGTGCCTGGTCGACACTTCTGGATGCGATCGAGAAGGCCCACCGTGCCGGCAAGAAGAAGAAGGTGGCGAAGCTCATAGCTGGTCGCTTCGAGCTGGTGGAGCAGTATGGCTTCCGAGTCGAGGTCACCGGCATGCCGGCGAGCAGGAGCGAGCATTGATCTCTGATGGCGATTCAGTTTACTGCCAGGACTGTGCCAGGTTCTATGGATACCAGGTGGAGTGCACATGCTGTAAGGCTCGCATGGAGACTGAACAAGCGTTGCGACAGCGATTGCAGCTCATCACTTACAGCAGGAGAGCGTCGTGGATGCTCGTGGGCATCCTGATCGGCGTTGTGATTCTGCTATGGCCATGACACGAGAACATCATATGGAGGCTCTGCAAACATTTGCTGACATGGTGCGGAGGAAAGGGTTGCCAGACAAGGGCATTGTAACTTTTGAAGCTGATCTAATTCGACAGCTTATCGGTACTATTGACGCGCTTGGAGGTGAGGATTCGGGAGTCGCGCCCCGGAGTAAAATGGCCTGTACCAGGCTGAAGTGTTTCGTGCTGGGTCACTATTGGACCTGCGATGCAGAGCATGGGATCCAACCGACAGCCGAGCAGATTCGTATGGGTGTTGATGGATTTTACCTGTATGCCAGGCCCTGGTGTTTACGATGTTTCCGGTATATGACGCCACATCGTCGTCCGCCAGACATGAAGCCCTGGAATATTGCAGGACCAAAATGGAGGGCTGCCCAGGAGCAGCTTGCAGCGAGAGAATTGGATGCAAGATGAGACCTGGGCTGATGCCTGTGTCCTGTTGTTGCCATGTGGACGTAGTGCACACCTGGAGCTGGGCTGGTTCGTTGGCCAGGGTAAGGCGACCTGCATCTTGCACAGCCACGAAATGATGGAGCCAGAGCTGATGTCGAAGATGGTCGACGCCCAGTTCAATAAGCTGGCCGATGTTCTCACCTGGGTCAACGCGCTATGAAACAGGAAAAGATCATTGTCTATTTTGGCTGCTGGGGCAGAGCTGGTCATTTTATGCACTCGCCGGGTAGGCAATATCTTAGCGACCAGGAGATCAAACGCAACGGCATACCGACTGCCGCGCAGCTCGATGGCGGTCGTCTGTTTTTGCCGTACCCTGAGAAAGTTGGAACCGGCGCGGTCACGTACCTGCCGGCTCCGAATTTGACCGTGTTGGCATGGTGGGGCAACAATCCATGGGACCAGCGTGGCGCAGTGAACCAGGCTGTCATTACGAGTGGCGAGCTGGGTAAAACTGAAATGTGGAAGCGATTTGTTCGGTATTTTCCGGAGCTGTCAGAAAAATTGAATCAGCCATTAATAGCGGATCTCAGTGAGTGGATCGGATGATGAACGACGCGCCATTGCGCAAAATAAAGGCTCTGGAGTTCTGCCAGTCCAAGTTTTCACCAGTCGGATCTGGCAGTGCCAGGCTCGTGTTGAGCTGTGGCCATGTCGTGTATCGCAAGTGGTCGCAGTGTCCGACAAATCAAGCCAGGTGCCGGCCATGTGAGTGGGGATGGGAACCTGACTAGGAGATAGTAAATGAACGATAAACCGACAGAAACAACTGATTCACAGCTAGTGGGCGATCCAGACCACTGGGAGGCCAATCTGAACATACGTGATTGGGTTACAGGGGCCCTTGAAGCTAAGGGGGCGAAGTTTATAGGCGGTGGCGTCTGTGCCGAATCCTCAGATTTCGACATTGAGTTGAAAGGCATGAAGTACAACATCAAAATTCGCCCGATCCAGTAGGAGATAGAAGGTGCCGGGGCAGATGATGAGGTATGAGCCGCCGCTGGATCTTCCTGCCAGCCCCTAATCCAGCGGCAACAAACCGAATGACTGATACCGTAAAAATGTTTGACTACTGGGCATTCCATGATGATGGCCGAGTCCAGTTCTTTCAGATCTGTGAAGGGAAAATTATGGATTACCGTGAATACGACCGCGTTGAAGATGCTCCGGTATTATTGCTGGACGATGATCTTCGATACCACGGACGGTCCTATATCGCGCCCTGACCACGATGAAAATGAAACCTATATCCCAGTCGAGGACAGGCAGTAGCAGATGGGCAACGTATTGGTGAAATGCGAAGTTTGCGAAGAATCGGGCCGGATATTTATGTGCGCCGGGCTGGCTGATGCAGCCTTATTATTTTGTCCAAATCATTATATTGAGCACGTAATTGCAGCACATCACGGAAAGCCCCTGCCTGGATGCGTTTCGCTTTCGGCGGCAAGGGCATCTGTAGAGAAAGGGGAGTAGTAGTGCCAACAACCATGAACACGGCAGCGTACCGCCAGTGCATCCAAGAGAACATCGAATGGCTGCGGAAACAACCTGACACGTTAGAACGTGACCACATTCTGGAAATCCTCTACACGCACAAAAAGGCAACCACCCAACAGGTGAACGACTTTCATGCAGGGGCTTGGAACACTCCCCACGACGCACCAGAGAAAGGACGGTGAACGATGTCACTCAAATGCGCAAAAAACCTGAATATATGGCGCATTGTCCAGAGTGTCGCGGCACATACTGGCTTATACGTCTGGACGGCATAAAAGATGATTGGGAGAACATTATCGGTACTGAATGTGTTGGTTGCGGATTCTTTGTCGAATGGGTTCGTGCCAAGGAAGGACAGGCTACCGATGGCTAAACGGCACAGGTGGCGACGTGGCAAAGGCTGGAATGTCTGCGAAGACTGTCTTTGCCGCTTTCGGCGCGGAAATGTCACCCGCGAATATGAGCACCTCGACGGAACCAGAACAACCAAAGCCGGTGAATGCCGACCGCTTGACCGTGACCACGACGAAGAGGTGCAGCCATGAAGAAAATGCTGAATGAGATCGTATTCAAAGACCGCCTACCGAACAATTATCGACTTTCCTGGCCGGTTAATCCTGATGACGCATGCCTCATCGTATTTGTGCAATGGGAGCAGAACGAGGAGTGGGAGGCTATTCCAGTGGAACTTCAACTCAATAGATATTGAGCATGGGACTAGACCAGGTTCGCACGGAGAGAATAGAAGGAGCTTAGACGATGGCAGTAGGCGTACAACCATTCGATTTATACGTGAAGGCTCTCGGGAATACCTTCCACGAGATCGTGAAACCGTACATTAGCGACTTCCATGCTAGGAAAATGTCGCATGGATTCGTGATTGAGATCGGCCTGCACTACCAGGACAAGACAGTCGTCCGCAAGGTGGGACCGTTCGATATAGCCGAAGACTTCGATGACCCTGGTATGCGGAAGAGGATCGGCAGGGCCCTGGGTGAAGCTACCATGGAAGCCTACTTCGAGATGATGGATCCGACCGGTGAGCTGAAGACGCTCAGCGTGAAGGAGGTATATGCTAATAAAGGAGGGACGCTGGGATGATTCAGAGAGTTGTTTTACTTGTTTTGATGGGCATATGCTTTGTATTGTCGTATCACTGGTTCGACGAAGGCCAGACGCTCAAAGCGTGGATAGATGTCATCCTGACATTGGTCTTCCTTGCTTTGTTTGTTGCTGTGAGCTTGAATAATCGCGGTGGTAAAGAGGACGATGAATGACCGTTGACGAACAAGTCAGGACTATGGAGACGCAGCTATCGCACCTTGATACGTTGCACAAGAAGGTGTCCTGGTTGTCGGTGGCATTCGATCCTGATCCTGAGTATTCACAAGAGGCTCGCGATATTGTTCGTGGTCACCTTTGCGAGGAACTAGGGGAGAGCGAGATCGATGTTCGAGTATTTACTGATTCTAAGTATGTTTAGTGATGTTCAGGGCTGAAGCGATCGATCGATGTAAGAAGCTGGGCTACGAGGTGCGCCTGGTTGGCAAGCTCATCAAGCCAGAAGGCTACGAGCCAATGACTGAAGGCCAATTCAAGGATTGGGTGCGAGCAACGGAGGCTCATCACAAAGCGAGCAGAAATTAGAGTAGAATCCCTGTGCCGCCTGGAGGATGACGATATGCCGCTCAAAAAGGGCAGTAGCGATGAGACCGTGAGTTCGAACATCAGCGAGCTGGTGCACTCAGGTAGACCGCAGGACCAGGCGGTGGCCATAGCGATGAGTAAGGCCGGCAAGGACAAGAAGACCAAAGCAGCTAAGCCGAATCCGTTACCACCGCATGTTCCGCCAAAAGTTAAAAACCCAATCGCAAGTGACAAGCCACCGGGAGGCCCACACACACCTGGAGCCAAGAAAAAGGCGAAGGAGAAAAAGGCGAAGCAGAAGAAGCTGAGCCGGCATAGGGACGACAAGCGTGGCGGATCGTAAGGACCTCAACGAGAAGAACATCGAGCGCATCTGCCATGATGAAATGACCAGGCGGCTGCTCAATCAGATCGTTACCACGGTCCTGGTTCAGCCTGGCAAGACTACTGGGAAGATGCGTCCGCATATGCGTCCGCATACCTGGTGCTATCTTCGCCAGGATGGCAACCGGGAGGATCCAATCCTCTGCCTGGGTGTGGTATTCCACACTTGGAACAAAGCCAAGTTCAACATGCTCCGCTTCAGTGCGACGTTGAATGGCGAGAGAATCAGTGCGACAGCCATCTTTTCTACCATGGACAACGGTGAGCGCGGTCTGGTGATGAAGCATCGCTGGCAATGGATCACGTTATTGAATAAGTACAAGGGACTCAGCGCCGGAGATTTATGAGGTGGTTGCGGATGCGTTATCCGTACAGGAACAAGTCGAAAGGCAGCTTACGCAAGCCCAAGCCGAATTCTATCGAAGAGACCTGAGAGAGTTCGTTGCAGCAGGCTGGCCAATCGTAGAGCCAAAACCGTTCCAAACAAACTGGCACCTGGATGCCATCTGCGACCACCTCGCCTATGTCACGTTCGGTGACATCCGCAATTTGATGATCAACATCCCGCCGCGGCAGACCAAGAGCCTGACCGCGAGTGTGCTGTGGCCAGTGTGGGAGTGGCTACTGGATCCCAAGGTGCAGTTCCTGTACGCCTCGTATGCCCAGGAGTTGGCGCTACGTGATGCGGTCAAGTCCAGGCGACTGATTGAGTCAGCCTGGTTCCGTGAGCGATATTCCAGCATCTTCTACCTGGATCCCGCGGACAACCGCAAGAATCGCTACGTCAACAATCATGGTGGTCATCGCATCTCAGGGTCAATCCTGGGTAAGGCGACTGGTGAGGGTGGCGACAAGATCGTCCTCGATGACCCGCACAATATGAAGGACGTCTATTCTGACGCGATTCGCTATAGCACTCTCTCTACCTGGGACAACTCCCTGCGATCCAGGCTCAACGATCCGCCCACAGGCCAGAAGATATTGATCGGCCAGCGATCGCACGATGCTGATCTCTTCGGCCATATCCTCAGTACCGAGGATGAGCGGTGGGAAGTGCTGATGCTGCCGATGGAATACGATCCAGCCAGGCACTGCATCACGTTCTTCAATAAGGGCAAAGGTCACCGGACGTCCGAGGGTGCGGTCTTCGAGGATCCCAGGAGTAAGAAGGGCGAGCTACTGAACGAGGAGAGATTCGGTAAGGAGGAGAAAAAGGCCGAGAAGAAGGCCATGTCCATTAGGGACTACAGCGCCCAGTTCAATCAGGATCCGACCTCTGGTGGTGGCCTGATCCTGAAGAAGCGGTGGTGGCGACAGTGGTGCTTTCCGCAAGATCATCCCCAGGCCGGCAAGCCGATGCCGTACCCCGAGTTCACCGAGATCATCAGCGTGTACGACACGGCATTCGAGACTGAGGAGGAGAATGATTGCTCCGCCAGGATCACGGCTGGGCTGTTCGAGTACTCACCCACAGGCCGGGAGCGTGATACCTGCGTCAATGCACTGCTCCTGGAGCGATTCAATGACAAGGTTGAGTTCCCTGATCTCAAGACCGAGGCGATCGGTCACAATGTTCAATGGAATCCTGACTGGACCTTGATCGAGAAGAAAGCCAGCGGTCACTCGCTACTCCAGGAGCTGCGACGTGCCGGCATATCCATCCGTGGTGTGAAGCCTGGCAGTAAAGACAAGATCTTCCGGGCCCACATGGTTGCCCAACTCTTGAAGGATGGCCTGCTCTGGTATGTTCCCAGGAACTGGGCCTACGAGGTCATCAATCAGTGCGCCAAGTTTCCAGTCGGTGAACACGACGACCTGGTGGACTGCGTGATCATGCTGCTGGCTTACATCAGGCGCATGGGCATCGTCGAGCTGCCTGATGACGAGAAAGACGACGAGCTGGCCCTATTCAGCCAGCCGAGGAAGTTCTATGGTGCATGAGAGGAGATTGGAGATATGAAAATTGGAACAGCAGAACGGTTACCCGTAGATTCTGACCTATCGGCCACAGCCTATAGCGAAGCACTCAGAATACTGAAGCCAGCGAAGCCAGTAGAAAGTGAACTTGGGTGCGTGGACCTGGTGTTGGCCTTTGGCCCTGGGTGCTGGCCTGCCGCGCACGAGATCAGAGAGCAGGTAGATCGTACTGCCGGCATCGTCTTGCAGTTGGTCTTCAACTGGGAAGATTACGAGGAGTCCGAGTGGTTGCTGCTCGATCGCACGAGTGGCCGGTCGGTGTGGACGCCAGGTGCTGGGTCAGCGATAAAGCTGGATGGTGACTGAATGGCAAAACAGGGTAGCAACAAGTCTCGGAACCAGCTTCGCAGTGGCGGTAGCGTGAATGCCGCCTGGCTGCAAAAGAATAAGATGCAGCGTCGTCGTCGCAGCAAGATCTCGAAGCAATCGAAGCGCAATAATCGTAAGAAGTGACAAGCGCCTGGTGACGGACTAGAATCCCAACATCTTCGCCGCCCAACGAAGAACAAACCTGGAGTCGCTAATGGCTGTTAGGGCGGATCTGCTTTCCACGATGAAGCCGATGCCGACTTTCACGGAGACCGAACAGGTCACCGAGAAAAACATCATTCGGCACAATGAAGATGGCACGATATCGGTGATCCCGAAGGGTGAGATCGCTGAATACGCTGACGTCGACCACTCCGAGGAAAGCCCAGAAGGTTGGAACGACAACCTGGCTGAGGAGTTATCGCCCCAGGAACGCATCGTTATCGCGGACGAGTTGATCGAGTACTACGAGATCGATGAGCAGGTCCGCGAGGAACACTTCGAGAGGCTAACCGATGGTCTCAGGCTCATGGGCCTGACCGACGAGCCGGCCTCGGACGTGCCATTCAAAGGCGCGGCCACAGTGCAACATCCCTTGATCGCTGAAGCAGTTACGCAGTTCCAGGCGCGAGCGATCGAGGAGTTCTTCCCGCCCCAGGGCCCGGTTAAGGCTTACATCATGGGGGAGGCGACCGATGAAAAGGTAGAACAAGGCGAGCGCCTAGCCGATTACATGAACTACCAACTCACGGAAGCAGACGAGGAGTATTTCTGGTCCACGGATCAAATGCTTTTCTACCTGCCATTATCAGGATCTGCTTTCAAGAAGGTATACATCGACCCTATCACTGGCATGACGACCAGTAGTTTTGTGACCGCCGAGGACTTTGTTGTTCCGTATCATGCACGGAGCCTTGCGAAAGCTCCGCGGTATTGTCACAAGTACGAGATGCCGGAGAATGATGTTTACCGGGCCCAGGAGGCGGGATCCTTCATCGAGGACGCCAGGTTGCTGCCGACACCGCAGATCCTGGTCGACAAGAACACCAGTTTCTCCAGGTACGACCTGGAGGACATTGCGGACGATCGTACACCGCAGCAGCACTACGACGACACGATTTACACGATGCTGGAGTACCACATCGACTACCACATGCCGTGGGATGAGGACTCTGATATCGCACCTCCGTACATCATCACGGTCGAGGCCGAGTCTCGTGAGGTGATGGCGGTCAGGCGGAACTGGAAGCACGACGATGAGCTGATGAAGAAGCGCATCTGGTTTACACATTACAAGTATCTCCCCGGTCTTGGCTTTTACGGCTTTGGACTTCTTCATATAATTGGCTCACTGGCCAAGGCAGTCAGCGGTGGCATCCGTGCCCTCCTTGATAGTGCCGCAGTGGCAAACCTACAAGGTGGCTTCAAATCCAAGGAAGCGAAGGTCTCCGGGGAGATACGCTTTACACCTGGCGAGTGGATCGACGTCGATATGTCGGCAGAGGAGCTGGAGAAGGCGTTCTTCAACCTGCCAGTCAAGGAGCCATCGACTGCTCTTGCCAACCTGGTAGAGACTCTTGTCAAAGAGGGCCGGCGCTTCGCCACTACCACTGAGAATATGGTTGGTGAAGCCTCGAACACTGGACCGGTGGGCACAACACTGGCACTGATTGAGCAGGGCTCGAAGGTCTTCAGCGGCATTCACAAGCGCATGCACGTCTCTGCCAGGCAAGAATTCAAGATGATGGCTACGCTGAACTTCGAGTTTATGGATGTCGATGAGTATCCATACGAGGTCCAGGGCGAGGAGCGGAAGATCCTCAAGTCTGACTTCGATGGCCGGGTGGATATCATCCCGGTATCGGATCCGAACATCTGGTCAGCCACGCAGCGTATCGCGCAAAACCAGGCAATACTGGAACTAATCACAGCAGATCCGGAGCTGTACGCGAAGAAGCAGCGCAAGATTGCACATCGACGCATGATGGAGGCACTGAGGATCCCGGACGTCGATCAGATTTTGCCGGAGGACAAAGACTCGCCGTTGGACCCGGTGAGCGAGAACATGAACTTCCTGGTTGGCAATCCTTCTACCGTGTACCCACTTCAGGATCACGAGTCCCACATTGCTGTGCACACGAACTTCGCTCAGCAGCAGGCAGCAGAGAGCCCTGACTTAGTTGCTGACCTTGAGCCTGTGATCCAGGCTCACATCATGGAACACAAAGCCTACGTATACCGGGCCCAGGTCGAGGCCGAGTTGGGGACTCAGCTTCCGTATATCAACCTGGATGACCCGAGCGATAACGAAGACTTACCGCCTGATCTGGAACGACTGATCAGCCAGGCTGTGGCTAAGAAGCTGCAACCGCCACCGCCACCTGCACAAACTCCTGAAGAACAGGCTGAGCAGGACGAGCGACAGCGCGAAGAAGACGAGCGTGACCTGGAGGTCATCGGCAAGATTGAGCGTGGTCGAGCTGAATCAGAGGCCGGCATCGAGCGTGAAGATGAAGAGTCTGTTGCTGGCGAGGAGCGAAAGGATAAAGAATCGACAGCCGAGCAAAAACGCAAAGACACAGAATCGAGAGCCGAAGTTCGCCGCCTGGACAAGAAAGCTCGCGCTCAGGCCACATTTGGACGTGGCCCTGTGAGCGTACCAACCAGCAGGACCAGCAAGAAACGGAAGACGAAGAGTGGCACTAGCAAGTCCTAAAGAGGTTCGCGCTGCGAGAGCGTTTTTACGCAATCATGGCGCTCGATCGTCTGATATCCCACCGAGGAAGTTCGCGAACTCTGCGAAGGAACTCAACATGGGATTTCGGGACTTGCTCCGTATGATCTCCAGGCTATACTCTGGCGGTCAAAATCAGCAGCAGTTCCGCATGTCGGTGATTGCTGCCGAAGCAGAAAAGGGTTAAGCGATGAGACCGTAAGATCATCGCAAGCTGAGGAGCGAAGTCATGACTGACTACGAGAAGTATCCGAAGCCGAAAGCTGACAAGACAGCAGGTCGCAGTGCCAAGGAAGCAGGCAAGCCAGGTCGCGGCGGTCAGCACCACATCTCCGGTACAATGGGTAAACACCAGAAAACCGGAACTGGTAAAGGCGACGGAATGAGCAAAGGCAGCTACTAATGGAACACGGTAGCCACGGCGAGAAGCCCCCTAACCAGGGTCACACCAGCGCCAGAAAACCGAAGGCGAGGAAGTCTCTCGCTAAAGGGACGATGGGTATGGGCAAGGTCAAACCCAAAGCTCGTGGAGCGATGGGTAAAAACCAGGAGACCGGGAAGGGCGAAGCCTTTTAACCAGCCAGGAGGATGATATGTCTGCACTACGGATCGCAGAACTCATCTTCGTTCGTACCAAGGAACGCATCGCGGAGAACCACGCCCAGATGGACAAGGGTGTCGGTCATGACCAGTACATGAAGCTCGTCGGAAAGAATGTTGAGCTTCGCTGGGTACAGGACATCACGAGAGAGTTCCTTGAGAAAGTCGAGGGAGAGGATGAAGCGGATGATCTCTGAAGCGGAAGTAGCAGAGCAGCACGAAGCAACATTGTTGGACACGTTTGAAGCGAAGGAATACCCAGGTCCGATCGATATGTGGCGCATTGCGGTGCAGATTGCTGAACCACCTGAAAAAACTAAGGGCAACATCGTGGTTCCGGACGAGTATCGAGATGCCCAGGAGTTCACGGCGTATGTCGGAATGGTCAGATCGATGGGCCCGTTGTGTTACAAGGCGATCACGAGATCGCAATTGCATTTAGATCAAGCACATGGATGTAAGGTTGGAGACTGGGTGCAGTTCGGAGCGCATGACGGTGAGCGGTTACGGACGTATGATGGCACTCTCTGGGTAATCTTGTCTGACACGCAAATAGTTTGCGTGACGAAGCATCCTGAGATGTTCGATTGTATGTCGCTTTGACAGGAGAATTGCACGGAGTATTATCAGCGACACAAGTCGTTGCGGACTTAGGAGAGCGAGGATGGCTAAAGCGCAACGGGACAAGATCGAGTACGACTTTGAGGATCTGCGGCGGAATGAAGATCCTGTAGACGAAGCGGTACTCGCTCAGCTCGGACTCGACGATGAGGATCTGACCGAAGACGAGCGTCACGATGACGAAATAGTCAAGGATGACAAAAAGGAGTTGGCTGACACGGATGACGACCTGGACGAGGATGGAGAGTACGTTCCAGCGAAAATGACCGGCGCGATGCGGAAACGCATTGTCAACGTCAAACGTGACGCAAACCGAGCGATAGTTGCCGCCAAGGCCGAGGCCGGCGAGACAATATCCAAACTAGAGAAACGGGTTGCCGAACTGGAACGGTCAGGTAAAACTGACGATCTCGACAACGAGTTCAGTGGCAAGATCTCCGATCTGGAAGAAAAGATCGAAGCTGCGATGGAGAAAGGAGACAGTAAGGAAGTCTCCAGGCTGACCAGGGAATTGTCAGAGGTCACTGTCGATAAACGGATGAAGCAGCGAGACCTGGACGCTAAAGATGAGTCTGATGATTTGGACGAGGAGGATTCTCCGAAGATCATCCCCAGGGCAACGGAGTGGATTCAGGAGCAAGTTTGGTGGGATGACGAAGACCTCGGACACGTCCGGGCCTACGTTCGTAAGGCGGATCTCGCCTTGCAGGATAAAGGTTACAAGCCCACCGACGATGACTTCTATGAACAGCTTGAAGCTCTGGTCGAGAAAAAGTACCCAGGCATTGTGGAACACACGATGGATGAGGAACTTGATGAGGAAGACGATCTTGAACTCGATGAGGAAGATGAGTTCGGGGACATCCCTTCAAAATCTCGACGAAAGGCGAAGCGGAAGAAGACCCGGAGACGTGGACCGGTGTCTGAAGGCGACCGAGGTGGAGTAGCCAGGGCGAAGAAGAAGCGCAGGTCGAGTAGGGAGAAAACTCTTACTCGCGCCAGGATCGCGAACATGAGGACGTTCGGTATGGATCCTGAGAATCCTGAGCATGTTGAAGCGTACCTGGAAAACAATCCGTAGGAGAGCGAGCCATGGGAGCGAAAGAGCAGGCCAGAACAGCCGCAGAGAAGCGGCGCACCAAATCATCCCAGGGTATAAAAACCTCTGGAGTGCAAAAGAATGACCCGGAACAACTGGTGCACGGAGAGACAAAAGTCCACGAGGAGGAGAACACCGACAGGGAGATGGACGACCTGTACAACACGGAAGCAGACAATGAAGTAACGGAGTGGCGCAGACATTCGGATTTGGATGGGCCACCGCCAAGGAAAGGCTATGTAAATCGTTTCATTCGGATCCGTCTAGGAACCGTTAAGGATACAGCCCGACTGAGGAACGCAATTCGAGAAGGGTGGAGACCTGTCAAGGCTTCAAGCGTGTCAGATCATTCACTGCCGACCATCAATCTCGACCAGTACGGAGACATCATCGGTGTAGAGGATTTAATCCTATGCGAGATGCCTAAGAAAGTTCACGCTCAGCGTAAGAAGTTTTACGCAGACAAGCAGCGTCGACAGAACCAGGCTATCGAGCGCCAACTGAAGGGTGTGTCGCGAGGGGATATTGCGGGCTTCGGTCCAATCGTCCCAACTCATCACACCCAGGTTACAGTGGCCGCGCCAGTAAGAACGGTGGAGGTCGCTGATGATGATTAACTGGGAGTATCCGAATGGCAAACGTCGATCGACCGGCAGGCTTATTGCCTGTACGGCATCGGGGCGGTGGAACTCCTCAAAGGATCGGTGCTTACACCATTGCGAGTGCGTTAGCGGAGAACATCTACTCAGGTGATCCCGTTGATCTGACCGGAACCGGTCGGAACATTGCTCTCGCAACAGCAGGTGCAGACAATCCAATTGTCGGCATCTTCGCTGGTGTTAATTACGTCGATGCCAATGGGGAACAGCAATTCCGTCCCAGGTGGCCCACCGGACAGGTGGCTACCGAAATCGAATGCTTCGTCTATGACGACCCGTTCCAAGAATTTGTCGCGCAGGTAGATGGCGCGGCTGGAATGATCGAGGCTGATGTTGGCCTCAATGCAAACCTCGTCGCAGGCGCAGGCAATAACTTCACAGGCCGTTCTGCCTGGCAAATAGACAACACTGGTGTCGCAACAACCATCACCTTCCAGGTGCGGTTGCTGGGTCTTGCTCGTGCTGTTGCTGCCAGTGAGAATGATTATGGGCAGTTCTCGAAAGCGCGCTGCTTCATCAATCGGCATCGTTATGCCGGCCAACCATCCGCGGGAGTCTAAGTCTCATGGCAATGAACAGAGCAGATTTTCGCAAACAACTGCAAGAAGGCTTAAACGCTGTCTTTGGCTTGGAGTACAAGCGGTATCCGGAGGAGTGGCGCGACATCTTCGACATCGAGAGATCGATGAAAGCATTCGAAGAAGACGTGTTGCTCGCAGGATTCGCTGGTGCGCCAGTGAAACCCGAAGGCGAAGGCGTTGCATACGACCAGGGCGCGGAGAGTTACGTTGCTCGCTACACTCATGAGACGATTGCCTTGGCATTCGCCATCACTGAGGAAGCCGAGGAAGACGGACTGTACGGCAGCCTGGGTAACAAGTACGCACGAGCCCTTGCACGTTCCCTTCAGCACACCAAAGAAGTCAAGGGTGCTGACATCATCAACAACGGATTCAACGCCTCCTTCCTGGGTGGCGACGGAGTTTCGTTGTTCTCACCCAGCCATCCGCAATTCGGCGGCGGTGTTCAGGCTAATACCCTGGCCATAGCAGCAGATTTGGCGGAAGCGTCTCTTGAGCAGGCAGCGATCGACATCTCAGAGTTCGATGACGACCGTGGCATCCCGATTGCAGCGCAGATCACGAAGCTCATTGTTCCAACCGAGCTGCAATTCGTGGCAACGCGGATCCTGATGTCACCGTATCGCACGAACACTGGCGATAACGACATCTCTGCCATCTACACCCTGGGCACCGTGGGCGACGGATTCTGCGTGAATCATCGTCTGACGGATCCGGATCAGTGGACACTCAAGACTGATTGCCCCGATGGTCTGAAGCACATGCTGCGTAAGAAGGTCTCGCGTGGAATCGAAGGCGACTTCGAGACCGGCAACCTTCGCTACAAAGCTCGTGAGCGGTACAGCTTCGGCTGGTCCGACTGGCGTGGTGCTTACGGCTCGCCAGGTGGCGCGTAAGAAGTAAGGTCAGGGTAATCTCCAACTGACCTGAATTGGCATCCCGGCTCATCCAGTGGGCCGGGTGCTTTTTACATTCACGATTAACGCGGAAGGGACACCGCTGCCCCAAGGAGGGCTGTTATGGGTAGGCACACAATTACACATGCCGATGAATTGTTTTTTCAGAATGCACAGTACAATGCGACTCAGGGTGCCAAACGCGGCATACCGATGACCGGTGTGCATTTCATTAGTTTGGGAACACCTGTCGTTGCAGATCCCAATCGCCTTTTGGACGATGCGGTAGCAACCGATTCGGTGCAGACGCATTCGGTATTCCTGGCGCAACCGGACGTCCCTCGGGCACTGACCGCAACTGGTACCGCTGGCAGCAACCACGTAGTTACCATTACCGGTCTCGACGAATATGGCGAGACCATGGTCGAGAACATGACGCTGAGCGGAACCAATGTGATTGCTGGAGTGAAGGCGTTCGCATCTGTTTCCCTGGTCTCTGTCGCTATAGGCGCGGCAGCAGATACCTTTGATCTTGGTATCGGTGATGTACTCGGGTTGCCGTTCAGAATCAATGCCGGCGATTTTCTGATGCCTTATTTCTCTGCGCTTCCGGATCTCACTACGAGTGCCGTACCAGGCACGATCGTTGTTGCGGTCACCACTGACCCGGCTACGGCTGTAACTGGTGATATTCGTGGTTCGTACAACCCTGTCGGTGTATTGGATGGAGTTGAAGAGGTTGGGTACCTCATGAAGTGGCCTACCGGCGTCAACACCAAGATTCTTGCATATGGCGTTGCTCAATTTGGCGGCTAGTTAATCTGGAGGCTCAATCATGAGACCCATCAAATATACACTTGGCGTTCATGCTGCCGGCGCTTCAGGAATTGTCGCTCCATTACAGGCCATCACCGCTGGTGTCGCTATGGCCCTGGCGTCGGCATCACCGCTGGTACTGGATGCGGTACGAACAGTCAGCATGACGTTCGGTGTCGATATGTCGGCTGCAATTGCCGAGGACGGTGGAGCGTTCGTCGATGAAACAACTGAATCGAACGAGGCTACTGCCGACGACATGACTCTGTTTCCTGCGGTGCCAGTGGCCGCGGTTGATCGATATAATTTTGGTTCGTCTGCTGCTTTCAGTGAGTTGACGGTCAATGTCAGTACGGTCGGGACCGGTACATATACGGTTGTATGGGAATACTTCAACGGCACGATATGGGTTGCTATTCCTGGAGTGACCGATGGCACGAATGCCTTCAAGAACGCAGGGGTCAGCACGGTATCGTTTTCTCCCCCATCGGACTGGGCCGCAACAACCATCAATGCACAGGGCCCGTTTTTCTACATTCGTGCAGAGATTCAGACCGGCACTGTAACGGCTGTTCCGATAGGTCAACAGGCGTTCATCGGATCTGCTGGAACGGGTAATCGCTACTCGATCATCGGAACAGGCACAAAGGGGAATGTGGTGTACGACACCATCTCTGGCGGTGCCCTGGGAGTGTCTGTCGAAAGTGTCCAGGTGTTTGCCAGCATCATCTCGGTGACGCCTGAATTTTCGACTGGCGGCGATGTGAGTGTTGATACCTTGAGCGTTATTCCTTCTCCGTGGATCCCACTCGATCACGTTCTTAATGATGCGCCAGTGGCTGTATCATTGTTCGCCCCAGTGGGTGCTGCCGGCATTAGCGTTGCTGTCGAATTGACTCAGGACAACTTGTCCTATGGCACCGATAAGCATCACCAGCATCACGGCTCGGTGTTTGACATCGTGCATCCGGCGCTTGAATCGTTGGTTCCAGTGACAGCGATCACTTTGGCGGCAGCAGGAAATACGGCAGAGAACTTACTGCCAGCTCCTGCAACAGCAGTTCGGTTCGTGAACACTGGGCCACTGACTGCCGGTGAGATAGTGATGAGAGTCGTTCAGGGTCACGGCAGAAGGTTCTAGTTATGGCCACAACGGGTACGTTCATAACGGATCCGAACCTGGCCGCTTACGCCGACGAAGCGGTTGAGAGAGCTGGGCTCGATCTTCAAGAGATCGTGGCTCAGCATCTCATCTCGATTCGTCGATCGGTAGGGTTCATCCTGTCCAGGTGGTCCAACAAGGGCCATCGCCAGTGGAAGTTTACTCAGACTCTGCACACGACTGCGGTCGACGAGAACGTCTTTAATCTGCCGGCAGGCACGATCGATGTGCAGACTGTTGTTCTAAGGCGTAATGGCGTGGATACCGAGATGTATCCAATCTCCCGCGAAGACTACCTGATCATCCATGACAAGACGCTTCAAGGCAGGCCGGATCGTTACTTTATTGATCGACGCCGGGGTACCGAAACAGCGACTTTGCCTCAGATGTTCTATTGGCTGAGTGGTGAGAACGCTACCGACATTATCATCGTTAATTCCTATGGACAGATCGAGGATCCAGGTAACGCTCAGAACACCCTGGACATCCCGTTCCGCTTCCAGGAGGCATTTGTGTCTGACCTGGCGGCCAGGATTGCCCAGAAGTACAAGCCCGAGAAGTATATGGAGCTGAGGACTGAAGCGGAGGTATATTTCAAGGAAGCAGACGACGAAGACCACGACAGCGCACCAATGGTGCTGTCTGTCAATTACGATCGATTCTATGGGAGACGGTGATGGCGAGTAGATCCAATTTATCAGGACGACCAGGACAGAGCGGTGTGCTGAGTCGCGTCATGAATCCTGTTGCACCGAAACTCAAGTCGCCTTCTGATCTATTAGGTGGGTCAGCTACTACATCGAAGCCGCGGCCCAAGGGTCTGGCTGGCCTGGTTACCGAGGCAACGAATCAAGCCCAGGCATCTCGGCCAGGTGAACAGCCTGTCAATCCACCACGAGAAAGCAGAGGCATTGGTGGCACGGTTGCTGATGCAGTGCGACGATCGAGAGATGCGCAGGCAGTGCAGGCGGAGGAAAGGGTTGCCGGTGTACCCAGGTCGACAGGTCCGAGACGAACTATGGACGTCACGGACAGGACCGCGAAGTTGGCTGAGAAGTACAAACCATCAATCGATCCTAACCTGGGTGGCACTGATACTGAGCAGCCCACAAGACGTTTGCCTCGGTCGCCCAGCTCTCGTGGCCGGCGATTCATAAGCGAGTAACCAATGAGTCGGGGAGCTTACGCCAGGGGAAAATGGGCGCTAGGTGAATGCGCTCGATCGGGCCGTAAGATGCTGCTCCGAAACATGGTGGCGGACGGATACTATCCGAACCTCATCGTGGATCCTCAGTGGTACGAGCCCAAACATCCCCAGGAATCACTCCCATCGTTGAAAGATCCTGTGTCGCTATTCCGGCCAGCTCCTGACCGTAGTAATGTGGGTGCAACGCTTCGCCTCGACAATCGTCAATCTGTTTTTAGTGGATATGAACTTAGTAGCCCAGCGATCAACGCAACTACGGCTCCTATCGATCCAGATTTTCTCAAGGTGGTTTTTTTGTTCGATGCAGAAGGTACTAATGGTGGTACTGATGCGATCGATCATTCCAGCTATGCTCGACCAGTTACTTACACTGGAGCGATTGCCCTGTCTAATGCGCAGGCGAAATTTGGCAGTACGTCATTGTTTAATAACAATATTGCCAACGACTATATTTTCACCCTTGAGACTGGTGTTGCAGAGCCGGATTCATTCGATTTTAGCAATAACTTAGACTTCACGGTTGAGCTACAGATTTTTCCTGTTTCGGCAAGCGGAGCTAATAATTTTGCAGAGACTGACGGTGCTTTGCCCAGCCACCAGTGGAACATCCTTCTCTCGAACGGTAATTACTTCATTCAGTACAGCATAGATGGAACTATTTTTGTGTCCCTCGATACAGGGCACAATTCAACTGCCAGTACCTGGCAGCATTTAGCCCTGGTACGCAACGGGAATGATTTAGATTTATTCAAAGATGGTGTCAAAGGATCAACTCTTGATCTGACCAGTGTTGCCTTATGGCCGTTGACCGCTGCTGTGGCTGAGATGCGATTCTGTGACGGACTGAGTGGCTATATAGATGAGATTAGGGTGACCAGGGGTCTTTCCAGGTATACCACAAATTTCACTCCACCAACCGAACCCTTCCCGCAGGCGTGAGGAAATAGTATGGCCAGTTCAACATCGTTTACATACAACCTGCTCATCGCTGAGCTTCAGCGAGTGCTGGAGGAGGCGAGCGCCGAGTATGTTGCTGACTTGCCAGTCCTCGTGTCCCTCGGTGAGAGCAGGCTGAATACGGATCTAAATCTTGAGATCTTCGACCGAGTAGTCACAGGCGCGCTGACAGCCGATGTATTCGTCCAGCCCATCAAACCATCGACCTGGCAGGGCACCAGGTCATTGCACATCCGGGATGTCGGTGGCACAGGTCTGAGGCGCTTCCTGCAACGCAGAACCTACGAGTGGTGCCTGGACTTCGAGCCCGACGAGAGCGTCACGGCTGAGCCAATCTATTACGCTGAGTACACCGAGACCGAGGTTTTCGTAGTGCCGGCACCTGTGTTAACACATGGCTTTGAACTTCGGCAGATCCAGGCTCCGACTGCCTTGACGGTTGGCAACCAGAACTCGTGGCTTGGCGATAATGCCGGCGATTTATTGCTGTATGCCTGCCTGATCTCAAGTGAGGAGTTCCTAAAGTCTGATCAAGGTGAGATTGACGTATGGAAGAAAACCTACGGTGAATTGACGACAGCCAGGAAGCTCGAACTCAGACGTCAGTGGCGAGGTGACTACAGTCCAGTCAAGGAAGCTGCAAGGACGGTGAGTCTGACATGAGCATACTCGGCGGCTCAGCTTTCCAGTTTCTGCGGGATCAGTTATTCAACGGGATTCATGATCCTGAGAACGATGCGTTGTTCTTTGCGATGTATACCACGCTCGCTAATATAGATGTGAAGACCGTGGATCTTCAGGCAGCGATCGGTGATGAACTGGTCGGTTCTGGCTACACTGCTGGTGGTATTGCGTTGGTCCAGACCGTCATTTACACACCTGGCGGAAGTGATCGTCCGGTAATGGATTTGGATGACATCTTTATACAGGTTGCTACCTGGGGGTTGACACCAGGTACTGCCGCGGCGGGGGCTGTGATTTACAATACGACCGCTGGAGCGCAGGCCAACAAGGTCATGTGGGTGCTTAAATTTACCTCTCCTTTGGTGGTGGATGGTGGCAGTGTATTTATCACGTTCCCGGATCCAACGAATCCGGCTTTGGCAATCGTAAGGAGTACAGGCTAATGGCCGACACCTTTACTGCATTATTAAGACTCGTTCTCCAAGAGACCGGTGGTAACGAGAACACCTGGGGCACGATTAACAATGCAAGCGCCATTCAGTTGCTGGAGACAGCGATAGCCGGTCGGCAATTGGTCGATGTGACTCTTGGCGATATTGTTTTGACGACTGTGAACGGTGCCGTTGACCAGGCCAGGAACGCGATACTTGTTCCAAATGGAAACCCTGGTATCGCCAGGGACGTCACCGTGCCCAGTACCGCGAAGCTCTATGTGGTTTCGAACGAGACGAGTCCTGGGTTCGATGTGACGATCAAAACGGCAGCGGGCAGTGGCGTGGCTATTACTTCAGGACAGATCGCTTTTGTGTATGTAGATCCGGTCCTTGACGATGTTTTCTTTGTTTCTAGTGGAACACCAGCGTCGGAGACTGTATCGGGCATCGCTGAGCTTGCGACACAGGCCGAGACCGATGCAGGGAGCGATGATCTGCGGATAGTGACGCCATTAAAACTGGCTACCTTTCCTGGTGCCGGAGATGTCGTCGTTACCACCGGCACGTTCACTCCTACTTGGACAGGCTTCTCGGCTGATCCGACAGCCACCATGCGGTGGACAAAGTTTGCTCCTCCGCTTTCAGGTGCAAATTCTCTCGTGATTCTTCGCGTAGCCACCGGCAATGGATTTGGAACCTCTAACGCTACCGGATTTACTCTGGCGAGCCTTCCTGCTGCTATTACTCCAGCCACTTTTGGCACAGGGCTTCTTCCAGTAGCTCAGATGGTGGATAACGCAGTAGTCAATCTGTACGGAGCTTTCTCCATAAACACCGCCAATGTGATGACCTTCTTCCTGGGTGATCCGGCAGCCATCGCCGGGTTTACAGCAGCAGCCAACAAGGGATTCTCGAACAATGCCATCTTCACTTATGGGCTGGTCGAATAGCGTTCGGTTGTTATGAGTAGATCTTCTCTGGTTCCGCTTGAAATCTCTCCAGGTATCATGACTGAGGAGACCGATCGTGGTGCCTTCGGTAGGTACAAAGATGGAGACAAGATTCGTTTTCGTCAGCAACTTCCTGAGAAACTTGGTGGTTGGGCCTTAAACTCTTTGGGCCAGGTTGCCGATGGTGTCGACGAGACCCTGAGCCCGAGGCGCACTGCCAGTGGCACTTACGCGGCTGGGGCGTCGACCATCAATCTCGTAACCGCTGTGACAGTCCTGGACGAAGATCCTGTTTGGCTGTTTGATGATTCTCTGGTTGGCGGTCTGGGCGGACGAACGGTGTCGGACGCAAATGCGATTGCTGGCGCATTCGTCTTCGATCTGAATACTGTGATTACAGCTTCAGCCGGAGACGCATTGATTATTGATTTCCCCGAGGAATTTGCTGGTGGTGCGAACGTGACCGGTGGGGGCACGACTGGATCGGATTCAATCATGATCTCGTCCTCGATCAATACTTACTTGAGAGCCGGTACTAAAGTGTTATTGATCACGGCTTCAGGTATTCAGGTCACAAGATTGTCCGCAAACCATTCAGCGGGCGCAACGACACTGAGTCTGGAAGATCCTTTGATCAATAATATTGTGGTTGCCACACCCAATGTCTTTGTTTATGCCGCTGAGTCCTGGATTATTAGCACTACCCAAAGCATCGTCATTCGATTCCTTGCCGGAGCGGTGGTGGCAGCAGTCGAGGTGGTCATCACAGAATCGCTACCGGAAGATGCTGACAGCCTTGGTGTAGATGTCAGGCCCTTCCAGGAAACCACTTGTGACGGTGACCAGACCACGACCGCGTTGGCTATTACGCCGGTAACGGATTTTGCAATTTCTTCTGTGACTCCCTTCCCTGATGGAATGGTGATCTTTCCGGTTGACCAACTGGTTGAGCGTGGCTTCCTTGGATTTTGTAGAGCGGTGAGTGACTGGAGCAGCCTGGACAGACAGAAATGGGCAGCAATTGGCACCGATCTAAAGCTATATCTAATCAATAACGATTTCTTATTCGATATCACACCGCTTCGTACCAGCGGATCTTTGACTGACCCGTTCACTACTGACATCACTGGCTTATTTGATCCAAGTGGGGGCGGAGATCGGACCTTCGTGCGAGTGACGGATACGACTCATGGAGGGCAACCAGGTAATTTCGTGATTTTCAGTGGAGCCACTTCGGTAGGTGGGATCGATCTCAATGGAGAGTTCGTGATTCAGTCCGTGATTGATGGTGACAATTACGTCATTCGGGCGACCACGCCACCGACATCCAGCGCATCAGGCGGCGGATCGGTTTCATTCGAATACGAAATCGATATTGGTGAGGCAGGTAATGTCACGGTGGGTGGATATGGTACCGGGATCTATGGTTCGGGTTCTTATGGCCTCGGCCTCCCAGGCGCTGGCATCTTAAAGGAACTGAGGATCTGGTCTCTGGATAACTTCGGTGAGGACCTGTTGGCGTCACCGAATGGAGGCAGTTTGTATCATTGGGATCGAACGAATGGTGCTACGACCAGGGCTGTTCTGGTGTCCACCGCACCAGCAACCATTCAATGGATGCTAGTCTCTCCGGAGGCCAGGCATGTAATTGCTTTCGGCGCTGGTACGGGCTCAGCAGCAGCACCTGGGGATCCAGATAAACTCTTGATTAGATGGTCAAGCCAGGAAGATTTCAATGACTGGATTCCATCGAGCGTAAATACTGCCGGCGATTTGCGCCTGGATAAAGGCTCAGAGATAGTGACCGCGGTCGAATCTCGTGGCGACATTATTACTTTCACCGATGAGTCTCTTCATGCGTTGCAGTTCATCGGTGGACTTTTAGTCTTTGGTCTTCGTCACCTGGGTCAGAGTGTCACGATTATCGGTGCCAATGCTGCGGTAGATGTCAATGGCATCGTGTTTTTCCAGGGTGAAGATGACTATCTGGCCTACGATGGTGTGCTTCGAGTACTGGAATGCGAGATCCGGAATACAGTGTTCGATGATATAAATTTGGCCCAGGGATCGAAGACTTTTGGATCGGTCAACAAGCTGTTCACGGAAGTCTGGTACCTCTATCCGAATAGCACCTCCGAGGTGAATAATCGATACGCGAAGTACAATTACAAAGATGGCGTATGGGATTTCGGCACGATCGACCGGACTGCTTTCCATGATTCCAGTGCCTTTCTATCGAAGCCCTACGCCACGCAAGATGGCAAATTGTACATTCATGAAACGGGTGTGGACGATGCTGATGGAGATGGTGTCCTCCATCCGATGACCTCGTTCATCGAGAGCTACGATGCTGAGATTGAGCAGGGTGGCCAGCACATTATGCACGTCTCGACGATGATTCCTGACTTCAAGACCATGGTCGGTTCGGTCGACTTGACGTTGACAGGCCGGCAATATCCGCAGGATTCAACCGATGAAACGATCAAAGGTCCATTCACAATTCTGCCGACGACTAATCGCCAGGATCTTCGTATGAGAGCCAGGCAGATAAGCTATCGGATCGAGTCTGATGCTCTTGGAGACGATTGGCGCATGGGAACCTGGCGAGCTAAAGTTAGGCCACACGGTCGTCGAGGGAGCGGTCAGTAATGGCACGACCATCTCTTCCCCAGTTTGATAATGATTATGATACCTACAAGATGCGGACCTTGGTCGATGAACTTAATCGATGGATCGGGACGGTCGAGTCTGGTGAGTCTGGTGCCGGTAGCGGAGTACATAACAATCTCACTGGTCGGAGCGATGCGGATGCTCATCCGATTTCTGCGATCACTGGTTTGCAAATCGAGCTTGATCAGGCTCGCATACAGAGGTATTTCTTAGGCGAATGAGCGGAATATTTGGACAATTGAAGCCTGCGATTGCTACCTGGGAGGACCTATACACTGCGCCGGCAAATGTTGAGGAAACGCTGCGAGTCATCATTGCCAATCTGGGTTCCTCTAATACGACTTTTCGTGTTGCCGTGAGTAAGGGTGGCGCTCCAATTTTAGATGAACACAGGATTACTGGTGGCGATGAGCCTATTTTAGCCAATGTGAGCGGCTCTACGATTGGCTTTGTTATTACCTCTACCGATGTTATTCGAGTATTCTCAGGGAATGGAGATGTGGCGTTTACGGCAACGGGCACGACGAGGGATACATCATGAGCGTTGGCGACATATTCGAGTACATTTTCTCAGAAGATTTTGTGGCTTTCACCGCAGGAGAAAAACAATGGCATTTGACAGCACAAACCCAAATCACCTGCTGGTGATGAAAAACGAATTTGCCAATGACCCGGAAAATCTCGGTTATCAGGCAGTTATTGGTTCGACCACCCTAATCAGAAAACTGCTCAATGATCCGGCTAACAATCCGGGTGGTGAGACAGCACAGGTCACACTTACCAGTGAGACGCTAATTCAGGCGCTTGATGTTACTGAGTATGGCAGCAATCAGATGGGTAATAATCGAGGCTTTATCGACACCATTATTGCGTTTGGCACCTCTCGCGGAGGTACGCCGGATTTAGAGCAATTCAGGGCAAAAATCGAAGGTGCTTTTCCTGCCGGTAATAGCGCGACCAGAGATGCACTTACTGCACAGCAACGTGCGCTGTCTCGGGCCGAGGCAATGGAAGACCCGGCAGTACCGGGCACGCCTATTTATGGGCCGGGAACCGACATCACGAAAAGTGACGTGGTTGCGGTGTTGGCAAGCTGATGGCTACTCAAGAAGTTCATGTCAAGAATGGTATCGGCGCAGCGGTACTGATCTTTAGATCGTCCGTTTACAGCCCGACCGCAATCAACAATATCGACGTGGCCAGTAGCACCACGGTTGATCTAACCTTGGACGAGGGAGGCTCAGGTCTTGCTGTTTCCGCTGCGGTAAACAGCGATCAGGTTGATTTGGGTGCTACTCGGGCACCGAGTTACAGCGTACTCGCCGCTATTGAGTGGTTCGTAGCTGTCACAGCCGGTGATCCGGTCGATTTCTGGTGGTCGCCATCGAATAACGCAACCGTCACAGACGGTAATCCCGGCTTGCCTGATGGTGTCGATGGCTTGTATGCGCCGAGCGGATTCACTGTTCCCGAAGGCATAATACAGATGCAGTACGTCGGTTCACATATCAACAATGGAGAAATAGGCGTACAACTTGCTGTCGTTGGTGAGTTCTCACCGAGAGAGCGTTACGGACAACTGATCGTTGTCAATAACAGTGACGCGATTATTTGTGGCACTGATGATATTGAATCAGCGATTGTGATGACACCATTACTCCCCGACATTCAAGCGGCAGCCTAATCTTATGCCTCGCGGGGCTATTCTCAAACCGTGGACTTCTCAGCCGCCCTCGCCGGTAACTGAGTTCGACCGCTCGAATTACTATGGCGCTCATGCTCTGTGGGCCTGCGTACCCGGTTGGTATCGTGTCGATGATAGTCGTGGTTTTATCCGATCCATCGGCCAAGAAATGTCGTTCCCTATGGTTGTGAGGAACACTGGTTCCGGCACTACTCGAATAGTCACTAAAAACTATGGCGGCGGCGTGGGTAAGGCCCGCGCTCTGCGCCTTGATCCGGCAGAGACCGTCGGGTATCACCCTCGACGAGACATTGATGATTTAGGCATTCATTTTCCCGATCCGAAGAATTTTTCAATATACGCACTGGTATATGTGGACGGTGACGGCACTCCCGCTGGCAGCGATTCGCGATTTATCGCAAAGGATTCGGGATGGGCCACCGTCGATCACGATTTGATGCTTGGTATAACAGCCGGAGCAAATAGATACAGGGCCAGAGTTCGTATTGGCGGTAGTGTTCAAACTTTAATTTCACCTTCCGATAATACGGTTCAAAACGATGCCTTGGCCTTGGTATCGCTTCATGTACGTTCTGTTCTTAATAATGCTTTTCCGGTGCTGCGGTCATTAACTGAAGATGGTAACCATGAGCGTACTTCTGGTAGCGGGGCCGCTACTGGCTATACGCCGCGTACCACGACGAACTTCGGTTTCGGTTGTACCTCAGGCGATGTCGCGCAATTTTTCAGAGGCGACCTTATCGCGTTTGTCGCATTCGATCGCAACTTCGATGAGGGAGGAGAAGCACACTCTAATGCGCTCATGGATAATATCTGGCAGGTCTTTGCGCCTCGCAAGATATGGCTGCCGCCCGAATCTGCTGCTGTTGATGTTTTACAAGCACAGGTTTGGATGTGATGTATACGGAAATTGGACAAGTTTCTGAGGTCACAGTCTCTGAGTTAAGAGATATGCTCGGAAGCATTCGATGGGAAGTTGTAATTAGTAAGGTGACGCATCATCAGGCAGCTCCTTGCGGAGAACAACTGAAAACTGTTCGTGAGATCGTTGACAGATGGTCGATTGATACGTGGAACGTGCCTATTTTCTTGAGGCTCGGTCCAGGAGGTAATCTCTATCGTCATTCGGACGAAGGATTTGGGTATCATGTTCCAGTGGAAACCAACGAACGCGCTGTATCAGTAATTTATGCGAACGGTATTAAAAAAGAGCAACATCTGGAAGTCGGTAAGGTATACAGTATCGATCGATCGATCGAGCATGAGTCATTCAATAATGGTGAGACTGATCGTACTCACTTGATCATGCTGTTAAAAACGGAAGGAACTTAATGATGGGCGGCTCAAAACGAAGTCACGAGGGGTATCTGCTGATAGATCACTGTTTCACTCCGGGGATCTCAGAGGAAATGGTTCACGCCAGCGGACTGCCCAAGGGAGCTGGTCAGGGGAAGTTTGAGATATCAACCTTTACGTGTTCGCATTGTCCCAGGATCGTAATAATGAACCCTGAGAGAACGAGGCCGCGAGAATGGTGTAGTGGGTGTGATCAGTACATCTGTGACTTTTGCGCGGCTGTGAAGGCGAAGACTGGAATATGCAAGACATACGAGCAGGTTCTTGAAGAACTTCAGGAGCTTGCATTCAACGAGGAATTAAAACTTAAACGAGAAGGAGTAATACAACATGGCTAAAAGGTCATTCAATGTAACAAACGTGACGCCGACTGCCACGGCGGATGCAGCTACTCCGCTGGCAACTAACACCACGCTCGGTGTGCTTCAGGGTGGTGCGGCTACTCAGAGGAATCAAATCTCTGAGATCTTTATGGGTGGATTGGGAGGATCAAGTACTCCAGGTGTGATGGTGGCAGCGATGAATTCAGTTGCCGCAACTGTCATCGTCGTTGGCACTTCGGGTCGCGATGCGCCACTCGACAGTGCGACTGCGGCACTCGCTGCTCCGGCTGTTGCTGGCAGAGCTTACACGATTGCTCCGCAGCGGTCCGCGACGTTGCACATTCTTCAGTTGGCGTTCAACGCATTCGGTGGCATCGTTCGCTGGTTGGCACCGCCCAAGGGAGAAATCGGGATGGTCGGGTTAGCGGTCAATACGGGATCATTCTCGCTGTCTGCCTTTACCGGTGGTACGACTGGGCCGATGAGTTCACACTTCATTTACGAATCACTCTGAGACGGTGAGACTGATCGTACTTACTTGATCATGCTGTTAAAAGGAGAACATCGTGGAAAAATCAGATCTGGAACGAAACATCGTTGATTGCAGTGGAAAGATTGCGTCGTACACGGCTCGTCTTTCCGTAGTAGATCACTCTGGCGAAGATAAGGGTGACTTGCAGAAAAACTTGGACGGTTACGTGAAAACACGCACTAGACTGTCGAAGATGCTTGAGCTAATTAAGGAAGAGGAAACTGAGTCTGGCGCTTAGTCTGACTAGTGACACTCCGCGCTCCTCATTTTTCGATTCCGCTGCCGGAAGAGGTGCAGCAACCGCAGTTCGTTCCAAATTTGTTGGTGACGACGCTTGCTGTTCTTGTTCCTGAGATTGCCAACGAGCAGACTGTGCCTCAGATTCCGATTATGCAGCAACCGGTTCAGGTAGGCAGCTCGTTGGTGCTTATCGAGGAGGCGGGTGATAAGCCGTTCTTACAGAGTGACTGGCCCAATCCTCAAGTTCCAATTACTCAGGAACCTGACCAGAGGAGTACGCTGTTGCCGGCGATCACTCTAAATCCACTGACTACGGCGTTTGATTGGCCTAATCCTCGCATTGAGCCGGTTGTGCAGACACCGTTCCAAGTTGGTAGTCCGCTGACGATGATTGAGGAGGCGGGTGATAAGCCGTTCTTGCAAAGTGACTGGATTACTCCACCTGGTCTCCCGACTCAACAACCATTCCAGGTTGGGAGTTCATTGACGTTGATCGAGGAGGCTGGAGAGAAACCGTTTTCTCAGAATGATTGGCCAAATCCGGATGCATCGATAGCTCAGGTTCGACAGGAGCCATTTCAGGTAGGTAATCCGATCACACTGATTCAGGTTGGGGATCCATTTGCACAATTCGATTGGCCGAATCCTGATGTGGTTCCAATACAGCAACCAGAACAAGTGGGTAAATCGATTGTTCTGGTTGAGGAAGTTACCAAACCTTTCGATCAAACCGATTGGCCGAATCCTCATCTGGCTCCCATACAGCAACCATTGCAAGTTGGAAGCTCGTTAACGCTGATTGAAGAAGCGGGAGAGAAACCATTCGCGCAGACTGAGTGGCCGAATCCTGTCCTGGTATCGATTCAGCAGCCTTCTCAAGTTGTTGGATCAATTGCTTTGCTTGGTGTAGAGGCTCCGCAGCCATTCGCGCAACACGATTGGCCTAATCCAGAGCCAGTTGCTGTACAGCAACCTGATCAGCCAGGTAAGTCGATTTCCCTGATTGAAGCTGGAGATCCTTTCTTCCAATCGGATTGGCCGAATCCGACAGTCTCTGTTTTGATTCAGCAGCCATACCAGGTCGGAAGTTCGTTAGTGCTGATTGAAGAAGCGGGAGACAAACCCTTCGCCCAGTACGATTGGCCGAATCCGCTTCCAGCATTTATTCAACAGCCGTTCCAGGTAGGTAAACCGATCGCGCTGGGTGCTGGTGTTATTGTTGCGGAGGTGTTCATAGGTAGACATATTGCGCCGTTTGTTAATTAGAAAAATCGGAGTAGGAGTCATAGGAGAAAGTTGGCATGAAGAAGGTTACGATTCGTCGCGCTAAGTGCGACGACATAGTGAAAATTGTACATCTACTTAGGAGAGCAGCGAAGGAACAGGCAGAAGATATCTGGTATTCGACGGTCACTGTCAATAAAACGAAGCAAATGTTTCATGTGTTGACCTTGATCGATCGAGGAGTGGTCGTCGTTGCGGAGACGCAGGACCAGAAGCAGATTGTAGCTGCCATGGGTATGTCCATCGGAAGGGACGATTGGAGTGATGACTGGGTGATGCAGAACGATTGGACCTATGTTCTGAAAACCTGGAGAGACACGGATGTAGCCGATCAACTGATTAAAGTGGTCGAGGTGTTTGCGGATGAGAAAGTGGATCCGGCAACAGGGAAAGGGTTGCCTATCATTATTGGAATGATGACTGGGCGCGACACCGACTTGAAGGATAAGCTGATGGAGCGCAAAGGCTACCAATATGGTGGCGGTAACTTTGTGAGGGCACCGAGCGATGTCCAAAAAGAAAAAGACCACGACACAAGCAATACCGGCTTGGCTGGAACAGGGTAGTCAGCAAGCTGTCTCAAGAGGGCGAGAGATTGCTGATCGTCCCTACACAGCATTCGAGCAGCAACGGGTTGCGTCTTTTGATCCCAACGAGCAGAGGGCATACGAATTAGCTCGTACTGAGGGTGGAGATTATCGGGGGGATTTACAGCGATCTCGGGAGTTAGCCGAGCGGGGATCACAGTCCTTTCTCGACGCCGACATCGAAGCGTACATGAAGCCATACATCG
>SDBT01002841.1_pt1 | contig 30272 bp, 22 predicted proteins | sample 2277101 | NCBI WGS metagenome assembly SDBT01 (sample SAMN10404973, study PRJNA504765) | marine sediment metagenome | isolation source: marine sediment core GS10_PC15, 103 cmbsf | place: Arctic Ocean: Southern Knipovich Ridge | collected 2010
ACCACTGGTGGAGGTAACAAGACGGTTAGCTTTTCCAGCTCGTCTGCCTGTTGGAGTCCTTCGGCAACAAGGGTGTCAAAAGGTACTTCAATCGAACGTGACACCGACTCTGACTGAAACTCCTGCACCTCGAAGGTAACCCCAGGCCATCCCAGGATTCGGTACAGAGCTTTATCGCCGCGGACTTTGCCGAGCTCGGCATGAATCAACTGACCTTTGTCGAAGAAGATTCGACCTTCGTCCGCCCGCTTTTTCACCACCAGTGCTACCGTGCGGTTGCTACGACAAAGATATTTCAGCAGGTCGGGCAGAGTGGAGTTCTCGGGTTCTGGTGACGGCGCTCCCGCAAGGCGGGGTTCGGCTCGAAGAGAAGCCAGCTCGCCTCGTGCGCCCACCGGGAACGGACCCGTCTCCATCGTGGCGTCGACACCTCTTCGAGTCTTCATGCAGACGGTGAACTGATGGCCGCCGAAGCGGATCTGATCGCCGTGCTTTAAACGGCGCTCTCTCACTTTCTCGTCATTGACATAGGTCCCGTTGGTGCTTCCAAGATCTCTCAGGAGCAGACCGTCGACTTCGATCAGAATCTCGGCATGGTAGTTGGACACCTTACGCGTCTTGAGCACGATCTCATTGGAGTGGTGTCGTCCAATTGCGATCCGAAAGGTTTCCAGAAGGTCGAAAGCCAGGGTCTCCTTTTGGCCGGCCAAGAGGAGAATCTCTACGTGATTCATTTCGCTGGTCGATTTGGACATACTCATGCTCCCGCCTTTGAAGTAGCAAGCCTCGTGCCGATCCGGATGCACCAAATGGCCGGGTTCAACTTGTTGAAAAGAAAGCAAATCGGGTGCTGGTGGATTTGAACGTCTGGGCAAATGTAGGTGTTACCCCGCGCTCCGTTCCAGGGGAGTAGGACAAACCCTACATCCTCTCTCTTTGACTTGGGTTCGACCGCCGGTTAGCATGGCGTCAAGTCAGTGGAAGAAACACTCTACGTCCGACCCGGTCGCCTCCATTACTTCGTGCGGGAAACCTTCAAAAGGCTCCGCGTTCCCGCGAAGGAGGCATCCAAAGTGGCGGACATGGTCGTCGCCGCCGACCTCACCGGGGTGGAGAGTGAGGGAGTGGCCCGGCTTGCCTTCCACGCGGATCGTTTGTCCAGCGGTCTAGTGAATCCCACCCCGGAGATCCGCACCGTTCATCAGACTCCCGTCATGGCCACCATGGACGGGGGAAACGGTTTGGGACCGGTGGTAGCGGTGGCCGCCATGGATCTGGCGATCACAAAGGCCAAACACCACGGAGTGGCGGCGGTTGCGGTGCGTCGCAGCAACGACTTCGGTATGGCCGGCTATTACGCTCGCATGGCTTTGCCCGAGCAAATGATAGGCCTGGCTATGAGCAATTCGGCCCCCATGGTGGTTCCGACTCATGGAACGCGCTCGATGCTCGGTACCAATCCCATCGCCATTGCCATCCCCACCGTGGAAGGCACGAGCCCCTTTGTCTTGGATATGTCGACGAGCGTTGTTTCCAAAGGGAGGGTCGAAGAGCTCGCAAAGAGCCATGAGCCTCTACCCGAAGGCTGGGCTCTTGATTCGTCCAACCAGTTCACTACCGACCCCGAAAAAGCTCTCGAAGCTCTCCGGCTCCTTCCACTGGGCGGTCGGCCCGAAACCGGCTCACACAAAGGCTACGGCCTTGGTTTGGCGGTCGATATCCTCTGCGGCATCCTTCCCGACGGCTCCTTCGGTCTCGAGCTTTCCGGCGCCGAGGGGCCTCAGCCCGATATCGCCAAGCTCGGCCACTTCTTTGCCGCCATCCGAATCGGCGCCCTCGGTCCGTTCGTTCGTTTCCGAAATCGCATCGATGAGATGTTGAAAAAACTCAAGTCCACATCCGGCACCGAGCAAATCTACTATCCCGGCGAGCCGGAGTACGAGATAGAACAAGCGCGGCGGGCGAACGGGATACCCATTCCCCCTGACGTCGCCGCTGAGCTCGAAGGTCTCTCTCGCGGCCTCAAGCTCCAAGACGCCTGGGAGCATTTGCTCGAGGGCCGGAAGTAGACGACAAAATATTGCTAGCTGCTCTTCGACTTCAAAGACTGAAGCCAGGTCTCGACCTGACGAGCCGCCAGCTCCCTCGCTCCTAGCCCGAAGGCGAGAGCCGCAGCCACCGCAATGGAGCCCAGCAACAAGCCAAATGCCAGCTCGATGATCTCGTTAGCCAAGCCCATTTGCCGGAGTGCAATCGCGCCGGCTAAAACGATGATGGAAACCCTCGCCGCAACGGCCAAAAGGCCGGCTTGTTGAGCGCTGCTCGACCGGATGGTTTGCGCGGCTACATTCGCCAGGAATAAACCTACCCCAAAGACGATCAGTCCTAGAATCACCTGTCCGGCGAATCCCACGAAGTTGGACAGTAGAGCCGACAGATTCTCGAAGCCAAGCAGACCCGCCGCCTCTATGGAGGCAAAGAGCATGATGGCAACCAGAATCAAAGTTCCCACCATTCCCGCCGGTGCTCGCTCGCTTTGCTTCGTGCCTTCCTTGGCGAGTCCCAAGCGAGCCAAAATGTTGTTGAATCCGGCACCGGCCAGCAAGTTGACGATCAACCCGGAGACCAACCGGCCCACGACGTATGCCAGTGTGAGCAGCAGAGCCGCGGCGAAGATGACGGGTATCGCATCCAGGAGGGTACCCAGCATGTTGCTCGCCGGGCGAGTAATGGCTTCCAGCGCCAAGGCGTTCAAGGACGAGATGAGCACCGGGATGAGGATGAACACGTAAACGATCAACCCGAGGAGCCCCGAGAGTCGCTTGGTACCGAGAGCCGGGGCCAAACCCACTTTCTCCCCCAGACCATCAACGCCCACAGCAGCGAGGAGGTTGGTCACGATACGCTGGACGATGCGGGCGATGAACCATCCTGCAGCCAGGATGACTCCCGCGGCCAGGATGTTGGGTAAGAACGTGAGCACCCGATCGATGAGGCTTTGAACCGGCTCGAGCAAACCCTGCAGTTGTAGCGTTTCCAGGATGTTAGGCAGAAATAAAAGAAACACCAGCCAGTAGACTGCATCGGCAAGTGTTTTACTCAATGCCGGCTTTTTTTCCTTTTCCAATCCCGCCTGGCCGCCGACTCGCTCGTCCAGCTTGGCGATGTCCAGCGCACCCCTGACGATGCGACGAAGCAGCGTGGCCAATACCCAGGCCACAGCCAGCAGGAGCCCGGCTCCGACGATTTGAGGAACGTAGGTGAAAACCTTGTTCAGCAAGGCGGTGAGAGGCTCGCTGACCATCGTCAGGTTCAAGGTATTGAAGAAGGCCACCAACACGAAGAGCAAGAGGACGTAGTAGACGGCCTTTCCGACCCAGCGCTCGATCTCGAAACCTTCGCCCTTGTCTTTGCCCAATACCCACTGGGCCACACGGTTGTCGATCGTGGTGCGCTTGAGCGCCCCGCGCACAATTGCAGCCAGGATCACGGCAACCAGCCAGCCCAGCACCAGGACCAACAACGCCTTAGCAATCTGCAGGATTTGTGGCCCAAAAAGGGCACTGAGCTGTCCGGTCATTTGCTCCATAAAAACTTGCATCACATTCCTCCTTGGGATTCAATAAGAAGTGCCGGCGCGGCGCGTGAGCCTGTTCCGAACGTCCCACAGCTCGGGGTATAACCTTTGCTGCAGGTTGTCGCTCAGAAAGTCGATAGCGCGCCCTTTGAGACTCTTCACCTGTCCGCCAATCTCTCGTTCCACCAGCTTGAGATGGTGGAATCGCCATATCTGGAAGTGTTCGTCGAGATCCGCCATCGCCTCGGCTAAAAGATAAACCGATTGGTGATCTTTTCTTTCGCTGAACACTTGATCGATGGTGATGCCGCGCTGATTCAGCAATTTCTCGAAGGGCGACCACAAGGTGGGGGCCAGCAAGAGCAGCTTCTGGAAACCGGGGGACTCGAGGCCGCTGCCCTTGCCCAAAATGCGACGGATCGTGTGGTAGTCCCAGGGAGACATGCTTTCCAAGATATGGATCTGCTGCGTGAGCACCTTGTGGATCTTGGTGACCCGCCGGATCAGTGACACCGCTGCCAAGCATTCCTGGTTCCGGATGAGCTCTCTCGCTCGGCCGAGCTCGTGGTTCTCGAGCTTCATCCAAAGCTCGGCGGTTTGGTGAACGATCTGGAACATGAGCTCATCGGGACTCTTTTGACAGGCGAGAAGGTCGACCGTCTTCAGATACTTCTCGTAGTCGGTCTTGCCCCTCCCGTCGAGAACGGACTCCAGCTCACTCATCGCACTTCCTCAATCCCACTCATAGATTTTCGGTGATTATATGTTTCCTGTTAAATCAGCGCAAAGGGTACTACGATAGGCAACTCCGTCGGAGGTTTCAATGAGTCGACAACCGAGCCGGCTGGCCCTGGTAGTCCTGGTGTTTTTCGCCTCGCCCACGGCGAAGGCACAGGTGTCTACATTCGAGCTCAGCGGAACGGTGATGGACGAGACTGGAGGCACCCTTCCGGGTGTGACGCTCACCTTGAATAACGAGGAAAGCGGATCGACGCGCACCTCGGCCACCGGGGAGTCCGGTCGATATGTCTTCGCGGCCATGCCTGCGGGAACCTACTACCTAGAAGTCTCGCTTTCAGGATACGCCACCTCACGATATGCGGGTTTGGTCTACTTTGCCAATACCAAGCCGATCCTGAACGTCACTCTCCGGCTTCGCGCCGTGGCGGAGTCGATGACCTTCACCGGCGAAGCACCGCTCATCAACTCGAGCCAATCGCAGGTTGGCCATTCCCTGGATGAGCGCCAGATCGACGAGCTCCCGTTGGTAGGTCGGGATACCATCGACCTGATTACCACCGCCGGCGGTGTGACCGATGTGACGAAGCACATACCGGGCTCGACGGTTCTCGGCTCCAAGAACCAGAACATAAACGGCACCTATGCCCGCTATAGCTCCTATCTGCTCGACGGTTTCGCTAATACCCGCGACCAGCACGGAGTCGCCAAAGTGGACCTGGGACTCGAATCGGTGGAGCAGTTCCGGGTCATTACCAATCAGTTCTCGGCCGAGTACGGGCAGAGCGTGGGTGGCATCGTAAGCGCCATCACCAAGACCGGGGGAAACGACTTTCACGGTAGTGCTTTCCTGTTCCTGCGCCCCGGCGCCCTCGATGCTTCCGATCCCTTGACCGGCGCCGACACATCGCTCGACCGCCAGGACGTGGGATTTACTTTCTCCGGCCCCATCGTCCCGGACAGGACCCTTTTTTTTGCCAGCCTCGAGTACAGAAACCAGGACGAGGATGTGATGGTCACCGCTCCCATCGATGAGGGGCGCTATCGGGGGCTTTTTCCGGTGCGGGCCAATCACACGCGATTTCTGGCCAAGCTGAGCCATCAGGTCAATGAAACCCATCACCTGGTCGGCAAGGTCATTCTCAACCGGGAGAGCATCATCGACGGTGTGGCAGGATTCCAAATCTTCGAGAACCGCCGGGACAACGTCAACGACGACCTAGCTTTTTACGGAACTTTGTCATCGACCTTCGGCTCTGGCAGGGTGAACGAGCTACGGGTGGGTTTTGTCGCGGAAGACTATCGCTCGAGCGCCGAGCCGCCGCCGGAGGGAGTCGCCCTCCTGTACCTCACCCAGGGCATCATCGGCAACTTCAATCGGTTTCAAAGCGCCGACGAAGACCAGTGGGAGATCTCCGATATACTTTCCTTCTCAAAAGGCAGCCACAGCATCAAAACCGGTTTCAGCTTCTTCCAAATCCGGAGCAACGTCAGCTTGGAGGTTTACCTCGACGGCGCCTTCCGGTTCTCTCCGACAGCGCGATATCCTTTCGCCCCGCAGGACCCATCCTCTTTTCCATTTCTCTACCAGCGGGGTTTTTTCACCCCCGGCGCCCCGACGGTGCTCGACCGCAGTGAAAGTCACAGCCAGATCTTTTTCCAGGACGACTGGCGGGTTGGACCGTACTTCACATTGAACCTCGGCATCCGATGGGAAAAAGAGTCGTCGGTTCCCGACAACAACAACATCGGCCCCCGACTGGGATTCAACTGGGACGCCACCCGCGACGGCAAGACCTTGGTTCGGGGCGGGTTCGGTGTGTTTACCAGCTATCTCTTCAGCGCCATCGAAAGCTTCGAGCTCTTTCAGGGGCCAACGGGATTCTGGGTCTCGGCCTTCACTCCCGAGGATCCGCTCTTTCCCGAGGCCTCTCACCTCCCTCAGGATCCAATGCCGCCCGGTAACATTTATCTGAGCGCCCCCGATTATTCGCCCGAGAACCGGCGCAGCCCCCAAGCACAGCACTTCACCCTGGGCGTGGAAAGGGAGCTCGTCCCCTCAATTTCACTGGCGTTGGATGCGACCCACATCCGAGCTTACGACTTGATCCTTCCCTTGGACGTCAACGCTCCCTCCGCCTTCGACTACTCCACCGGGCAGGTGCGCTCGGGAACCGAGGCCGATGCCAGCCGGCCCTTCGGCGTTCCCGGCAGACCGATTGCTCCCGGGGAAACGGGCCTGGTGACACGGCCTTTCCCTTTCGGTGGTTATCGGGACCTTTATCTGTTGAGCTCCGACGGCTCCAGTCGATACTGGGGAGTCAAGGCCAACCTGACCTGGCGGGCGGAAGAGCTTACCCTGCAGGCTGTTTACACTTGGTCCCGAGCTCGAAACAACGGTGATGACTTCCGCCCCGAAAACTCGCTCCCGCTAGACCCCGGCGATCTGGCCGCCGAATGGGGGCCGAGTGCCACCGACATCCCCCATGTGCTGGTGGTAAACGGAGTCTGGGATGCACCGTTCGATCTTCGCATCGCCGGGTTCCTCCGCGCCCGATCCGGCCGTACCGTGGATCCGCGAGTGGGAGAGGACCTGGATGGGGACCGTAAGACCCGCGAGCGCAGCTTCGCCGACGGCCGTATTCTCCCCCGCAACAGCTTCCGCGCCGATGCCTTCGCCACCGCCGATTTTTCCATCGCCAAAATCTTCGAGTTGGGTGAAGGGCGCAGGCTGGAAGGACGCTTCGACGTATTCAATATCACCAATCGACTCAACCCCGATCAAGTTCTCGATAGCTATGGCCGCGATGCAGACCATCCCCTGGCCAGTTTCCTGGCGGTGGTTTCCGCCGAGCCGCCGAGGCAGTTTCAAATATCGGTACGCTTCCGGTTTTAAACGACATGATTTTGTGGTTTCTGGCACTGGTATTGGCACTTTGCCAGTCCCCGGATCTTGCTGAAAGACAGGTGGCCTGGCTCGAAGAGCAAGTGCATTTCCTCCTCAGCAGTCGTGAGAAAAGTCAATTTCTGGCCCTCGACTCGGACGGCGCCCGTGATCGATTCATCGAGGCCTTTTGGAAAAAGCGCGATCCAAACCCGGCGACAGCAGGCAATGTGGCCCGGGATCAACACCTGGCCCTTCTCGCCGAAGCGGATCGCCTCTTCACGCTCATCGATTCTCGACGAGGCCGCCACACGGAACGGGGTCGCGTCTACCAGCTGCTCGGCCCTCCAGGGACCAGAGAGCGGTTCGCAGGAGCCGGGCAGCTCCAGCCGCTCGAGCTCTGGCATTACAGCGGAGTCACCGAGCCGTTTCTTGCCGAGTCGTTTTACCTGATCTTTTATCGTCAAGGAGGCTTCGCCGACTATCGTCTCTGGAGCCGGACCGCCGACGGCCCCCGGGCTCTGATCCGAACGAGCGATCCGGGACGCTTCATCCTCGATGACCATCTAGCCTACCGCATGCTCCGGGACATCGATCTGGAGCTCGGCGCCGCCGCGGAACGTTTGGTTCCCGGTGAGGCGGAAGACCTTCCCGCCTTTGCCGGCGAGTCCCTGCTCATCCATCTGAAGAACTATGCAAATTTGGCCGAGCGCACATTCCGCGACAACGAGCTCGTCACATCCGACGTCAGCTTCGAACGTCTGGACGTTTCGCCCTTGACGGTGACGCTTCACGACGCTCACGGCATTCCACAGTTGCACTACGCCCTCGAAGTTCCGTCTCGCCAGCTGGAATGGAAGGTGGAGGGGGCAAAGCAGCGGACGAGTTTTCAACTGACTTGCAGCATTCGGGATGCGCAGGGTCGAGAAACCGATTTCATCGAAGACGTCCTGGATCTCGAAGCGCCGTCGGAAGCCGAGCTATCGAGAGTACCTATCAGTTTCCAGGGCCGGCTGATCCTGACTCCCGGTCATCATACGTTGGAAATCGCCCTAAGAAACACCACCGGGCACGGTATGGCGACGCTCTCTCTGCCGGTGGAAATCCCTCATCCCGATGATTCCGGCGCTTCTCAAATTCTCCTGGCTCGCTCACTGAACGACATCACCACCTCGGCGGCGGAGTCTGTCGAACCGCGCCCCTTCCAGCTCCACCGCCAGGTCGTCGGTCCGAGTCCCGATCGAGTTTTTCCACCTCAGGAGATATTCGCCTTCGTCCAGTTGTGGGGCCTCGAAGAAGAAGCCTCCCTTCATTGGAGCCTCTCGGATGGGGATCATAGGATTTGGCAAGCGGACTCACGGATCGATCCAGAGCCAAGCGGGGTGGCGACCGTGATGCAAGCCATTCCACTGGACAATCTTCCCGACGGTGGATACACCCTCGCGCTCCGCTTCCCAGGAGGCAAGAGGCGGGCCAAGCTTCGCGTCGACCCGCATCAAGAGATTCCAGCGGTTTGGGTCATTGCCCGAGAAGCGTTTACCTCCGGAGCGGTTGACCGAGGCAAGCCTTCGAACAAATGACCCTCTGCCACTTGTCCTGACGGCCGCTCTTCACCTAGAATAAGCGTTCCTGAGGCACATCCCGTATCGTCAACCCCAACCGGGCGTAAGGGAGTCGAGTGTCGGAAGAGAAAAAGGCGATTGTCTGCAAACGCTGCGGGGAGAGAATCGTTCTCGCCCAGAGACGTTCCCCCCTCGCGGTGCACTGCTCTCATTGCGGTTACACGTTCCGCGCCCCAGGACTCCCTGCTCCGCCACCCAACGAAGCGAGGAAAGTCCGGGCTTCGGAGCTCCGCCTGCGGCAAGATCTGATCATCGAACGAGTCGAAGAAGAAGGCACTGTCTTCTTTGTGATCAAGGATCCTCTCAGCCAACGCTATTTCAGAATCAAGCCGCTGGAGCATTTCCTGATAAGTCAATTCGACGGAAAAACCTCTCTCGACGAGATCCGCCGTCGGGCATCCGAAGATCGCCACATCCTGATCGGTCCCGATGTCATTGCCAAATTTGCCGGCAAGTTCGTGGAACTGGGCCTGCTGGTGGGTGGCGAGCATCGGGAGACCCGCGGCGTGACCGGCGGTCACGGCAGCTGGCTTTCGAGGGTGCTCTTCCTCAAGCTGCCTCTCGTCAATCCGGACAAGCTCCTCGACTGGCTCTATCCGAAAGTGAAGTGGATGCTCCGGCCTGGTTTCGTCGGCTTGATGATCGCCACGATTGTCTTTGCGGCGGGAGTGGCTCTGCTCAACCACCAAAGCCTGGTGTTCAGATTGGGCTCGATCGCGAATGTCGAAGGCCTGTTGCTGATTTATCTCACCCTTTCCCTGGTGACGGTTTTCCACGAGCTGGCTCACGCGATGACCTGCAAACATTTCGGCGGAAGGGTGCAGGACATGGGTGTCCTGCTCATGTATTTCGTTCCCTGTTTCTACTGTAATTTGAGTGACACGTACCTCTTCAAAGAGAAGCGCCAGCGGCTCTGGGTGACTTTTGCCGGCGGGTTCTTCGAACTGTTCCTCTGGGCACTGGCGGTTTTAGCCTGGCGCGTGGTGGCTCCCGAGGCTTTCCTCTCCCGGGTGTTCTTCATCGTGGTTGCCGTTTGCGGCGTCAAAGCACTCTTCAACTTCAATCCTCTCATTAAAATGGACGGCTATTACATGCTGGCCGACAAGCTCGGTATCGCCAATCTGAGAAAAGAGGCTTTATCCGGTCTGGACCGGTTTCTGCGACGGTGGCTCCTGGGTCTGGATAGCCATCCCCCACGACCGGAGCTCACATCCCGGAGCATCCTTTCCTTGAGGGGAGACCGCTTCGTCGCCTTGTTCGGTGCCGCCGCACTCATTTACACGGTTTTGTTGCTGGGGTACATTATCTTCTGGTCCGGAGGATGGGTCTTTGAGCAGTACGGGCCGACCGGACTCAGCTTGTTCTCGCTGGCCATGATCGGATTACTCCACAAGCCGGCAACCACGACGGTATCGAGCGCCCGGGATGCGGGAAAGGAAAAGTGGCAGCAGCTCGGTCAAAAGAAGCACCGATTCCGGTACGTGGTGCTGTGGACACTGCTTCTGGCGGGTTTCATCTTCTTCCCCTGGCAACTGCGCATTCGCAGCGATCTCACCGTCTTACCCCAGGCCCGAGTTACGGTTCGTGCGCCTGCAGAAGGCCGCATCGAGCGAATCTACTTCGAAGAGGGCGATAGAGTTCAAAAAGGCGATCTCATACTCGAGTACGACCGGAAAGGCCTCACGCTGGAAAGAGAGACTCAACAAGCGGAGCTTGCCCGGGCCACCGAAGAGCTTCGTCTTCTAGGTAAGCTCAACCCAACCTGGCAAGAAGAGATCAGCGTGCAAGAGCGCGCCCTGGAGACCGCTCAGGCCAGGGAGCAAGCAGCACGCCAGGAGTTCGAGCGCGTGCAACAGCTCTGGACGGCGGGCCTGCTCTCCCGGGAGCAATTCGACCAAGCTCAAAGCGAGCTTCAGCAGGTCGAGAGCGAAGGGCGCAGGCAGGAAGCTCAGGTGCAACTGACCCGCAAAGCGAGCCGCAGCAGCCGCAACGAGCAAATGGAGATGCTTCACCTTCGGGATCCGGACGCGCAGCAAGCAGTCATTCAGAAATTGAAAGCCGAGGTGGCGCGATCGGACGACTTGCTTGAACGGTCCCGGATCCACGCACCCATCCAGGGTACGCTGACCACCTACCGCTTCCAGGAAAAGCTCGGCGAGTATCTCGAAGAGGGCGATTTGGTTTGTGAGATCATCAACGACGAGAAAGTCGTCATCGAGATGCCGGTTCCCGAAAAAGAGATCGATGTGATCCAGCTCGGCTACCGGGTAAAGTTCAAGGTGCGCGGCTACCCTCACCGGAGCTTCGAAGCCAAGGTGGCGCAAATCGCCCCGGTGGCACAGAGGGAGGCAAACATCTCCACGATTCTCATCCGAGCCACCCTGGACAACGAGGAGCATCTCCTCAAGCCCGGCATGACCGGTGTTGCCAAAGTCTATTGTGGGCAGAGCTTCCTCTCCCTCATCCTCATCCGGGACATCGTTCGCTTCATCCGCACCGAGTTTTGGCTCTGAGGGCTTCAGTCGTTCCTAGCGTTAGATTTTTGACTAGCTCGTCGTCATTTTTCATGGTATTTTGACGACATGCCTGGCAACCTGCTCTATCCCCGCATCACCAAGCTTCCTCGCCGGAGCTTCTTCCTCTTCGGCCCCCGCGGGGTAGGCAAGAGCACCTGGGCTCGGGAGCGCCTCGGCCGGGCGCATCGCATCGACCTGCTCGACGAAGCGTCTTACCAGAATCTTCTTGCCGACCCGTCGCTGTTTGCGGCGGAGCTCCGCGGCCTGCGCAAGGGAAGCTGGGTTCTCGTCGATGAGATTCAACGCATACCGAGCTTGCTCAACGAGGTCCACCGCTTCATCGAAGACCGGAACCTTCGTTTTGCTCTTTTGGGCTCGAGCGCGAGAAAGCTAAAGGCGGCGGGTACGAACCTTCTGGCAGGACGGGCGGTTCGAAAAAGCATGTTTCCGCTCGTTCCCGAAGAGCTGGGGAACGACTTCGCTTTGGAGAAAATCCTCCGCTACGGAAGTATCCCTCTCATCTGGAACGCCACCGGCAAGCGAGCAGCTTTGGAAGCTTACGTTCAAATGTACCTTCGCGAGGAGATCCGGGCGGAAGCGCTGGTCAGAAACCTTCCCGGCTTCCTGCGCTTCCTTCCCATCGCCGCTTTGTTTCATGGGCAAGTGATCAACGTTTCGGGGATCGCCCGAGATTCGGGGACCGCCCGAATGACGGTGGACGGCTATCTCGAGATTCTCGAGGATACTTTGCTCGCTTATCGACTGCCCGCCTATGAAGCGAAATTGAGAGCACGAGAAAGAAAGCATCCGAAGTTTTACTGGATCGACCCTGGACTCGTCCGAGCTATCAAGAAACAGTTTGCGCCCGTGTCTCCGGAAGAAAGAGGTCCTCTACTCGAAGGATGGGTCTTGACCCTTCTCAGGGCTTACTCCGAAGAGCGCAATCTGTTCGACGGAATCACCTTCTGGGCCCCGACTGCGGCAAAACAAGTCGAGGTCGATTTCTTGCTGAAGCGGGGCCGGAAGCTTCTGGCGATCGAGGTGAAATCTCAAAAGAGATTCTCGACGTCGCTCCTCTCAGGCCTCAAAGCGATAGCCGAGCTTCCTGCCGTCGTAAGAAGGATTCTTGTCTATGATGGCACGCGGGATTTGAAAACCTCCGACGGCATCGACGTCTGGACCTTGGACGCCCTGGTGCGTGCCGTCGAGAACGGCCAACTCTGGCCCTGACGGCGTCGTTTTACCTCATCCGTTGGTTCCATGATAGATTCCACGCTACTGATTTTGCGACAGTTCGCTCGTCCAAAGGAGGGAGTCATGGAGAGAAGGAGCTTTCTGGGATCCGTCGGCCGAGGCCTGGGAGCGGCCATGGCCACCGGTTTGTTCGGACCGGCCACCCTCGCGCGGGTGGAAGCCCAAACGCGCCGGGTCGGCAACCTCAGCCCCGAGGAGGTCGCAGGTGACGAGACCTTCTGGGGCGAGATCCAACAGTCCTTCAGCGTCTCCCGCAGCTTGAACAACCTCAACAACGGCGGTGTTTGCCCCTCCCCGCGGGTCGTGACCGAGGCCCTGGTGCACTACATCTGGGAGTCGGAGGAAGCGCCGGTTTACACCATGTGGAAAGTTCTCGAGCCCCGGAAGGAGAGCGTGCGCACCGGCCTGGCCCGCCTCTTCGGGTGCGACGCCGAAGAGATTGCCATCGTTAGAAACACCTCGGAAGCCATGGAGATCTTGCTCCTCGGCCTCGAGCTCGAATCGGGCGACGAGGTCCTGACCACCACCCATGATTACGGTCGAATGCGCACGACATTGGATCAGAGGCGCCGCCGCCAAGGCATCGAAATCAACCTGATCCCGGTTCCGACGCCGCCCGACAACCTGGATATCCTGGTGGATAATTTCCGAAAGGCAATTACCCCCAAAACCAAAATGATCCTGATGTGCCACCAGGTGAACATCACCGGCCAGATCTTCCCGGTCAAGCGCATTTGCGATTTGGCGCGTGAGCGGGGTATCGAAGTCATGGTGGATGGAGCCCACTCGTTCGCCCAGTTTTGCTTCAAGCACTCGGACATCGGATGCGACTACTTCGGCACCAGCCTCCACAAGTGGCTGTTTGCCCCGAAAGGTACCGGGCTGCTCTACGTCCGCAGAGACAAGATCAAGAAGCTGTGGCCGTTGATGGCGGCACCGGAGAGGATGGATGAGGATATCCGGAAGTTCGAGGAGATCGGCACCCACCCGGCGGCCAACTTTGTAGCTATCGGCGAGGCCCTGTCGTTCCACCACACGGTGGGAGCGGAGCGGAAGGAGGCCCGCCTTCGTTACTTAAAAGACTACTGGGCCACGCGGCTCGTGAAACATCCCAACATTCGTCTCCACACCTCACTCGAGCCGGAAATGAGCTGTGCCATCGCCACCATGGAAATCATGGGCGCCGACAGCAGAGCTTTGAGCGACTACCTGTGGGACGATCACCGAATCATCGTGGCACCTATCGTGCACGATGAGTTCCAGGGGCTTCGGGTTACCCCCAACCTCTACACGACGCTCGAAGAGCTCGACACATTTTGCGAGATCATGGAGGACGTGGCCCGTCGAGGACTTCCCAAATCGGCTTGAGCCGCATCGAACCAGGATAGGGAGGAGACACAAATGAAGATTCACATTTCCAGAGCTGTATCGAGCATGACACCGTCGGTGACCCTGGCGCTCAGCGCAAAAGCAAACGAGATGAAGGCGGAAGGGGTGGATGTCTGCGCCTTTACCGCCGGTGAGCCCGATTTCGACACGCCGGCGGCGATACGAAACGCGGCGACGCAAGCGATCGACAAGGGGGGCAAGGTCTGCAAATACAGTCCCGGAGCCGGATTGCCCGAGCTCAGAAAGGCGGTGGCGGAAAAGTTCAAGCGCGAAAACGGTCTCGACTACGAGCCATCGCAAGTCATTGTCGCCGGCGGCGCCAAACAAGTTGTGGCGGAGGCCCTGTTCTCCCTGACCGACCCCGGTGCGGAAGTGATCATTTGCTCTCCCTACTGGCTGAGCTACCCCCAAATGGCTCGCTCGGTTGCGGTGCAACCGGTCATCGTCGATTGCAGCACCAATGAGAACTTCGCCCCGCAGCCCGAACAACTGCGCGCCGCCATGACGGAGAAGACCCGGGTGCTCATCCTCAACTCGCCGGGGAACCCAACCGGCGGCGTCATCACCCAATCGCAGTTCGAAGCGATATACGGAGCTCTCGAAGGGACCGACATCGTCGTCATCAGCGACGAGATTTACGAGCATCTCGTTTACGACGGCAAGCAGCATTTTTCACCCGCGAGACTGGGTGCGGAGGCTTACAATCGCACCGTCACCGTCAACGGCGCATCGAAGGCCTATGCCATGACCGGCTGGCGCATCGGTTACGCCGGCGGGCCCACCGATATCATCAAGGCCATGAGTACCTTTCAGTCGCATTACACTTCGGGCCCGGCCACGGTGAGCCAAATTGCAGTGCTGGCGGCGCTCACCGGCGGGCTGGCAGACGTCGAGCACATGCGGCAGCAGTTCGATAAACGTCGCCGCCTGATGGTGGAAGGGCTCAACGGCATCGAAGGCTTCGAGTGCACGATGCCCTACGGGGCCTTTTACTGCTTTCCCAAGGTGTCACAACTCTATCGGGAGGGCGCGGCCGATTCCCTCGCCTTCAGCCAGGCTCTTCTGGATAAAGAAGCGGTGGTGGTGGTGCCGGGTGCGGCTTTTGGCTCGGATGAGTTCGTGCGCATGAGCTATGCCTGCTCAGCCGAACAGATCGAAAAAGGGCTCGAGCGGATCTCACGTTTCGTCAAGAGCCTGTAAGCGTTGTGTTCTCGGATCGCTTGGGCAGCAACCTGAACCCCAACCGGCTGTCACACAACCTACAAAGAAAGCGCGAAGCAGGGGAGGAACTCATCGATCTCACCGAGTCGAATCCTACTCGAGTCGATTTGAAATATGCGGAGACAGATATCCTCTCTTGTCTAGCAGACCCCCGAGCGTTGATCTACCGACCCACCCCTCGAGGTCTCGAGACGACGCGCCGCGCCATCACCTGCTACTATAACCACCGAGGGCGGGATGTCCGCCCCGAAGACATCTATCTCACCGCCAGCACCAGTGAAGCCTACGCTTTCCTGTTCAAGCTGCTCGCGAACGCCGGCGATCAGGTTTTGATTCCCAGGCCCAGCTACCCACTATTCGACTACCTGGCGGCGCTGGAGTCGGTCGAAGCGGTCTCCTATCCCTTGATCTACGACGGATCCTGGAGCATCGATTTGAATGAGCTCGAAAAGGTCCTCGCCCCCCGAGCCCGTGCCTTGTTGGTGGTTCATCCCGGAAACCCCAGCGGCTCTTATCTCAAAAAGAAAGAGCTCGACACCTTAGTGGATTTTTGCCGTCGGCGAAGCTTGGCTCTCATAGCCGATGAGGTCTTTATCGACTACGCGCTCACCGAAGATCCGGAACGCGCCGGATCGCTGGCCGGCTCGGAAGAGGTTCTGAGCTTCGTGCTGAGCGGTTTGTCGAAAGTGGCAGGGCTTCCGCAAATGAAGCTCGCCTGGATCTCTATCGGCGGCCCAGAGAAGCTGCGCCTCGAAGCCAGTCAAAGACTCGAGCACATCGTCGACCTGTTCCTGTCGGTAAGCGCTGCCGCGCAACAGGTCGGCGATAGGCTCGTCGATTGGGCGGCACAAGTCCAACCCGCCATCACCAGCCGACTCACTTCCCATTACGCTTACCTACGGGAGGTCACCGCCGATACCTCCGTCAATCTGCTTCGAGCCGAGGGAGGCTGGTACGCCATCCTCCGCTGCCCGGCGGTGCTGACATCGGAAGACTGGGCGTTGGAGCTCCTGTCGTCCGACCATCTGTATGTACACCCCGGTTACTTATTCGATCTACCTGTCGAGAGCTGTTTGGTTGTAAGTCTCTTGCCGGCGCCGGCTCCTTTTCGCTCCGGCATCCGACGCCTCCTCCGACGGGTGGAAGAGAGATTGTGATGGTTAGTAAAGATACAGGCAATCGATGGACACTCCTCACAACCGGCTTGGCCATGGGTGCTCTGGTCGGGCTTCTGGCGAAAGATTTGAACCTGCAAAGCGTGGTCTCGATTTGGGGAGACAAGGCGCATTGGGTCGTGGCAATCGCGATCCTCGGCGCAGGTTTGTGGACGACTCGGTGGCGATGGCTCCTGGGCGGCGCAACCGCCTGCCTGGGAGTGTTGTGGTTGGTAGCGGCTTATACTCCCCTTTGCGAATGGCTTGCTCGTGGTTTACCCCGCCAAGACACCGTCGAGGCCGCCGATGCCGTTTACGTTCTAGGCTCGAACGTGCAAATGGACGGGCAGCTGACCGCGGAAGCGATGAGCCGATTGCTGCACGCACTGGAGCTGCTCGGTCAGGATCTCGCCCCGCGACTCGTTGTTCCCGAGCTTCGACCTCCGAAGCCTTCTTATAAGGCGGCGGCTCAGAAGGTCATGCGCAACCTGGGTATGACACAGGAGGTCTTATCCATCGGTCCAGTCATCAGAACCCGGGACGAGGCGGTCGCACTGGGCGCGCTGTTCCGTCAGCGGGGCTGGAGCCGGGCGCTGGTGGTAACCTCCCCCCCTCACTCGCGGCGGGCCGGCGCCGCTCTCGAAAGAGAAGGCATCGAGGTCCTTTCATCTCCTTCCACCCAAACCCAGTTCGATCTGGAGAAGCTGGACGAGGCCGACGATCGGATCAAGGCCTTTGCAAGCCTGGTTCATGAGAGAGCAGGCTTGTGGTTCTACAAGCGCCGCGGGTGGATCGAGGATTGACAATCCGCCGGCTCAAGCCGGATCACTCCTTGTTGTCGATTTCGACGGCCTGGTAGAGGTCGGCGAGAATATTTGGAAACGCCGAGGTGACGCGATTCCAATTGGGAATGAGAGCAGCGCCCATGGGGTCCTCGAGGAACTGCTCTCCCGCCAATCGAATGGCCTTGGTGAGAGCCTCCACCACCGTTTCCTCGTCATGTCGGTCGAACTCGAGCCCATTGATGGCCGCATCGGCGTGGAACCGCTCGATATGATCCTCTGCGGTTCGCTTGAAAGTGGCTAAAAGGGTTCGAAAAACTCCCGCCGACAGCACGACCCCCTCGGCGGCGAGGGTCCGGAACAGGGACTTGCAGATATCCACCGACATCTTCATGATCCCCTTACTGGGATCTTCCTGGGAAAGCTCCTGGTGCTTGTGCTCGTAGTTACCGGCCAGATCGACCTGGCAAATCCTGTGGATGGTTACGTTCCGATACACTTCCGAAAGCATTCCGATTTCAAGACCCCAGTCGGCGGGAATACGGTTCACCCGGGCCAAATCGGCGTCCATGGCAAACTCCCCGGCCAAAACGTAGCGAAAGCTGTCCAGATAAACCAGAAACGGTAAGTGGCCGACGATGGATTGAAGGCTACGGATGAGAGGCGTCATCAGTAAACGGGTCACCCGGCCGTGCATACGGTTGGTGATGCGACTATAGAATCCTTTGCAAAAGCGATAGTCGATGTTCGGATTCATGACCGGATAAACCAGACGGGCCAGCATCTCGCGTCGATAGGTCAAGATGTCACAGTCGTGTAGCGCAATGACCGCCGACTCTCCACGAGCCAAGATGCATCCGTAAGCCATCCAGGCGCCGCGTCCCTTTCCGGATTCTCCCAGGAACAAATCGTTCTCCCGTAACTTCTTGTAAACCGCCTGCAGCCGGGGCCCGTCGTTCCAGATGACGCGGTGCCGCTGAGGCAGACGAGAGAAAAACTCCCGGGCGATGCCGAAACGCTTTTCATCGGCTTGATCCAGACTGATGATCACTTCGTTCAGATAGGGGACTTTTTTGAGCTCTTCCACGATAGGAGCCAACGCCGGACCTTCGATCTCGCTGAAGAGCGAGGGGAGCACCAGCGCCACCGGACGCTCCTTGGACAAGGGAACGATATCCGCTTCGAGTCGTTCCGTATCCGGCCTTCCGAGGCGATGGAGGGTTGCTACCACACCGGTCTGATGAAAATCACTCATATCCCCCCCTCCATGGCTGTTTTAAGAGCTGACGAGGCATCATTTTAACGGACTTCCCTACCGACGCCAAATCGGAGTATCCGTTTGCACCGGCGGCGGGAGACGGATACTCTCGCAAAACAATGACCGGCAAACCGAGGGACAAGCCCGCGCCCGATTGGCTGAGGGCTCTCGGCCTCCACCGTCGAGAGCTCCGAGCTTGGGCCGCTTACGACTGGGCCAATTCGGCGTTTGCCACCACCATCATGGCCGCCGTCCTTCCTATCTACTACAGCCGTGTTGCCGCCGTAGGTATTCCCGAAAACCTGCGCACCGCTTACTGGGGCTACACCCAAACGGTAGCGCTGATCATCATTGCTGTCATTTCCCCGGTCCTCGGCGCCGCTGCCGACTATCTTGGGGCCAAGAAAAAGTTTCTGGCGGGTTTTGCCGGCCTGGGAATCGTCGGATCGCTTCTCCTCTACTTCGTCGGGGAGGGAGACTGGCGGTTTGCATCGATCGCTTTTATCGTCGGGAACATCGGTTTCGCCGCCGGTAACGTGTTCTATGAGTCCTTGCTACCCCACGTCGCCAAGCGTGACGAAGTCGATCGGGTCTCCACCGCCGGCTATGCCATCGGCTACTTGGGTGGCGGCCTGCTGCTCGCTCTCAACCTCCTGTGGATTAGCTTTCCTCAACAATTCGGCATGGCCGATTCCGGCCAGGCAAGCCGAATTGCTTTTGTCAGCGTCGGAATCTGGTGGGGGCTTTTCGCCATTCCGATTCTCCGGCAGGTTCCCGAGCCCCCTCGCCGGCTCGAGCGCGATGAGCGGACGAGGATGAACCCGGTGCGCGCCGGTTTTGGACGCGTCGTCGAGACCTTTGCCTCCATTCGCGAGCACCGTCACGTCTTTCTGTTCCTGCTCGCTTTCTGGTTCTACAACGACGGCATCATGACCATCATCAAGATGGCCACCATCTACGGAGCCGAGCTCGGTATCGGCGAGACGCATCTCATCGGAGCCTTGCTCCTGGTTCAGTTCCTGGGCATCCCTTTTACTTTTGCCTACGGTGCATTGGCCAGCCGGATCGGAACCAAAAACGGCATTTACCTCGCGCTAACCCTCTATACAGGGATTTCCATCTTCGGCTACTTCATGACCGAAGCTTGGCACTTTTGGACCTTGGCTTGCGCGGTCGCGGTCGTACAAGGAGGGAGTCAAGCCCTGAGCCGGTCGCTTTTCTCCACACTCGTTCCGCGCGGCAAATCATCGGAGTTTTTCGGTTTCTACAGTATCAGCGGCAAATTCGGCAACATCCTGGGACCGTTCGTTTTTGCGGTGATTAGCCAACTGACCGGAGGATCTCGCCTCAGCATTCTGGCCCTTATCGTGTTCTTCTTGGGCGGCATGGCTCTGCTCAGCCGAGTAGACGTCGAAGAAGGACGCCGCGCCGCTTTAGCCGAAGACGCCGAGCTCCATCCCCTTGCTACTGATTAGAAATCATGCCGACCGCTGACGATCTCCGTCGTATCCTTCAGCGCATCGATGGGCGCGGCTACAAAGCCTACAAAGAGATCGCCGGGTGCTACGAGGGTTCCGGCTGGACCTTGTTCATCGATCACGTCCAGGGCGATCCGTTTGCCTCTCCCTCCAAAGTTCGTGTTCGTATCCAACAAAGCAGCGCCGGCACCCCCGCCGCGCTATTCCACAACCGGACTCGTCGGGTGGCGCTGGAAGATTTTCTGGCCCGGCAAGTTGGGCGCGCCATCCGCCGTGGAGCTCAGGGGCAGCGCGGGAGTGGTAAGAGCGGGCTCATTTTCATTGATGAAGGGGCGCAAGAAGTGCTGGAACGCACCGCGGTGGTCGTAACTCCCGATTGGGTGGAAGCTCGGCTCCAGGTCGGTCTTCCGGCGGCGGGACGTACCGTGCTCGGAAGGCAAGCGGAGACTCTGCTTTTGAGCGAGCTGCCCCGCATCCTGGAGCAGGGCCTGACCTGGCGCAACTTGCCTTCGAAAACCCAGCAAGAAGGCCGGGAGCTCGTTTGTTGCGTGGAGAACCAAGAGCACATCCGGGAACATTTGAGCGAACTGGGCTTGATTGCTTTCGTTGCCGACGGTGCTGTCTTACCGCGCGAAAGTGGAGCCAGCGATCGTCCCCTGACAGAAAAAGCAGTGGTCTTCCGCTCCCCCGAGTCTTGTCGGATCACGATCCCGGTTCCCAACCCCATTCCCCATCCCCGCCCATCCGACGGGCAAGCCCCATCCAACTCCATCACCGGAATGGGTATTCGTCGAGGCGTTACACTGATCGTCGGCGGTGGCTACCACGGAAAGTCCACGCTCCTCAAGGCGCTGGAACGAGGCGTTTACGCCCACATCCCGGGCGATGGCAGGGAGTATGTGGTGACTTGTCGTGATGCGGTCAAGATCCGGGCCGAAGACGGCCGGCGGGTCGAGCAGGTGGACATCAGCCCATTCATCTCCGACCTCCCTTATGGGCGACCCACGACGGCTTTCGCCACCGACGACGCCAGCGGCAGCACGAGTCAGGCAGCCAACATCATGGAAGCCCTTGAAATCGGCGCCAAGACGCTGTTGCTCGACGAGGACACCTCGGCCACCAATTTCATGGTCCGTGACTCCCGTATGCAAGCCCTGGTGCAGAAGGAGCATGAGCCGATCACGCCTTTCGTGGACCGTATCCGGGAGCTTTCCGACCGGCTCGGGGTCTCGACCCTCCTGGTCATGGGCGGCTGCGGTGACTACTTCGAGTCTGCCGACATGATCCTAATGATGCGCGATTACTTGCCTCGAGAGGCCACCGAAGCGGCAAAACAAATCGCCGGCGCGCAGCCCAACCGGCGGGTCAGCGAAGCCCACCGACCTATGTCCCGCACCACGGCGCGCATTCCCATTTCCGAAAGCTTCGACCCCTCCCGAGGACGACGTGACGTCAAGATTGACGTCAAGGCGCTCGATCTCATCCTTTTCGGCCGGGATCGCATCGACCTCAGAGCCGTCGAGCAACTGGTGGACAAGAGCCAAACCCACGCCGTAGGGCACGCCATTCACCTGGCTTCGGAGCGTTACATGGATGGTCGAACCGCACTGCGACAAGTCGTGGAAAACGTGGCAGAGCTGTTGGACCGCGAAGGGCTGGATCTCCTCGATCCTTATTACCGCCGAGGCCGGCATCCCGGCAATTACGCCCGACCGCGCAAGTACGAGGTTGCCGCCGCCATCAATCGTTTGCGAACGGTGAGGATGCGGCAAACCAGACAAGAAACAAACGCAAAGACGCAAGGGCGCAAAGAATGAAAAATGACTCAGCTTCCCTGAAAGAAAAAATCAGCAAACTCCCTAAAGTGGAGCTCCATCTCCACCTCGAAGGTGCCATTCCCCTACCGGCGCTATGGGAACTGCTCCAGAAGTACGGAGGCCACAAAGAGCTCGGCGACATCGCCGCCCTCGAAGAGAAGTTCCAGTACACAGACTTTGCGCACTTTCTCGAAACCTGGACATGGAAGAACGGTTTTTTGAGGGAGTACGAGGACTTCACCTTCATTGCCGCATCGGTCGCGGAAGATCTGGCCCGCCAAAACATCCGTTACGTCGAAGCTTTTTACTCTCCCGGGGACTTCGCCGAGCACCGGCTGGAGATACAACGGATCACCGAAGCGATTCGAAGCGGACTGAGGGCACATGAAGACCGCACGACCGTCAACCTCATCGCCGATCTCGTCCGCGATTACGGACCCGACCGGGGTATGAGGTGGCTTCATGAAATATCAGAAGTCCAAGAGCTCGGAGTCATCGGGATCGGGATCGGCGGCTCGGAACAAGAGTTTCCCCCCGAGCCCTACGAAAAAGTCTACGCCCAGGCGCGACAGTTTGGCTTCCGGACCTCCGCCCACGCGGGAGAAGCGGCCGGAGCGGAGAGCATTTGGGGCGCCATCCGGGCGCTCGAGGTTGACCGTATCGGCCACGGTACACGCGCCATCGAGGACCCGAAGCTTTTGAGCTACCTCTTGGCCAAGCAAATCCCTATCGAGGCCTGCCCGATCTCGAATCTGAGGACGGGAGTGGTTGCCAGCCTGAAGGAGCATCCCATCGGCAGGCTCTATCGGGAAGGTTTCTTAGTCTCGGTCAACAGCGACGATCCCAAGATGTTCAACACCAGTCTCGAAGAGGAATATGCGGCACTCGTCGAAACACTGGATTTCAAATGGACGGACATCGTCCGTCTGGTCGCGAACGCCATCCGCTCTGCCTGGTGTGACGAGACGACGAAGAGCAAACTGTCGGCTGAGTTGAGCCTGCAGGGCTGAGGGGGCTCACTTTGTGTCGATATAGCCGAGGGCTCGCAGCAGCTCCAAGTTCTTTTGTAGATGGAGCAACCGGCGCGGAAGACGCAACGGCTGGGCCAACCGGTATCTCTGCTCGCGAAACTCCTCGGCCATCAACTTGAGCTCGGAGGGGCGCTCGCGACCCGGCAGCTCGAGCAAGTCCTTCTCTTCCCACGGATCATCCGAGAGCAGATGGGCTTGGCGTCCTCTTCCCTTCTTCCAAATCCACTTATAGGGCCAACGGTAGCCGGCCATTGCCGTCAAACGGTTGGTGTCATGATTGAGCCCATAGGCCCACCAGGCCTCTCGATCCGGGCAGGGCCCCTCGCTCCAGCATCCCACCCTGGAGATCCCCTCCATATCCACCGGCGGAGCCAACCCGACCCAATCCAAAAGGGTTGGCGCCACATCGACCATCAAGGCAGGGGTGCCATCCACCGCCTTGCCACTCGGTAACCCCGGGCCCATGAGAAGCCAGAGCAAGCGGAGCTGATCTTCAAAAACGTCAGCAGCATGCCCCAGAGTGTCGTGATGGAAGAGGCCTTCTCCATGATCGGAGACGATGACCCAAAGGATCTCGTCTTCAATATCGAGAGATCGAAAAAGGCGGCGCAGCTCACCCACGTAGCGATCGGTGTAGGCGACCTCCAAACGGTAGTTTTCCAGCACTTCGGACGGCGGAGGGCGCACCATCTTGCCATTGAATTGGAGCTCGAGCGGTAGCGCCTCGTTTTCAGGGTTCGAGAGCGCCACGCCCCAGTCCGGCTTCAAGTCGACGCCTTTAGTTGGATCGGGTAGCGGAGTCGAGGTGTAAGGTCCGAGCAATTTTCGGCTGTAGAGATGTAAACGAATCGAAGTCTCGGATCGGTCATCCGGCCGCGCCTTTCGAAGAGACGTCCAGGTCAATCGATGGTCCCCAGGAGGTAGCGAGAAACTGAGTGAGACCGGGGTCTTGCTGGCTAGATTCCACTCTCCCAGCACCTGCTCGTCGAGCCTCAGCCGTGTATCCGGCGGGGCCCCCACCGGAATATAGGGCTCGTGCGGATCGGAGAAATGCACCCAAATGAAAAACGGCTCCCGACCGGAACGTCCGAGCCAATCTTTAACCGAATCCAACACCTCGTCAGCGGTTCGATAAGGTCTTTTATCCCCATCGCGGAACGGATCGTCGAAATGATCGAATCCTTGATCGAGTCCAAACGAAGCTCGAAGGACACCGAGAGAGACGAATCCCGCCGTCTGATAGCCGGCGTCACGAAACACTTCCGCCAAGGTCGTGATGCGTTCCGGCACCACATCTCCGTTGGCCATGACGCCAAGCTCGACCGGGAGCACACCGGACAGCAATGCGGTGTGGGAAGGTAGAGTGATGGGGACTCTCGTATAGGCGTTCCGGAAAACGATGCCGTTTTGAGCCATGTCTTCGAGATGGGGTGTTTCTTGAACCTCTTCGTTGTACAGGCTGGTGTAGCCGACATGCAGCGTATCAATGGAGATCAGCACTACATAGGGATGGCGCTGCCGCGCTACCTGATTCCGAACCGGCTTCCACGAGAAATACGCCACCGCAACCAGCAGCAGGACGATGACGGGAACCGCAAAGCGGAGTCGGTATGCTTTGTTCTTCAACCGGTGGAAGATATGCCAGCCGGCGATGGAAAGCAATCGCTCTTTTTGACAGTAAGCCTGAGCCGACCCGCGGCTCTACTTCACGCCGCCGCGATGCATTTGGTGCGTCACGCGGGCAAACCGTTGTCCGGAGAGGCGAGCCTCCTCTAGCTCCTGAGGGCTTGGAGCCTTTTTTCCCGAGGGAAAGGTCGCCTGGGCACCCAGAGTACCGTGCCCGGTGCCGTCCACCCCTCCGATCACGATGAACCGCATGTTGAGAAAGGCGGCCAAAATGGCAAGGCGCGCCATTTCTTTTCCGGAAGAGATGCTTCCTCCGGTGCAAAAGGCGCCGGCCGTCCTACCCTCGTCCGCCAGCCGATCGGCGCCCGAGAGGGTCGTTCCCACACGATCCAGAAACCCCTTGGCCTTTGCTGAAAGGCCCGCCCAGTACACCGGGGTACCCACCAGGATGCCGTTAGACCTCAAAATGTCCTCTTCTCCAACTTGATCCACCGCCCGAAGGAAAACCTCGACTCCTTCCACGGATGCCGCCCCTTCTGCAACCGCACGGGCCATGGCTTCCGTGTGTCCGGTCTCCGAGTGGAAGGCAACCAGAATCCGGGTCTCGGTGGACTGCTGGGCTCCGGCCGTGCAAAAAACAAGAAAAAACCATTGAATCCCAAAAAAAGCAACAAGCCGCATTCGTTCCCTCCGTTCGAGAATTCGGGTCTATATCAAGAAAGAGCGGTCCAATGCAAGTCCGACGCCTAGGCCACCGGTCCCCGGCGGTGCGCACATTCCGAATCTGCCGACGCCGGGGTTGCAGATCAACTTGATTTGTGGCACTGGTAGGGTGGCAAACTTGGAGGTATAGACATGGAGTTGAAAGATCTCGAGAAGATGACCGTCAACAGATTGCGCGAAGAGTTGGCGAAATTCGAAGACGTCGAAGGCGTCACCGGCATGAAGAAGGCGCAGCTCATCGACGCTCTGTGCCAGAAACTCGACATAGGCCAAGCCCAAAAGGTCGTGGTGGGAATTGACAAGCCAACGCTCAAAGCTCGCATCCGCAATCTCAAGACGGAACGCGAAAAGGCTGTCGCGGCGCACGACCACAAGGCGTTGGCCGACATCAGAAAGCGCATCAAAACTTACCGGCGCTCGATCAAAAAGCATACCGTTGCGAACGCATGACACTTATAGCTATCGGGGGTTGCTTTTTGGTTGCGGAGTGACTAGGATGGCTCCCGCTCGCTAGAAGAGGTTACTTTGAATTCGGCGTCCATTGATTTCATTGACCGAAAAATCCTCAGAGCACTTCTATCCAAAGGGAGGAGCACTTTCGCGGAGCTCGCCGCCCAGGCGGGGCTCACCGCACCCACGGTGCACGATCGGGTCAAGAAGCTGGAACGTTGCGGAATCATCAAAGGCTACACTGCCATTGTCAATCCGGCGATGTTGGGATACGAGATCACTGCGATGGTCTCCATCACCGCATCGACCAGCGTCGCTTCGCAAGACTATGAAGCGCGACTGGCGGAGATCTCAGAAATTCAGGAGTGCTTCAGCGTGGCAGGGGAAGAGTCCTACATGGCTCGTGTGCTCACCAAGAACCCGCAGTCGCTCGAGCAGCTTTTGCAGCGCATCCGGTCCCTTCCGGGCACGGTGAACACCAAGGTCGCGGTCATTTTGTCATCACCGATAAGCCGCCACACGCTGCCACAAGACGAAGAGGTACGGGAGTTTCACGGCGAGAAGCCGGCGCTGGTGCGCTGAAGACCCCCGCTCTATCGTCCCTCCATTTTGCGGACAAGCGCATTCATGGCAATGAGAATCGGATTCCACAAGGCCCCCAGCGGTGGTGTGTAAGCGAGATCGAGCTGGCAGGCTTCTTCGACGTGCAGGCGCGATGCCAGCGCCGTCGCCACGATATCGATGCGTACTGCCGCCATCTCGTTACCGATGATCTGAGCTCCCAGGACTCGGCGCGAGTCCAAATCCGCTACGACTTTGACCGTTGCCGGCTTTCCCTCGAAGTACTGGGCCTGGAAGCGGCTTTGGATCTTAGCCTCCACGACTCGAAAGCCCTCGCGTCTCGCCTCATCGGCCGTTAGTCCGGTTCGGGCTGCCGAGAGCCCAAAGACTTTAACCGCCATCGTTCCCGCCGCTCCCCGAAAATGGCTCACAACTCCCGCCATGTTCTCTCCCGCGACCCGGCCCTGCTTGACCGCCACCGTTCCGAGAGGATTCACCACAGGCCGGCCGGTCACCTGATGGAGAGTTTCGGCGCAATTGCCCGCCGCATAGATAGAAGGGATACTGGTTTCCATTCGTTCGGTGACCGCAATGGCGCCGCTCTGGCCGAGCCGGATCCCGGCGCCGGCGGCAAGCTCTACCTGCGGCTCCACGCCCACGTCCACAAAAACCATATCAGCGGAGAGCAAGCGGCCGCTTCCCTCGAGCTCCACCGCTTCCACCGAGCCGTCCGCCCGAGTGAGAAGGCGGCGGGCCGAACGGTGGGTTAGCACCTGAACTCCGTTGGCTGCCAGCTCTTTTTCGAGGATCGCGGCCATATCCGGATCGAATGCCGAGAAAATGGCGGGAGATTTCTCCACCAGAGTCACGTCCAAGCCACGGCGACGAAGGGCTTCGGCCATCTCCAGCCCGACGAAGCCACCTCCGATGAGAACCGCTCGCCGTCTTTGACCGTCTGCGAGCCATTGTGAAATCGCTTCGCCGTCTTCGATGCGACTCGCCGTAAAAACCCCTCCGGCATCGATCCCTTCGACCCGAGGCGACAGCGGACGGTAGCCGGTGGCAATGAGGAGCTTGTCATAGCGGAGATGCTCCCGTCGGCCGGTCCGAAGATCCTCGACCACCACCGACCGGCGAGACGGCAAAAGCTCGACCGCCCTCGTTTCAATCCTGGCTTCCAGGCCTCGGTCGTTGCGAAGGCTTTCTGGAGTGAAGTAGATGAGATCCTCGAAACGAGGGACGACTCCTCCCAGACAGTAAGGTAAACCACAAATGCTGTACGAGATGTGCCGGCTCGACTCCACAAGGGTTACCGAGATCGATGGACTCAAGCGCTTGGCCCGAGAGCCGGCGGTCATGCCGGCGGCGTTTCCGCCGATGACGAGGTGCTGCTCAGACATGGAGGTCTAGCATAGTTTCTTGCCGGATTTGAGTGCCTTCAAAGCTTCGATGGGACGGCGGTCGGGCGCGAGCGTCTTGATGGACCTCTGAAAATAGGCTTCGGCTTCAATCTCGTTACCCATATCCTGGTGAATGAGCCCGGTGTAGTAGGCGGCAAGGCCGCAGTCCTGGTCGATGCGGAGAGTCTCGTTCAGGGCCTGGAGGCAGCTTTGCGCCTGCAGGTCCGGCTCGTGCCGATACTGGCAGTAGGCGAGCTCGGCGCGGTAGAGGCTGTTTTGAGGATCGTAGTCATGGGCGAACTGGAGCTGATCGATCGCCTCTTTGTACCTCTTGGCTTCCATCAGCTCCTTACCTTTTTTGAACTGTGTTTCCGAATCGAGCAGGTCCGACTTGATGAGAAACTGGTCGCGATTGATCTCCACCGTCTGAGTGGCAAGAAGGCTCCTGCGTTGGGCGATGAGGGAGCTCCGGCGTTCCGAATCGTAAAGCTCGGCGAAAGCCTTGGCCCCGGCAACAAAGAGGTCACGGGCTTTCTCGGAGAGCTCGGAGAGTCCAGGCTGGTTGAACTTCCAGGGTGCAAACCTCTCGCAGTACTCGATGTATCTCTGCTCGATCGCTTCGACGGGAGCATTCTCGGAAACACCCAGCAGGTCGAAGGCATCCTGTTTCCGATACCGAAGATAGGCCTCCATGACCTGGTTACGAGCCTCCACGGGATGCACCAGGGTGGTCTCTACGTCGGCAGGTGCCACCGGCTCGGGCATGGGGAGCATGAAGTCTACATCGGGACTCGCCACCATGGGCTCGGGAGGAAGCCAATCTACCGGGATCACGATGCCAATGACCGCCAGCGAATATAGAAGCCGGAGGAGTTTTTCGCGGGGAATACCCCACTCGGACTCCAAGTTGTTGATGAACTCTCCGCTCGAGAGCAACTCGATAACCCGTCGGTGCTCGCCGCTCAAACGAAGATCTGCCGGCGGGTAAGGTGGCTTGGGATTCACGGTGAGCTTCTTATCCAGCAGCGGTTGGAGCGATCTCTCGACCTCCTCGTCCGGCACCAGTTTGGTGGCTCCGGTGATGATCAGCTGGGCTGTTTTGACCTTGAGCGGCGAGTCCACCTCGGGCATTTCCGGCAGAACACGAAAGTCGCCGCTCAACCAGGTGAATCCATCGAGGAGCTTCTTGGCAAGATTCTGCTGCAGGATCTTGAAGAGCTCGGAAGCGGAGACCGCGCCGTCGGCAATGAGGACATCAGCGACCGTTTTGCCGCCAATGGCGGCCTTGCTGAGATAAAGCTGGCACTGCTCCTCGGTGATGTCCCCCCGCGCCACCATGAACTTGCCGAGCGTTTCATGCAAAAGGTTGGAGTTACACTCCACCGGCATGCCGTCTTCGAGGATGATTTCCTTTTTGAGCTGCCGGCGCTGGATCTCCAAGACCGCGGTGCGTCGGTGAACCGCCAGGGCATGAAGAAGCACCGCGAAGGGGATCTCGGCCAGTGAGCCCTTACTCATCTGCGCGATGATTTCGAGTTGATCGGCGTTCGGGATCACGGTAATGCTGTCGGCCCTATTTTGCAGCGACAAAGCAGTTTAACCGAGATTCATGGGGAAGAGAAATCTTCACCCGTCGGGCCGTCTGGCCTTGCCGCTCCGGCATGCTAGAATAGAATGCCTTTTGTGTGACCTTATGATCCTGCGACCGAGATTCCTGCTGGCCATGAGCCTCATCCTGGCTCAGCCGGCGTGCATTTCCCGTCGGATCGACGTGCCTCCTTTCATTCCGCCGGCGCGTGAGGCGACGATCTCCGAGCTCATTGAAATCGTCAACCGCCGGCAATCCGTCCAAACGCTCACCGTCAAGGCCGACCTTCAGTTCGAGACCGCGGAGGCGGCGGAGGCGGGAGTCATGCGGCGCTACCGATCCGCAAACGGCAGAATCCTGCTGGAACGGCCTGAGCAGATTCGACTTCAAATTGAAGCTCCGGTCTTGAGCGTCAGCATTGCAGAGATGGCTTCTGACGGTGAACATTTCCAGCTCCTGGTGTATCCCGAGGAGCACCGAGCCTTGATCTCGGGCAGCAATCGCAGGAGCTACGTGGAAGAGGCCCGCAAGTTGGACCAAGATCCCGAGCTCAAGAAGGCGGGTCCGTTGGTCAACATTCGTCCCCAGCACTTCACTGATGCGTTTTTATTCCCGCCCATCGATACCGAAAATCCGGACGTCATCACCGTAATGGACGAAGCTCGGCCTCTGGAAGACGACGATCGAAGGGGGGCTCGCGAGGATCAGAAGGTGGTGCGCAGCTACTACATCCTTACTGTTATTTGGAGGGGAGAGCAAGCGCCGCGACGCAAGTACTGGTTTGACCGCACCCGAGACCTGGCGTTATCTCGCCAGCAGGTATACGATTCGAAGGGTCTTCTGGTCGGCGAGATCAACTTCTCCAAATACCTGCCGCCGGAGCCCACGACTGGAGAGCGCTTTGCTTCCGAAATCCAAATCCATCGGCCTTACGATGAGTATTCTCTCCGAATCACTTTGCAGCCCGACTCACTGGTAGTGAATCGCGATATCCCCCCCCAAGCGTTCTCTCTCGAGCCTCCTCCGGAATGGGGTGATTCCATCCGCCGTATCGATCTCGATCGAAAAGACAAAAACTAGTCTGAAGTTCCTGGCGAGAAAAACAAATAATCCTCTTTATTACAATACCTTAAGTCGGATCTAGGGTACGCTCTTCTGTCTACACTGTGATTCCCTTGAGCAGATCGAAGGCTCTCTGCTGCT
>SDBT01002842.1_pt1 | contig 30270 bp, 41 predicted proteins | sample 2277101 | NCBI WGS metagenome assembly SDBT01 (sample SAMN10404973, study PRJNA504765) | marine sediment metagenome | isolation source: marine sediment core GS10_PC15, 103 cmbsf | place: Arctic Ocean: Southern Knipovich Ridge | collected 2010
CATATCTGTTCTGTCGTTATATCTCGCTTGAGCCTGCTCATCATCAACAAAAGCCACCTCTGATGTATCTATAGAATCTATTAAATGATTCAAAGTATCAGAAGCTTTCCCAAGAGGACGACCTCTACTATCTAACTCTATAGCAGCGTCCATTTGAGTCTTTGGTATTCTTTTATCTCCAACTGGCTCTAATGCTTTAACTTTCCTTTTTTTAGTCGCTTTTCCCTTTTTTTTTATAGTTTTCTTTACTGCTTTTTTCTTTTTAGCTTTTTTAACTGCTTTCTTTTTGGCTTTTTTAGTTACTTTCTTCTTTTTCGCTTTTACCTTTTGTGCTTCCAATGGTTCATCAACGAAATCAATATCTTCCACTTCCTCTTCATCTACGCTGATCATATCAGGAGTTTGTGGAACTATCTGAGCCTCTTCAGACTCTTGTTCTCTAAAATTCCATACTTTTGCTTTTACCTGTCTTTCTGATCCGTGAACAAACTGCTCTTCGTCTTCATCAAAAACTTCTTCCTCTACTACTTTCTTAACTACTTTCTTTTTAGTAATTTTCTTCTTAACTGCTTTCTTAGTAGCTTTTTTCTTTTTAGGTGCATCTTTTGAGATAACCCCGATAAGACCATTCTTTATTGCTGCTTTGATAGCAGTATCACCAAGTGCATCTTTACTAACCAATAGAGATCCATTAGGATTCAACACAGTTTCTCCAAGCACCATTACTCTGCTAGTTTTATTTACTAATACCACATCATGACTCACTCCTATCTTATCTTCTCCATACTCATCCCCAACAGGAACAAGAATACCCGCTGCAATTGCCATCTTAATATCTGTAGCATATAATTTATTACCGCTTATAGATACGGTCATGCCTTTACTAAGTGCTCTGTCTAAAGTGTTTAAAACAAAACTACCTTTAAAATTTTTTGGAACTGTAAAAATCATCTATTTCTCCTTATCTTAGAGTTAACTTCTTTAATTACTTATCGGTTAAAAATACGTTTTATAATAATAAAAAACCGCCATTAGGGGTGACCCAATAGCGGCGAAAGAAATACCACCTAATCTAAAATGGAGTAAATTAAGAAGTTAAATTCTAATTCCTCTTGTTTTTATTTTATCTTTTATTCTCTGAAAAACATTTCTATTTTGCATATTATGAGGACCAACATCTATATTATCTAATTGTTTTTCTCTATAAGTAGTCCTGTCATTATCGGTGTTAAACTCATCTTGGGCAGTAAATCTATCTCCAAGACCTTCATCACTATCCCCAGGTTTGCCAAGATCATTTTCTGGATCGTCCATAAGAACAGCTTCCCCAGGAATAGTCCCATGAAGCTTCGCCCACTGAGGATCATCTTGATTATCAGGATCTTGACTAAAATTTCTAGGATATCCTGGTCTTTGATTTCCACCAAATTCAGGTTTGGCATTAACTAATGAACGGGGATCTTTCTTATGCTCTGATGAAGGAGGACGATAACCGTCATTGTATTCATCCATCAAAACAATTCCTCTGTTATAAGATTCTTTAAACCAATTCATAAATTAAATACCAGTACGAGGCTTGATATGATTAAGTTGCAAATTAGAACGAAATCCTTCATAATTTGCTCTTTGAGATTCAGCACCAGCAGATAGCAACCCTTCTAAAATATTATAAACATTTTCCTGGTCTGTAAAAGTATCTCCAGAAGATGATACTTTTATATCAATAGGGATCATGACACTATATACAACAGGTGTGTCTCCAATCTCCGATTGTTTTTTAAACCAGTTGCTCATTCTCTATTTCCCCTTCAGGATAATTTGCTTTGGCCTCTCTACAGTCGCTAAACTCATCTATCTTTGCACCATTTTCCAACACACTAACTTTTCCTCCCTCATTTCTGAAAGTAGGATCTCCTCCATGGTCAAGACATCTTTTAATTGGCTGAACCATTTGAGATAATCTTATTTTGCCAGAATTTATATCAACTATCTGCTGCTGCTCTTCATCAGTGAGTCCTCTGTTTTCTTTAGAAGCTTTAGCATAAATATGGAATAGCATAGCATCTGCATCTTTCATTGATGCCATTACCATCTTATCTACCTTTTCGCCTTTAAATCTATCAGGAGCATTCTGCAACTGACTTGCTGACCCAGGAAGGTTGTTACTAATATTCTTCATAGTTCCTTCTAACTGGTCCCCAACATATTTATCCCAAAACTCAGTATCAGCCTTAGAAGCAGCTTCGGCTTTCTTATATGCATCAGAATGCTCATCCATAAATTTTCTGCTTTCCACATTAATATCCATAACCTGCTTCTTATCAGTAGATTTAAAATTTACTGTTTTATCATCCATATCAGCTTCTGTAATAGCAACATTTGTTTTATTTTTGCGGGAAGCTTCAAGCTGGACATTGAAAGGAACAGTATTATCTTTATCTTTAATAGGTAAACTAAGATTAATATTTTTGCTCACCACTCCCTGTTGGTCATTAGATAAATTCATATCTTTTCTATTCTTATCCAACCCTTTATCGCCAATTATATAATCTCCGGCACTGGCTTTTTTTCTCAAATTAAATTTTTTCATTATATTAAACCCTCTTTTACAATATATTAAAGTTATATTTATGTTCAGATTTTACCTTAAAAATCCTTTTATTTAATTTAATAACGTCTACGCATAACATCCTTCCACGCTCTACTACGTTTTTCTAAAGATTGAGATACTTGCTTTCCTCCTCCAACTCCGTATATCCCACCTTGCATATTTCTCCATACAGTGTTTGAGCCACTAGGATTACCTAAAGCAACCAATTTTGCATAAGGTAATCTTGTCACTTGCTTTTCTATAGCAACATAGCAAGCTCCTGCAAGGCAATCGACAATATCATCAGTTTTCTGCCCATCTCCTTCTTGCTTTGGTAAAACTTTAAATCCTGTTGGAGTAAATTTCCTCTGCAATTCAATCAGTTCTTGATATAAAACATTATTATATGGAATTGCCAACCTGTTAGAATTAACAAGATCTTCCAGTTCTTTGAAAATTTTAAATTTATATTGAGAAGTAAATTTTGTTTCTTTATTAGGTATTCCTGCTTTTCTCATTTTTAAAATACTTTCTTGGCTGGCCCAGGAATCATATGTGATAAGCCCGATATGAAACCTACGTTTTAAACCAATAACATATGCTGAGACTTCATTAGGGTTGATAGGACCATTAACAGGAGCCCAGTATTTTATATGATCGACAACAATCCTGAAATCTGCCTTTTGAGTCACAATGTTCAAAAAATATTCTTTATGTAATACAACAAGGGCGTAATTATGACTAGATGTAGCTGGGTCAAGGTGAATAAAATAAGTTTTACCAGGAGACCCCATGTCTCTATCTTTAAGAGTATTAAGAAAACAAGGTTTTATTTGTTCTTCTGTGAAAAAGCTTTCCAAACCTGTTCCGCTAAATTCAGCCCCAAATTCCATATTAAAGTCACTCTCTGACATCGAATGATTATCATTACGAAGGGATTCTCTTGTGTGAGTTGGATTAACCCCCCAAGTAGGAACTCTCATAACTAATCTAGTTGGCACATCTTTGGCAGTCTCGAATAAATCATAAAATTTTCCCTCTTTAGCCCTCGGAGAAGAAATACTAATTACTTTACCGTCATATGTACGTTTTGTGATTATAGGTTGCTTATGAGCATCTAAAACTGGAGTCCCATCTTTGTTTAATCGATACTCCTTTCTTACATAAGTTTGAGTAGTAGGAGTAAGAGCCGCATAGATACGGTCTCCAGATGATGCTGATCCTGTTGTTTTATATGACGCAACCTCATCGAGAATAAGAACAATACAACCCATACCAAGCAATGAGTCAGAGTTACTATGTCCAACTAGTATCCCTATAGACCCTTTCTTTAAAGGCATACCCTTTTCTTTAAATTTTTTATTATCTTCTTTATCTTTTGGAGTAAGAAGATAAATAGATCCAGCGGAAATACCCCCTGATAAATATTTATTTTGGAAATAAGGACTTGTGAAAAGTTTCTCTCTTATTTCTGAAAATGCAATATTTGCCTGGGCTTTTGAGTTTGCAACTGTAAGAATATTAATTGGGACAGCAGAAGAAAGTCCGTACATAGCATAAGGGTCTCCACCCTCACACTCTAATAACTTCATCGCTTCATACAAAGCTATAACACTCACAACGAAATCTTTTCCGCTTCTCCTTCCCCATACTAAAACTAGTTCTCTAAATAATGACCCGTTGTTATATTTTTCAATAACATTCCCTCTGTCATCGTTATTTAATCCATACTCCTTAAGCATTTCTATTTCTAAATCAGTAAGCTTCAGGTTCTCATTCCCGACAGTCCCCCGATAAAATGCTTTAAGCATGACCTGTTGCATTGGATATAGTTCAATTTTATTAGACTGATGAGGTAATCCTAACCATTCTTCGTCATTCACAAATGTGATAATATCAGGTATTTCTACATCTCCATGCTTACTGCTTATATCAAATTGCAAATCATCTATTAGATCTGCTACTGATTGTTGTTGTTGTTTTGCCATAATTTTTTCTCCTAAGAAATGTCTCCTGTATCAATATTTGCAGCTTTAATTGGATAACCTACGACTCTTGATATATCCGCAAAAATAGGTAAAACTTTAATACCATTATCCGACAAAAAATCATCTACAGTCGAATAATTATCATCTATATATTTTTGCAGTGCAAAAACAAAATCCCTCATATATCTTGTGTAAGATTGATGATGATTGATCATAACGTCTGACGTTGTATTTATCTGTGACTCTAATCTTTGCCTATCTGTGCTTTCTTCTAATATCTCTGAATCTGACAAAGTTGTGAGCATATTATCAAGATATTGAATGATATCAGTGCCTCTACTTTGGGCATTGTCAATTAAATCTGCTATTGTTTTATATCTATTTGCTGAAATCATTTTTAACTATAAATTATATCATTAAATTCTCTCGGAGTATATTCCTCCGATGTCTCTATATTATATTGTGTAATCCTAAAATAATAAGTTTCCCCTCTAGTGAGATACTCATCCAAACTTATTAAAGGATCTTGTCTACTCTCATATCTCACTTTCCTACCTATATAACTTGAGCTAACTCCACTGAATGTCATTGCTACAAATGTATCTTTTTCTTTTTCGTATGTCCAATTTCTTATAGAGTAACTGTTTTTAGTTATTAAAATATTAGTAAAATCTTCATCACTAGCTACTTCCATTATAAAATGATAATTAACATAATTATTTACATCATCATCATTTACTATAAATTCAAATTGCCACCATCCTTCATCTATTAAATTATCGTCATCAATAATAGCAGAACTCGATATATCTGAAAGTAGTCTACTTACTTTAAAATCTTGATCAGTTAAATAATCATTTACATTTGGAGCAAAAGTTTCTGTAGTTTGATAATAATACCTTAATCTTGGAAAATCAAAAAATGTATCAACTAAAGGTTTTAATTGAGATTGCCAAACCCCCTCTTGATTATTATTGTATAAATCATTGGCAGGATATAATAAAGTAACAGCAGTGTCAGCAGCACCTCCATCATAATCCTCTCCACCAGAAGGATCGAGAGTATTTGCCTCTATATCAACAATCTCTAATGTTACTTCTCTTAATTCACTTTCCTTTTTATAAAGTTGAGCGGCACTTCTTGCTAAATCTTTAGACATTATGTTCCACGTTTCATGTTCATTTATAACATCCTCATCAACAGGATCAGAAGCCGTAAAAGAGCAATATATTAAAGGGTCTCCGAACAAAGAAATCGTCCAATCTACATGAGGAACGCTAAAAAGAAAAGCTTCTCCAATTGTTGCTCCTCTTAATAACGCATTGAAAAAAGAATTAGGATTAAGGAATCCATCAATAGTCGGATTAGACATTGCTCCAGCAGTAGCAACATATCCCTCACTTAAAGCCAGATAAGGCCATCTTTTACTATTCTCATCTACAATAGTAAAACCACCATCATAATCAGCATTGTAAAAGAAAACTCTCAATGCGGTAGTCTGTCTAAAAAATGTGCTATTAGATCTATCTGTAAACCATGACCAAACAAAAGAATCATTTTCCACAAAAGGAATAACAGAATCAATATAAGGATCTTGAAATGTAGTTGACCATGTATCAAGATTTAAAGTTGGTAGTAAATTATCATTAAAATCAGACAATACATCCTGGTAATCAGCATACCCTAAGGCATGACGATCAGAATATTGATCTATATAAAAAGTTCCATTAGCAAATAATTGATCATTTAACCTTCTAGCATTATCAACATACCCCTTTGCCTGTTGTAAAGTAGGAGCATCAATGCGAGAACATATTAAAGAGTGAGTAGCGTCAGTAGCATCAAAACGTTGGAATATAGAACGATTATATAATTTATTCTGTGTTTTTTTGGAAAATGAAAAATTCAATCTAGAAAGACGAGATGTGGAAGATATTACATCATCTCCATTCTCAAAACCTCCAGGGATGTTATAACCAAGAACTATACCCCATATATTTAAATTATTAAACTCAACAGAACTAGAAATAGCATCGACTATAGGATCTAAAAGCTGAGTATTAAAAACAGTCTCTGATGGCAAAATCTCAGAATTATTAGTTAATTGAATACCTAAAAGTTGTCCATGAACTTCCCAACTTATCCCTCCAGTTGTTCCTGTACTACCAGAAGGATTAGACGTAGAAGTAGCCATACCATGCTTCCCAGCATAATAAGCTGCAAACTCAGCACTATCTAAACTGCCAAGGTCATAAACTACTATAAAATTATTTACAGATATAGCCATATACTATATTTTCGTATAATAACGGCTAAACCCTTTATAAATTAAACAAAAAGCCCGAAACAAATTAATGTAACGGGCTATGGAGAGATTACGATTATAAAAATTATAAAATTTATTCCCATGACAGTTTCGGGTAATCTACTGCATCAGCTTGTTTCCACACACCGCCTGAATTTAAGTCCCAATTAGCACTCGATTCATCAAACGTGGAATTAGCAACCATCTCGGCAGTCGTTTTGTCATCATAGTCACCTGCACTTGCCCCTGCTGCAAGGCCACTCGTATCGGAATCCCAATAACAATCTTCTATAGTACCATTTGCAGTCGCTATAAAACCGTGACTAATGCCCGCACCCTGAGTATATGCATCCATAACCGCATAACAATGTTCCATCGTTGCTACAGCATCATTTTGACCTACGAATCCGCCACACTCACCAAATGTCAGAGCAGTACTTCCCGCATCTAAATCATAAAAGGAACCCATGCAATAACAATCACTTGTATCACCTTTATTGTACCCAATAAATCCACCGATTTCACTTACCGTCAAATCACTAGCATCGACACGAATTTCGGCGTTCGAGAAACATTCCTGAACGACTTCGCTGGTATTAGTGTATCCGCCAAAGCCTCCTAGTTGTAGTTTGTCCCACGAACTAGCATCAGAATCGTAACGAATTGAAATCATACCTTTCGCAGAACATTTACTAATTACACCACTGTTGATTCTGCCAACTCCACCACCGACAATCATCGTACTCGCCACTTCGCCTGCGGTACTATAGTTATCTATAATGATTTGCCCGTCAAAGTGACAATCGGTGATAACATTATTTGTGCCTGTTATGACAGTTTGCCCACAGATACCGCCGATGTACTGATTCTTAGTATTGCAAACTCCTGATTTTGAAAGTATATTAACTCTCGACCTACTGCCAGTTATGCTTCCCACTTCACTACCGCCTGTGCCTCCCGTTTGATAACCCACCAACCCACCTATTATACCACTTGTCCCGTCAGTTGCGTCATAAGAGATAGTCCCGCTAGCGGTACATCCTACGATAGTGCCATGATTAGAACCTACAATCATACCGACAAGCATGTTACCTGATTGAGTATGCGTATGATTTATTGTCCCGTTGATTACATGGCAGTTCCTAACAACTCCACCATAAATATTCTGCGATACGATAATACCGGCATAACTTTTACCCTCACTGCCGGCGTTTGGTGATGAACTTAAAAGAATTGGGTCAACAAATACCATATTCCTAATGTTACCCCTATTATGCCGGTAAAGAGCGTTTCCGCTATTGGCTCCTGGATTATCCGCTAAAATCAAATCCTCTATTCTGAATAACTGACCATCATATCCGCTTAAACTATCGTTATCGCATTGGCCAAATGCAGGTATCATATCAGTAAAATTTATATTTACTGTTTGTCGAACATACAAGAGTTGATCTGCATCCGTATCGCAAAACTCAAGGAGAGCTTCTGGTAGGTCAATATTCTTTGCATTAGCAAAGCTATCACCAGACGCGTCACCAAAAGCAGTACCGTACCATCCTGTATGTGTTACTGTTCCAGACAAGACAACACCTTCCATAACTCTAAGATGTACGTATTTTGTACCAACATCAAGATTATCGGTGTATGTCCCAGGCGAAAGCCAAAGATATCTTCTATTCGAAGAAGATACTACTCCCATAGAGCTATTTCTATTAGATGATTTGAGCCAATCATATTTATCTTGCAAGTTATCAGATGGAGTTATAGTTAAAGAATTACCCTGAATTTTAGCTTCTTCTTCTGAGATAGATATAGCAGTTTCTAACTCTTCCTTCACAGTTTCTAATTCATCCTTTTCTGTAGACAACACTTTTTCGGATATATTAGAATCATCTAATTTTGCTAAAGTTAAATTCCCACTTTTTATTAACTTATTTAGATTTTCTGCTTTAGAAATTTCTTCTTTACTAGCATATCTAAGCAAATCAACAGTTTTTCCAGGTTTAATACTAGGGATTGTATTTTTACCTACATTTAAAGTAATAGTCTGGCTAGTGTCATTTCTAACATTCCACTGTTCTATGTTGTTATTTATTATAGCCATTATTTTGCCTTAAAATTATAATAGTTACAATACTTATCTTCTAAAAATAAATATTATTTCCTTTATATAATAAAAAAGCCCGAAACAAATTAATGTAACGGGCTTAATATCCACCTATTCCTATTTATAATTTAAGATTATATTCCACCTGTACTTCCAAAACGCCCTTCTCCTCGTTCAGTTATCCCTAGATCATCGACCTCTTCAAAATCAGCATGATAAGCTTTTGATAATTTCGCCTGACAAATTCTCTGATCCTTAGTGATGACATGGATAGTATCTTTATTATTTACAAAGATAACCATTATCTCTCCAGTGTAGGATGGATCAATTATGCCCGGACTGTTCCTAATAGATATCTGCTCTTTAGCAGACTGACCACTTCTTGGACTGATCCTTAGCTCAAACCCATCTGGTACAGAGAATGCTAAACCAGTACGAACTATTTTTTGAGAATGAGGAGGAACCCTAACAACATCTCCCTCTAGGATAAGAGGGTGTAAATCAAAAGCTACTGCTCCTTCACTATAGTATTTAGGACCAACTGCATCTGGATGAAGTTTCTTAAAAGGAACATGTCTTATACTACATGTTTCTTCTATAAGTTCCCTAACATGATGTTCTAGCGTCTCTATTCTCTCTTCTAATGTCATATCTGGTCTTCCTTAATTTCTATATCAAAAACTTGTTTTAATAATGCCTCTTTTGTAATTAGTCCTCTATCTAATATTTCAATTAAGAACTGGCCTTTTGACATCTCATCATCAATCGCCCACAGCTTTTCATCCATCTCTCCTGTCTCTAGATCAACTCCAGTAACTTTTGAAAATTGTTCTTTACTCAAAATTGTTCTATCATAGGCGTTAATCGCCAAAGTTGCTTTACTAATCATATTTCTTAACCTTTCTTTATTATTAATATTTTTTTAATTGTATCTTAGCATTTTGAATATCCACAGGATCGACAAGAAATGCAACCCTCAATCCTCACTAAATCTGCACCACATTCTTTACAAGTCTCCCCATGGACGCGGGAATTTTCCGGAATGTACTTTTTAAGAACCCTACTTAGTGCTTTTGCGAAAGAAAGAAGATCTCCTTTAACCTTCTCTAGTTGATGAACTACAAATCCTACATCACAACCGTGTCTAAGATTGCTTGATATCAATCTTGTAATAGCTTCCTGATCATCGCTTATATTTTCTGAAATACTTTCTAGAATAACATCTCCATTGTCTTCAAGTAAAGAATACTTGCCTCTCTTTAACTTTTTAATATTCCCTGATTTTAAAGTTCTTCTGAAATCTCCATTTTTTCCCGCAAAAACCTCATATGGCTCACCATCTCCGAATAATCCAACAAGAACAAAATATTGTTCTCCTCTAGATGTCGTATGATAAACATCACATTTTAAAATCTTAGGACGTTTTGGGGCTTGGGTCTTAGTAATCGATGCTGTTTTTTCTTCTTTAGTATTATCTACAAGAACACCTGTTCTACAGTTCTTCCTATAGACCGTTATACCTTTGCAGCCTGACTCCCATGCTGTTTCATATATCTTTGCTACTTCTTCCACTGTAACGTCTTCTGGGAGGTTTACAGTAGAGCTAATGGAATGATCTACATGCTTCTGAGCTTCTGCTTGGAGCTTAACTCTATTCTTCCAATTTATATCATCAGCACAGCAACCATGCCAAGGAGATTTAGTAATATCTGTCTCTCCTGTTATCTCCATCCACTTCTTAACTGTAGGATGAAAGATGTCAAACTCCTGCCATTTATCTCCTGTTTGATCTATATAATCAACTCTTATTCCCTCATCATTTTGATTAATCTTTTTTCTTCTTTTGTAGGAAATTTGGAAAACTGGTTCGATGCCAGATGTCGTTTTTGTTAAAATAGATACTGAATTATGAGACACTATTCCGCTATCTAAAGTATAATAATGCGTATCGTCTACTTCAATATCCATAGCATCAATAAAACATTCTTTTTTATCTACAATTTCTAATATTTCATATTTTACGTTTTTTAAATCTACCTTCATATTATTCCTTATTTCTAAACTTTTTGTATTACATACCCAACAACATCTCTTCTTTTTTTGTGCTGCTTATTTATAAACTCAGCTACTGTCTTCACTTTTTTTAAATCTATCACATCTTCTCCATAAAGCATCCCCTCTGGATCATCTCTATAATCCCATATCCCTCCAAGAGTTTCATTCCCATCGTCATCTATTCGGACTTCAAGAGCCAATCCAAGAGGATGTAAAAACTGCCTGTTAATTTCTTGTAATAAACCGATTTCTCTAAATTCCTTTATATCTATTTTATTTATCATTCGATTATCCTCTGCTTTCTTTCAAGTACCTACTTATCTTATTCATCACTTTTTCTTTATTATCTCTATACTCATCTTCCCACACTATAAGAACTTCGCTTCCAAATTTTTTGATTATCGAATTTATTCTATTTTCATCTTTTTCCCTTATTTTTTTACTTATTTCATCATTATATTTTTTTGGATTTCTATGCCAATAATCTCCATAAAATTCTACTATCAAATTTATGTCTTTAATATAGAAGTCCACAACTGCTATTTTTATATTATTGTCCCATATAAAAAATTTATATTCTTTATCCCCAAAATATATTTTTTTAAATTTATTGCATATAATATCGTTTAGACTTTCGCAAAATTCTAATCCTATAACAGACTGCCTATCTTTATATATATGATTAGTTTTTTTTCTTATTATTTCTTTATATTTTTTCAACCCTTCTTCTTTGCCATATTCCTTTATATATCTATCTTTTGTATGCGAATATTTTAATCTTTCAATCCATTGATAATATTTTTCTGGTCCTTTTATATCTCCATATTTATCTATAAGTTTTTCAATTGTTACAGCTTTCTTTTTATTATTTTCTTGATATTTTTTTAAGCCCTCTTTATTTCCATATCTTTTTATATATTTATCTAATGTAGCAGTTTGTTGCTTTTTTTTTAACTCCCTCTTCGCTTTTTTTATATCTCCGTCATATTTTTTTATCCAATATTCTAGTCTCGTTTGTCTTGGCATTGTTTTTTGAAACTTCTGAAGTTTTTCTCCAGCTTTCTTGCTAAATTCTTTAAATTTCTTTTCTCCATCCTCTTTACCATATCTTTTTATAAAATTTTCCTTATTTTGACATGACCCTTCTTTCCATTTTTTATATCTTTTTCTACCATCGGATTCTCCATATCTACGAATACAACTCTTTAATCCCATCCCTCTGTCTATTTTTTTTTTCTTTTCCTGAAATTTTAATTTCCCTTCTTTCCCATATTTTAAAATATATTTTTCTTCACAAAAACTTCTAGAAAATTTATAATAATATTCTGCCGCATCTGCTTCTCCATATCTTTTACAAAACTCTTCCCATTTTGAAGGATATAAATCTTTATTTATCTTTCTTTTTTTACTCATAACAACTACTCCTTTTAATTAACTATTTATATATTCTACAGGAGCAGTTGTTATTCCTCTATTAATTTTACAATTTTATCATTTATTTTTAAATCTTCTGCTTTTCTCCACTCTGCTATATCTTTATCAATTAAAACTAAAAATTTATGATCTTTAGAAGTTTTTATATTTTTTTCAGAATAAAATTTAAAATCATACCCATTAGTATACCCCTTCCAATACAATTTATTTATCTTATGTTTATTATTATTTACATCATAAACATAAACTTCTTCGTCACAATCAAACCATAAATTATGTTTCTCTCTTAAATCTTCTATATCTATATTATTAATTTCAAATAGATCTTTAAAAGAAATTAATCCTCTATCTGTTCTTATTCTAGTATTTTCTTCTAAACAACCTGCTGGGGCGGTCGTCCCTATTGCTATATTTCTTCTACCATACTTTTTCATTTTCTTATAAAGAATTGGATCTTCATCTTTTATTCTAAGTAAAAAAGGATTTTTCTTCTCTTTCTCAAAATCCCATATAGGAAAAGGTCCTAACTCTTTTGCCATATCTACTGAAGATTCATAAGTTCCAAGCTTAAGGGTTTTATAAATCTCATTAACAATCGAGATACTCTTTGTGGAGCCATAGCTAACCCCTAGAGCCGCTAATGCGTCCCCTAGTGCTGTTATCCCTGTTCCTGTTCTTCTGCCCATCTCAGCCTTCTCAATGGTTTTCTCCCATAACTCTAGCTCTACTGTCTTTACTCTTGATTCTTCAGGATCATTTTTAATTTTTTCAACTATTCTTTTTAAAGATTCAATTTCTAAATCAATAATATCGTCCTGCAATCTTTGAGCTATCTTAGCATCTGCCTTAAATGAGTTATGGTCAAACTCTGCTCTTTTTGTGAATGGATTTATTACATATGTCAAAAGATTAAGAAGAAGTAACCTACAAGAATCATTAGGACATAAAATGACCTCACCGCATGGATTTGTGCTTTGAGATTTAAACCCTTTGTCCGAATAACAATCAGCAGGAGATTCTCTAATAATAGTATCCCAGAAAAGAAGCCCTGGCTCTGCCATGGCGTGAGCATTTTCAATGATTTTTGCCCATACTTCTCTAGCGTCTACTTGCTGACTAATCTTAGGATTTTTAGAATCAACAGGGAATCTTTGCTCATAAGTAGTTCCTTTTTTAACGGCTTCTAAAAATTCATCTGACAAACGAATAGAGATATTCGCACCTGTAATTTTAGTAAGATCTCTTTTAACTGTTGTAAAATCTATAATTTCTGGATGATGAACAGATAGAGAGATTAAAAGAGCCCCGCGACGACCAAATTGCCCTACTTCCCTAATAGTTCTTGAATATCTATCCATGAAAGATAATATTCCTGTAGAAGTTTTAGCCGCATTGGTAGTTGGAGAACCAGAAGGTCTTAAGTGAGAAATGTCAGTTCCGATACCTCCGCGCCTCTTGCTTATCTGAACTATTTCCTGATCAGCTAGACATATGCCACCGTAGGAATCCACAGGGGGTTCTATAACAAAACAGTTCGAAAGACTTACATATTGATAAGTATTACCCAATCCATACATGGGTGAGCCTTGGGGAATGATTCTTTTAAAACCCTGAATAAATTCCTTAATCTCTTCTTTTGTCCAAGGCTCTTTAAACTTATTTTTCTCAACTCTTGCTATTTCAAAAGCAATTCTTTCAAACATATCATCAGGAGTTGCTTCTAGTAAAACACCCTCATTATCTCGAAGTGCATATTTATCTAGAAATACTTTTGCTGGTAAATCTTCCCCTCCAAAATACTCAATACTTAACTTCAACGCCTCTGCATACTCGTAGGCTTTCTTATCTCCAGCCATAAACTATCTCCAGTAACTAATTCTTTCTTTATACTCTATCGGATAAAGTATAAAGAATAATTAATCACTTTACAACCCCCTTTAGCAAAATTCCTTCTAATTCTTCCCTGCTATATTTTCTGTCAGGTAGTTTTGCTATAACTTCTTCAATAGTAAGTCTTTCTGGAAACACTTTCGTATGAGAACAGTTATATAAAGTTACTCCCTTACTGTTATCTCTTATAAATTTAAGACCTTTTACACAGCTGGGAAGAGTGTGGGATCTATGCATTGGGTTATTTCCATAAAAATCACTAACCTTTTTCCCATCAACTTTCCCATTAGCACAATCCATACCAACAAGAATGATAGGATCACACTTTAAGGATCTTACGAATTGATATGTTATGCTACCACTACTTCCCCTTCCATATAGTATTTTAGGATAAGATGCTAATCTAGGCTCTCTGCCTTGCAATTTAAAAGTATAAAATCCCCCTCTTGTATCAGCACCTTCTCGACAATATTTAATGGCTTTAGATTTTTTTACCTTCTTTTTTTCTTGTACCCATAATGCTAAATCTTGCCAAATAAGAACTGTAGGATCATATTTGAAAAAAATTCTATTAATACCCACAGTAAAATAATTATCTAACAGAGATAGATCCATATTACTAAGAGAAGGGGCATTCCCCAGTATAAAACAGGGAATGCCCTTCATTCTTCCAGCCCACTCGGTAGGGTCAAGAGATGTTTCCTTATGACGATTTGCTTTTACCATTATTTTTTAACTTTAATAAATTTACTCCAAGATGCTGGCATATTAAACTTAGGATCCATCAACTTATGAGGACCATCTGGAGCTGGCTTAACAGGTTTCTTAATAAGCTTTAGTCCTGCCTCTTCAGGAGTCCTATCTCCTTTTATACTGTTAATTTCCTTAGTGCATACAACTAGATTGCTCCAAGTATTCTTACCACCTCTTGCACGAGGAATAACATGATCAATATTAGCTTCATCGAACTTAAGTTGCTTACCAGTGTATTGACAACGATATCTATCCCTAATGTAGATATTTCTCTTAGTCAATCTAAGATCCTTCATGTAGACCTTATCATGCTTAGCAAGAACAATAACCTCAGGAACTTTTACATCAGACCTTGTTGTTGTGATAACATACTCGTCATCAGTCGTATCTATGTCAACCCATTCCAACCAACTGTATATAGCATAATCGGCAGGATCAACAATAGATGCTTTGTTTGCGAAGATCAAGTTTAAACATCTTCTAACGGATGCAACTCTGATTGGTATCCACATTTTATTTAGAACCAACACTGGCCTGCTTAGTACGCTCATGACTTTGTTCCTTTACCTACTATCCTATTTAACTCATTAATAAACTCTTGATTTTCATCAATTACTTTAATTTCAATTTTCTTCGCAAACTTATTTATTTGTCCTGCTGTAATACCTGCTACTGCTATCGGATCTAATTCTCCTAACCCAATTCCTAAACCGCATATTGTCACTGATTCTATTTTATCATTCTCAACCATCTTAAGAGAATTGTTCAAAGCTTCTCTCACTATATGAATGGATGTGAAATCACTTTGCAACCTTTTTATTACAGCATGATAGATTTTTTTCAAACCACGCCTATTTAATCTTCCGGGTCCTGTAGTAAAACAGTCTCCTGGTTTCATCTTATTATTCTCTACAAACAACTTCGCTTCTTTCATAATCCCGCTTAAACCTGCCTTCGCTATCTGAGCAGATCTGCCTCTAAGCATTGTTCCTGTCGTATTTGCAGGGATTATTATAGCATTTGACTTAGGATAACAAATGTCTCCTACTATTATTTTTACCATTATATCCTATCCTGTCTTATTTTACAATAACTTTTTTCTACTTTTTTCATTATTTTCTTATTTTTCGCTTAACTTTCCTCTCTGACTACATACAATATATCGATATGCGATATCATAACTATCAATAGTTTAACTAGGGACTACCTAGGATCCTAGAACTAGAATAATATAATATATTATTATTATATTTCATATAATATACGCCGGTGAAGAATTTTGTATTTTTAGTATAAAGGGTCATTATTATTACTTTCTTCTACATACATCTCTTTATTTTCAAAAAATATAGGATTTCTTTCTATTTTATTCTTTAATCTTGGAATTATATTAGAATGTAATTGACTTATTCTCGACTCTGATATATCTAGTTTTTCAGATATTTCTTCCATAGTTAAATTATCATAATAGTAATAATATATAATCTTTTGTTCTATTTTAGAGAAATTTTTACTAATTAACTTATTTAAAAATTCTTTTCTTAATATTATACTATCGGGAGATATAGATTTTTTATCTATCATACTAGATATAGAATCTTTTTTATAGTCTTCTTGTTCATTATTACAAATATCTGTTCCATCAAGACTTACAAAACCTGTAGGTTTATATTTTCTTATATTTTTAAGATATTCTTCTTGGCTAATACCTAATCTTTCTATAATTTCAAATTCTGTAACTTTTCTTCCATGAGTAGTTTCCATCTCTGATCTTGTTTTTTCAAATAAATTATTATTTGTTCTTACACTTCTCGGTACAATATCATTTTTTCTTACACCGTCTATCATAGAACCTCCTATTCTACGATTTGCAAAAGTAGGGAAATCTACTCCAGCATCTAATGAAAACCTCTCTATAGCTGAATACAGACCATCTACACCAAAACTACTAAGTTCTTCAGGGGGAACATGCCATGCAAGGTTTATAGCTACTTTATAAGATATTTTTTGGACAAGAGGATAATATATCTCTACAAGTTGATTCCTAAGTTTATCTTTTTTTATTTTATTCTTTTCTTTCTGAAATCTCTTCCATAGGTCTAAATTGTGGATTTTTTGCTTTTTCATACTTTCTCCTAACTCTTATATTGTTGATACTATTATACTTATACAAATATTTTTATCACTTTCCAAGTTTTACTTGAAAGTGATAAGTTTTTCTGTTATTATACTAAACCTTTACGCCCATAATTCATTAAGTAAGAAAAATTCCAGAGAACAATTTTTCTACTTGCTAAAGTAATAAGAAAGTGGTAAAATGCTTAAAAGTTGAATAATAACAATAACGATTTTTATGAAAAAATAGAAAAACCTCTTTATTTTAGAAAGAAAGGGTGAAAATGAGCGAAAGACTAAGCGATGTAGAAGAAGCTAGATTAAGTTTTACATCTATTTGTGGTGAAATATCAGGAATAGAAACGTCCATGAATTGGATCAAAGAAAAAGCAGGTAAATTTTTTGTGGGAGGCAAAGATAACGAGGCTAAATTATGTAGGACACTTGCCGGTGGTCTATATCAAGATATTGAGGTTCTACAAGTAGAAAGAAGTAAACGTCTTAAAAAATTAGAAGATGAAGAAAAGGCAGACGAAAATTAAAATATTGGACACAGATTTATATAATAATTTTGGAGTATAATAATGAAACAAATAATTAATAGCATACTAGATAGTGATTTGTATAAATTCACAATGATGAATTATGTTTTAGAACTTTTCCCTAATGAAATTGTTACTTATAAATTCAAAAATAGAGGAGAACAACGTTTTAACCAAGAATTCCTCTCCGCCCTTCGCCTCCAAATTAATAGTTTAGCAGACCTTAGACTGACTGATGAAGAATATATTTATCTAAAAAATACCTTTTTATATTTAACTCCTGGGTATATTGAATATTTGAAAAATTTCAGATATGATCCTTCAAATGTTTCTATAAACTTGACAGAAGATAATAATTTAGAGCTTTCTATTAAAGGGTCGTGGGTAGATGTGATTTTATTCGAGGTCTCTCTAATGTCTATTGTTAGTCAATTATATTTTGAAATAATTGATACTAAATGGACGATGAAAGAGCAGCGTGAAAAAGCTTATAATAAAATTAAAAGATTAAGTGAGAGTGGTTGCCAATTTGTAGAAATGGGGACTCGTAGAAGAAGATCCTTTAATAATCAAGATATAGTTATGGAGGCATTTACGGATTATAGTAAAAAGAATAACTCGTCTTTTCTTGGGACTAGTAATATTTATTTCTCGAAAAAATATAATTTAAAATGTTTTGGTACGATGGGCCATGAAGTTATTATGCACTCGGCAATAGCGGAAGGGTTAAGAAATGCAAACTATTTTACTCTTATGAATTGGAAAAGAGTTTTTAACGGAAATCTGGGAATTTTTCTGCCTGACACTTATGGAGTTGATGCTTTCTTGAATAATTTTACATTAGAGATGGCAAAGCTTTATGACGGAGTAAGATGGGATAGTGGAGATTGGAAGATTTTCACAGCTAAGATTATAGCACATTATAGAAAGTTAGGAATAGATCCTCAAAGTAAGACAATCATATATAGTGACGGGCTTAATGATAATCTCTGCCTCGAAATTAATAATTATTGCAAGGGTAAGATAAAAGCATCATTTGGGATAGGAACATTTTTTACGAATAATAGTTTTAAAAATAGCCCCGCCCTAAATATGGTAATTAAACTCAATAGTGTATTTCATAATAGCTTTGAGGTCTTTACCTGTAAATTAAGCGATAGCCGAGGAAAAGAACAAGGAAACGAAGAAGCTATTAGAGTCGCTAAATTTACATTTTTTAATCAATCTTTAGATTCTTAGTGTTTAAAAAGTCATTTGATTGTTGTCTTGAGTTCTTTCCTCTCCCATATATTTTATGGAATCGGATATGACAAGATTTGCAAAAAGTGATACCGTTATTTTTTGCAAATCTTAATTTTTTATTAATGTCCCACGATTCTATATGATGAGCATTTAACCTAAGACCTCTTTGAAAACAGTTTTGACAGACGTAGTTGTCTCTTTTATATACTCCAGTTCTCCATTTTGTATATTTTGCAGAATACCTTCCGCAAGATCTTTCTTCCTCTGTTATATTAGGATTGTAAAGATAATGTTTACATCCTCTTATCTTATCAAAACCACATGCTTTACATCGATTTCCTTTTTTAAAATCAGCAAATCTTATTCTTGAGATTTTTCCGCATTCACATCGATACTTCATTTTATAGGAGTTATTTATATATTCTTTCTCTAATAACTCACATCTATTATTCCTAAAATATTGTTTAACATACTCAAAATTATATTTTTCACATCCGCTACACTTCCTGCATCTTTTTCCGCTTACGAAGTCAGCAAATCTTATCATAGAGATATTGCCACAAGAGCATCTGTATTTCATTTTGACAGAATTATTTTTATAACTGCTCTCTAATAACTCACATTTATTATCTTTAAAGAATTGTTTAACATATCCTAATTTAAATTTCTTTGCTTCTCCTCTTCTTTTACATCCACACTTATTACATCTCCTTCCATTTTTAAAGTTGCCAAAATGGATTTTGCTAATATTCCCACAGCTGCATCTGTATTTCATTTTTGTAGTATAGTTTTTATATTCTGTTTCCAATAATTCACACCCCTGCTCTTCAAAAAATTCTTTTACATATTCTAATGTATGTTTTTTACTCATTTTCTCTCTCCAAATAATAATCAACTATTTTTCTAAACATTTCAGAGAAGTTTATTCCTCTTTCTTCTGCTTCTTCTTTAATTGCTTCATGTTGTTTTTCTGTTAAATACAGATCTGTCCTTCTCATTTTCTTTTTTGCCACTTTGTAGCTCCTAATATATTATATACACTGTTTTATCTTATATTCCTTCTTTTAATCGGAATATTTTAAAAGTTTCTTGACAAAAGTGAAAGTTATGATATAATGCTATAATAAAGAAGCAGATATAACAAGACTTCTATTGTTTTGTTCAAAAATTCCAGAGAGATAAAAAAATGGAATAATGATAGTAAATAATAAAATATTTGATAATACTCCTTTAGATGCAGTGAGGCAGAACATGATTAAAAAAGATATTATATATTTCGGATCACCATGTGTTTTAATTTGCGATGAAAAATGCAACAAGGCATGGGGTATAAATCAGCGTGAAAGACATCTATTGTCTGATGATGAAGATGACTATGAATGGCTTACAGATGACGAACTAGGGGAAGCTCCTCGAGACCCTGGTACATATGAAGGTGGTCATGCTAAACCTACTGTAGATATAGGGCATGGTGTATTTGATAGTCCAAATGCCGATGCAAGCAAACTTAATAAGTGGTGTTGTAGAGAATGCGAACGATCTGAAATGATCGAAAAAAGCAAAGTGACTGACGAAACTGATTTCGAAGCACTACTTGATGACTTTTCGAAAAGGAAAAAAAATAAAAGAGACTAAAATATGAATTTTTCATGTGAATGTAAGGATGAAAACTGTAAAGCAAAAATTGATATAACATTAGATGAATTCCTCATTGTGACAGATGCAAGGTGCTTTATGATTTCAAAAGATTGTCCGACAGGACCAGATCCTGAAGATAATCTTTTTGAAAAGAAAAACGGATATTCTCTTTATGAAGGGACATTATAATGATTAAAAAAACAGCAGATGGAGTCGAAATAACAAAAGGTATGAAAGTATGGATATCTCCTGCTTTTAAATTGGCAGATGAAGATACTATAGGAATTCTAAAAACTAAATTGGATGAACATATTGTTTCTAGTCTTAGGTCAGATCTCAATCCAGTGGTATATTTGAAAAGAGAAGGGTGTAAGATGAGATGGACCTTTGCTATTAAAGAGCTTTATGCAGATAAAAAGAAAGCTCTTGCAAACAGAATAGATATTCTCCGTAGGATTATATCTGAAAAAAGAGATTTTTTAAATTATGAAACAGAAAAAGCCAATAAAGAGATAGACGCCATACAAGATTTTAAAAATGATTTAGATAGGGAAATATCCACATGAATGAACAAGAAGCAGAAATAAAAAGACTAAAAAAGAAAATAAAAGGGCTTGAAGGATCAATTGAAAATTGGTATAAGCCGTGGGAAAGAGATGCGAGAGCATACTTAGAACTATTAAAAAAAAATAAAATATGTTCTTGTTGCGGAGTCGTAGATACTCCATGCGTTTGTCCATTTGGATAAGGAAAAATTATGAATTTAATGAAAAATAAATTACTATTTACTGTTGCTAGAATACAAAATTGCTGGTCACATCACCAAGATGGTTCCGACTTGCTAAAAAATCATCAATCGCATTTGTTCTGTTTAGTTTTTAACGATTTAAGACGAGCAGTTCAAAACGTAGATTTTGATCCAGCTTGGTGGGTTGACGAATATGAAGAAAGAAATGTTAAAAATATAATGATGGAAAGCCAACAAGAATTTAAAGAGTATTGGAAAGAAATTAATGTCTTAGAGATAACTCATGCAGCTATTAGAACAGGCGATGGTGGCAATATACTTATTGACAAGAATCACCCTGCAATTTTTAAGAAAGCTCCTAAAGGTTATTTTAAGAAAAAAGGACAAGTTCAAGGATTTCTAACCTCCAGACATAAATTTGTAGACAGAAAAGAAGCCCTTAAAATAGCAATAGAAGCAGGACAAATAGATCCTGATATGGATACTATAAGAAAATGTGGATTGCTATCAGAAAATTTATGGTCTGACAGTGGTTTTGAATATGACCCCGAAAAAGGATACTACAAAGAAGAAGAAACTTTAAAAATTAAAACATGGTGAGAAAAGAGTTAAAAAATGAAAGCAAAAGAAGTACAACCAGTTATCCATAGTCTTATTGTAGTTGTGGGAGGTCTTAAGTATAAAGATCAGGTATGCTCAATAGATGTAGAGTGCCTTCCTTCAACTATAGAGGATAAAGAAATTCCTAAGTTTACTCCTATCACTGCTTCTTGTAAAGAGCCATATTTTACTATGGGTCAGAGTTTCTGGAAAGAAAATTTCGGGGCAAGACAAGCTAACCGAATTAAAAAACTATGCGATGAATCTATAAAGAAATATATCGAAACAGAATTTAATGATGACTAAGAAACAAAGACAAAAATTATTAGTTGATCATAATATCCAACAATCTAAAACATTAATCAACCAAGCAGAAAGAGCGAATAAAGGGAGATATGCTCATGATATCAATGTGTGCATGCTCCGTATTAAAGATTTATTAAAAAAGAAAAGCCCTAAAACCACAAGAGGTAAAAGTTTTATAGAATTATGTAAATACAAACAAGCATTAGCTTCTTATTTATATTTAGCAGAGAAAAAACTATGATAAAACAGAATTCGGAGAATAGACTATGGCTATAGAAATGGCGACAGAACAATTTTATCAACAAATCTTAGATATTATAAATTCAGAAGATAAATATGATGTAACTAAAGAGATGATCTATCAAATAGAAGATACGGGGTTTACTGTAGAACAAAGTGAGATTATCTCTCCATGGCTTATAGGTTTTGCTATACGTTTTCAAGGTAGTGATCATTCTAAAGATGCATACATCGTATGGTCAGCAATACGGACTGGTGCATCAATGCTACATCCTGATCAAGTTGAATGTCTTTTTCCGTTACTAGAAAAAGGTCATCAAATCGATACTTCTTTAGTTACGATTAAAATGATTGGAAGAATTTTCGAAGCACAACCTCCATCTAAAGTTGGAGAATATGAAAATATCGCTGAAAAAGTACATGATTTTGTTAGCCCGATGCTAGATAGATATCTTGTCGCATTACCAAGTAGAGACGGAGCAACTGCTACACTCTGTGCGACTGCCCTTGTAGCTATGGGTAGTGAAAAAATTTATCCAATTTTGGAAAAGGTTGAGAATAAAGAAGGATGGTTTAGAGAATATGTTCTTCATAATACGGAAGAGTTAAGAACAACGTGGAAAAAAAGAAAAGATCCAATATCGTCACAGATGGATGAATTTATAAACGAAACTATTAATTTTTTGAGAAAGAACAATAATGGGTCTATGGATTGAAAAAGAAAAACCATCTGACGCAGAGAATTTGGCAGAGGCAATATCAGAAGCGATACAAACAGCTATACAGCTTGGTCCTGATGTAAACGAAAAAGGTGTTCCATGGAATGGGCCTCGCTTTGTGTCTAACCTAATATTAGCAGTTACTGCTCAGCCAGGAGATCAACTTAGCTCTAAATCTCTTAAATATCATTCTGAAAAAGGTAGAAATGTTTTTGATGTAATAGCAATAATAGCTATACAGCTTGGAGTAGAACAAGGGTTGAAAATATACGAAGAAGACTATTTAGAAGCAGAAATTTTGATTAGAAAAGCAAAGGAAAATAGTAATGACTAAGTTAATAGCGATGAGAAATAACTTGGGTCATGGGCATAAGGGAGATATAATCATAACGACCCAAAAGAGAATTGATAAAAATTTCCCTCCAATTGCAAAAGATATTATAAATGAAGCATATGCGATGGCTATTGTTGATGCCTATAATAGTGTTAATACAAGTACTGATGTCGGATCTCCAAAATGTTTAGGTATTAAGTATGATAAAAATGAAACGATGAAATGTTTTGGTTGTAAGGATGAATTTATAATTACTCCTGAGGAAAGTAAATTTTGGGATACAACATGTAAAAAATGCGGTTCAGGATTTGTAATGAGAATTGAAAAGGAAAATGATGAAGATGATTAAAAATTTGCCCTCAGGAACTTTTGTAGTGGGAAATAAATTAATGGGAAGATGTGTTGATTGTGGTAAGCTTGTGCAAATAAATAAAACTATTTTTGGAAGTTTACATTTATGTTTAACAAATGAAGAAATAGAAGAAAAAAAGAAGAGAAAGGTATTATATCATGACCAAAAAGATTCTAATTAGCGGAGGTCCAGTCCACTGCTTCATCGATGATGTGAAGATAGTTACGAACAAGTTCAAGGGTGGGCTAATGGCAAAACTTGCAGGAGAATTTGTTGCTATGGCAGAACAACATGAAGGCAAAGCAACATATCACGATGTTCAACCAAAAGATATTCATGTAACATATCTTTGTTCTAAAAGTTCTAAACAGCCATGGTGGGATCACTATCTTGGTGGAGAAGATACTCCTCATCTAACTTGTATCCATCACGATGGTATTGATGACTATATGGAAAAGGTTGTGGCTCTTGCTCCTTCTATGGACGCTGTAGTCCTTGGTGCGGCTGTCGCTAATCTTGTCCCCGCAAAAAAAATTGAAGGGAAGTTTCCAAGTCATAACTATAAACCTGGAGATATAATTCCTATTGACTTTACAATAGCTGAAAGGATCATCGACCAAGTTAAAAAAGCTAATCCCAATACTCATCTCTTTGGATACAAACTCCTTTCGGGAGTAGGCTATCCTGAGCTTATCAGTGCGGCATATGGAGTCCTGCTTGAATCTAAAGCAGTAACAGTCTTTGCTAATGATGCTATGGATCTTATGCAAAAATACGCTGTCACCAAAGAGAGAGGTGTTCATCCGATGCTAAATGACGAAGTGGCTCAGTGGATACTTGATAGGATGGAAGAAAAATATTATTCTACCTCTATGGCTAAGTCTCACATTATCTCCCAAGAGATGCGAGACGGACAGGAATACCTTAATAAGATCCTTGTCGCTCAAAAAAGTTCTTTCATCCATACCGATGAAGGTTTCGTTTTTGGAGCAGGGGCATTAAGGCTGGGAGATATGCAAAAAAGAGATGGCGATTATCATGGTTTCGTCACAACTGCAAGAGGCAAAAACGAATTGGAAGATTATGCCTTTGTCTCTGATGTTGATCACGAGAAAAGAAAAGTATGGTGTGCGACACCCAGAAAGGCAAGTCTAAATGCTCCATTGTTTGACAGAGTATTTAAGACTTTTAAAAACGTTGCATATATACTGCACTTTCATCATCAAAGAGCAGATTTGGCGACTGTGGACTATGCTACTCCTGGCACAGATAAAGATAGTCAAAGAGTTATGGTCGGACCGTCTTTTAATATAGAAGGTCATGGCTGTATTTTGAGTTATAATAAAATCGGAGAACTGCTAAAATGAAATACCCTAAGCACAACGTATATGAAGAACTTTATGCTAAATACCTTGACCCCGAAAGCCTAAAGATACTTATGGATCTTGCAGGTGAAGATATGACAGGAAAAAGCGTGATGGATCTTTGTGGAGGCACAGGTATCTGCACAGAGGAAGCTCTGCGTAGAAATGCTCAACGTGTCATGCTGGTAGATGGAGAGTCAGATATGGTTCCTCTTCGTGTCTCTAATCTAGATAAAGTAACGGTTCATATCGCTGAAATGAGAATGGCTCTAATATCTCTTAGTAACCTTTTTGGCAAATACGATATTGCTGTTTGTCGTCAAGGTATTAACTATTGGTTTAATGCCGGGAATCTAACTTTTTTAACAAGTCTTATTCGTCCAGGTGGAGTGTTTGTATTTAATACATTTAACACTCGTCCTTCTGAGACTCCGAAAATAAAACAGTATCATCACAAAGGAGTTTCTTTTACTGAAATCAGTTATGTTGATCCTACTAATATGGTCCATCATGTTCAGATAAAAGAGGGCATGGAGCCTCATGTAGCTCGGTTCCAATGGATTTCACCTGAAAGTTTTGATTTGTTTTTGGGCAAATATTTCGAAATAGAAAAAACGACAAGAAACAGAACTGATTATTATAGGTGTGTAAAAAAATAGAAAAGGATGATTATGGGAAGCTTTGACGTAGCATGCTCAATTTCAAGAATAACGATAAATCCAGGCGATCCTGTTGCCTATTTTCCCCTAAAATTATATGATTACGCTTATGATCCAAGGGCTGCAAATAATACTTTGATATACACATGGTGTTACTATGAGCCAGTATCTCTCCCTATCTTTGGAGAATACTTCGACTATGGATACATAGATGAAATTAAAAAAGACTCTTCTACCGCAGCGATTGAAAAACATTTTGATTGCCCGATAGAAACAGTTGTAGGGGCACAAGGAGACATTCCCTGTCCAGGGATGTTTGTCCATGGAGAAATCTATCAAGCTATGGTTGATAACCAAATAGATGAATGGGGACGACCACAGGAAACCAGAGAAAGACTCTATAAGAGATATGACGCTTATAGAAAAGCGCATAAAGCTTTCAGTGCTATCCCTAAGAGGAAAAAAAATGAAGAATGGGATATGAAGTTTAACAATACCATAGAAAAATATAAAATGGGAGAGACCTTAGCAAATATAGGTTTTAGAGAATTTGAAACTTTTATGAAAATATATACACCACTTATTAATAGAGGGTGGATGAAAACACAGATGGCAGATATGATGTGTTTTTTGAGATCGATGAATGCAGTTAATGCTCATTTTTTCCCAGCGGCTTGTGGATACCAATGTGGAAATCATTATGGCAATAGAGTGATACAACAAAAAACTATGGAAATATTAAATAATAAAATAGAACAAGATGAAAAGGAAAGGGCAGAAGATGGATGATAATAGAATAGGAAATGGCACAATGATGGTAAATTGTTGTAATTGTGGAAAATCTCTTTTATCAGGAGAAATGACAGAACATTTACAGTCAAAAGAATGTCAAGAGACAGGAGAGAAAAACAGGATGAGAAAAGACGTTAATGATTTAAGAAAACGAGTTATAGAATTAGAAGAAAGGGCAGAAGACAAATGATTGATTATAATGTAGAAATTGATGTAATAGCACTTTGGATGAAAGAATATGCCGAAGGTGCAGGAACAAAAGGTTTTGTTGTTGGCTTGTCAGGAGGCATTGATTCATCAGCTATCGCTTGCCTTGCTGTTAAAGCAGTTGGCAAAGAGAATGTTATTGGAGTTATGATGCCTTGCGACTCGACTCCAGATTCAGTTAGTGATGCAAAAGCATTAGCTAATAATCTTGGGATTAAAAATGTAATGATGGGACTGCATCCTACGCTTGAACAATTAACACTCGATTTAACTACTAAAGTAGGTACGGATCACCCTGAAGAGTATCCTGATATTAATTTATCTGCTACAGCAAGCGGTAATATCAAAGCACGTTTACGTATGACTACTTTGTATGCTATTGCAGAGGCATATGGTTATCTCGTCTTAGGTACGGGTAATAAATCTGAATTAATGATTGGTTATGGAACCAAATATGGAGATTTCGGAATTGATATTGAGCCGATAGGAGACTATTATAAGACAGAAGTTTATCAGATGGCAGAACTCATGCATGAGATACCTGATGCTATAAAAACCAAAGCCCCCAGTGCTGATTTAGAAGAGGGGCAAACTGATGAAGAAGATATAGGTATGCCTTATAGTAAACTTGACGTAATATTAGTGAAATTACTGCCTTATCTCGGAGATTGGCATCCTATGTATCTTAGTTCATATGATATTACTGAAGAAGAATATATAAAAATTAAAAACATGGTTTTGAAATCTGTTCACAAAAACAAAATGCCTCCAAAATATGTAAGACCATAGTTGCAAGGAATTCATCTAACTGTTGTTGATTATTATTCTTTATTCCATATTTTTTATGGAATTGTTTATGGCAAGATAAACACATAGTAATCCCGTTGGAGTCAATAAGTCTTAAAGATTTATTAGTCGAATAATTTATTATATGATGAGCATTTAATCTACAACCTCTTTGAAAACATTTTTGGCAGGTATAATTATCTCTTACAAAGACTCTTTTTCTCCAATAAAAATATTCTTTAAAATCTCTTTTTAATAGTCTTTCCTCATCAGTCAAATTTGGATTGTAATTGCAATGATTTTTCCCAGAATTTTTTGCTATTCCGCATTTTCTACATCTTTGTCCCATTTTTAACCTATGGAAAGTTATTTTACTTTTATTCCCGCACGAGCACTTATAACTCATTAATCTATTTGAGTTTTTGTAATTTTTTTCTAACAGCTCACATCCTTGATCTTTAAAATATTGTTTTACAGATTTAAAAGTATGTTTTTCTGTTCCTCCGCATTTTGGACATCTTTGCCCTCGTTGGAAATTACTAAATCGTATTTTACTAATATTCTTACAACTACAGATATATTCCATTTTTGTTCTATTATTGACATATTTAGTTTCTAACAATTCACAATCATATTTTAGAAAATATTCTTTAATATATCTAAATGTATGTTTCTCAAGACCTGCACATTTTTTACATCTTTTACCACGTTGAAAATTATTAAAACTTATTTCATTTATCCCTCCGCAATTACACACATATCTCATTTTAGTTTTATCGCCCTTATAATCTTTTTCTATCAATTCACATCCCTGCTTCTCAAAATATTGTTTAACATATTCATATGTCAGTTTTCTCATTTTCTCTCCAATAAAAAAGAGCAAAATCTATTTTTCTGAACGTGGATAAAGAAAAACAAACAATGCTCTTTTATATTTTATTTAATTTTACGACACCCAACTCCACGTTCAAGTATCTTACTTATATATTCTATATTTTTATTAACTATCCTTTTTATTAATTTTGTTTTTCACAGAATTCCATAATGACATTTTTGCTTTTTCTTTTTTAATTAAGTCGATAGTTGAGGTGGACTGTATTTTGTTCATCAGCCCGATTTCACCATCTTTTCCAAATAGCTCTGCTTTCTTATCTAAAGTTAAACCAGTTTTAGTTACCTCTACAGTACTTACTACTTCTGAGAACGCTTTATTTTTAATATAAATATTGTAAAGAAGCCATCCTACCATAAGGAGTAATAACACTCCTCCCGCAATCGCTAACCATACGATATACATATTCACGAAGATAGCAATTATTAAGACCAGCCCACATCCTCCAGCTGCAAAAAGCCCTCCCTTGCTACCTGTATAAAAGAAAAGAACAATAAACGCTCCACATCCTACTATACATCCCACGATCAGCCACTGTAATGTCTTATGTAGAGCAGAGTCTCTATCAGCCAGTGCTTCATCCCTTGCGATTATCGCCCTATCTCTTTCTTTTGTGATATCATCTAAAGCCTTTTCTATAGTAATTATTTTTTTTCCAGCATTATCTAACAGACTAGTTGCCCCTGCTAGTTCTGCTACAGATTTATTAATATCTTGAGTTTTTTCTGATATAGTGTTAGAGCTTTTGTTGATTTTATCTAGGTGAACATCTATTTCTTTTCTTAGTTCTGCGGGGATTTTAATTTGGTCTATCTCTTTTTTGATAGCCTGAGTTTCTTTTGATATATCTCCAGTTGCCTCTTTAATTTCTTTTGTGCTTTTTTCTATTATAGATTGTGTTTGAGAGATATCTTTTCCGGTGTTCATTTCGGGCAATGTTGTTTTAGGTCTTTGTTGAAATAAATCACATCCACTACAAAGCAACATGAGTGCTATTAAAATAAACAGTAATTTAGTTTTCATCATTATCTCCCTTATCTATAAAAACATTAATATCTTGATCCTTGTCAATACTATTAAGTACTTCTATGATCGTCCAGACTATCCCTGCACAAATAAAACCTGAGAATGGCCAGAAGAAATATGTTCCTCCAGAAATGAGAAATAAAACAATGTCTGCGATTAGTGTTAAATAGAAGGAAGAACACGTTGTGCAGAGGGGTAATCTAGATAATTTCCAGTGTATTTTTCTTAAAATACATTGTAATCTTATTCTCCATGGTCTGATAGGCCATTCTTTTCCTTTTTCCACTAAAAGGATAGCCATTCCATAACTTAGCATTATTGATATAAATAAACAAATTAAAAAATTAACCATAATATTCTCCTTATTTCTATATATCGTCATTTTTGCAGGATTTTATATTTTTTTGTCGAAATTAGATAGTTATGAACTGGTATAAAAAAGCACAACAACGTTATCTTTGGGACAATGACCCTCAATTGCCTAATGCCAATATGGATAGGTCTCTTATAGAAATTAGCGGAGATATTGAGGAAGATATTAGTGACTCTAAAAATATCACAGAACTTCAATCAATATGATTTAATTAGA
>SDBT01002843.1_pt1 | contig 30269 bp, 23 predicted proteins | sample 2277101 | NCBI WGS metagenome assembly SDBT01 (sample SAMN10404973, study PRJNA504765) | marine sediment metagenome | isolation source: marine sediment core GS10_PC15, 103 cmbsf | place: Arctic Ocean: Southern Knipovich Ridge | collected 2010
ATTCACATAAAATTCCTGATAATACTGCTTTGGGGTAGTCTTTTCACTCTTGCCAGAGGGAACAATCTTCTTCATCAGGCAGATAGTTTATATATCAAACAAAATTATCATGAAGCTCTTAATCGCTACCGCCAGGTTCTGAATCATGATCAATTTCTGAGACAGGATTTCACGATCAACTTTAAGATGGGTATTTGTTATCTCAGAGACAAAGCCTATACAGAGGCCAAGCATGTATTTGCCCGTTTAAAACATCATAAAGATCCAATACCTGAGTATGTAGATTATTATTTATTCCTCTCCTGTTACGGCAGTGATAGGCCGGCGGATGTGATAGACAGGGCTCGGCATTATATCAGGACTTATCCTAATCATTTCCTTGCTGATTCTGTTCTCCTGAGATTGGCAGATTATGAGTTTAAGCATGAACTCTTTGATAAAGCCTATCGGGATTACATGCGTCTTACCAGCAGAAAAAAGATGAAGAGAGTTAAACCTTATCTGCTGGGACAAATGGCTTTTTGCAGTTATAACCTTAGTCAGGAAAAGAAGGCATTAGAAGGTATGTATCAGGTAATGAAAAAATACCCTTCGGATCAGATGGCCTTAAAAATTGCTGATTTGTTTTTGACGATTCCAACACCTTCAAGCAAATATGAATTTGCCATAGGGGACGTGTATCTGAGTCATAGTCATTTTCAGAAACTGACCGGGAAACTGGAAACTTTTATAAAAAAATCCAGGGATCCGGTCGAGAAAGAAAAAGCCCGGTATTATTTGATCCGGATCTATTATAATAAGGGTCGGTATCAGACAGCGCTTTATGGCTTTAAAAACCTTCTGTCCGGATTAAAGAATCAATCACTTGAATCCCGCATACGTTTGTCAATTGCCCGCAGTTATCTTCGTCTGGATGAAAAAAATGAAGCCGTGGAAGCCTACATGGATTATGCGAAACGTTATCCACGCAGACGTATGGCGGTTGAATGTGTCTGGAAGGCTAATTGGATTTATGAAGAACTGGGTGATATTTCTGCGGCAATTAATGTAAATGAATATTTACTCAAACATTGGCCGCGGAGTGCCTACCGTAAAGAGACAAAATTTCGTATTGGGTTGCTAAACCTGCGTCTCCAAAATTATACTAAGGCAGATAATATTTTTCGTTCAATCCGGAATACAAGCAAAAAATCAGACTTCCAGCACAAAAGAAGTACCTACTGGTTGGCTAAAACATATGAAAAGAGGGGAAAAGAAGAGATCGCCCATGAATTATTTATAGATCTGGGCAGTGAATTGTTTGAGAGCTATTATACCTTGAAAAGCTATGTCAGGTTTAAATCCATTATAGATACATTGCTGAATATTGAGGAGCAACTGGGCGATCCGAGAAACCCGCTCAGGTTTCATACACATCTGATGGCTCCTTTAATGGAAAGGTTTGAGGAATTATTTCTAATCAGGGAACTGCTTGGGGATGATTTTGCCATGATGGAACTATCCGGAAAAAAGTATTATCCCAGGATATTAAAAGAGTGGATATCGCTGGCCGAAGTCTATAAAAAACTGGGTGCTTACAATGAGGCATTTAGAATATATGATTATATTGATAAAAAATACTATTCAGATCTCACTATTCTTGAAAAACCGTTTCTTCTTAAGGAATCATATCCTTTGTATTACAATTTAATCGTAGGTAAATATGGAAGACAACGTGATCTTGATAAAAATCTGGTTTTAGCTTTAATCCGGGCGGAAAGCAGTTTCAATCGCCGTGCACATTCATGGGCTGATGCTTATGGGCTAATGCAAATTATTCCCCGTACGGCAAAAGCACTTGCTGCAAAACTGGATATATCCTATTCGGAACCTGAGGAGCTATTTGATCCTAATGTAAATATTAAACTTGGGACTTTGTATCTCAAGGATTTGCTTGACCAGTTCGATGGGACCTATGAGCATGCGGTGGCTGCCTATAATGCAGGTCCCCATCGGGTCAGTCGTTGGAAAAAATTTAAAGATTCATCGGATATTGATTATTTTGTTGAAAATATTGAATATACACAGACCCGAAATTACACACGGCGCGTCATGAAGAATTACTGGATTTATATGATGCTTGATGGTATGAACTAAACTTGAATAATTACTTATATTTTTATTGACTTGAACTTTGTTTTTTTCATATCTTAAAAGTCAGATTTTATTACAGATCAGAGAACACAATAATCTATGGAGGAATAGATGAAAATTAAAGAAAAAATTGAGAATCATGTGGCAGTTTTGACACTCAGTGGAAAAATGATGGGTGGACCCGAAACAACGGCTTTACATGATCATATTCGTGGACTCTTGGGTGACGGCATTAAGAAGGTTGTTATCGATCTTCACGGTGTGAAATGGATCAATAGCTCCGGATTAGGTGTTCTGATGGCGGCAATGACCACGTTAAAGAATGCTGAAGGACAGATGAAATTAGCCAATGTGACGGAAAAGGTTGAGAGTCTGCTTATGATCACTCAGTTGATGAGAATATTTGAAACCTATGAAACTGTTGACAGAGCCGTTTCCGCATTGTCGGATTAATTCATATCCTTCATGGAAACCGGATCCTCTCACTCCTGGAAGATTTCTCTGGAGGAGGCCAAAAATCTTCAAAAAAATCTTGCTAACAAAATAACCAGACGCAAACTACCGTCTAATATTAAACATGTAGCCGGTTTTGACGTTTCCTACCTGAAAGAGGAAAATATTCTGATTGCAGGGATGGTCCTTATTGATTATCCCTCACTTGAATTTATAGACAGATTTATATTAACAGGTAGTATTCAATTTCCTTACATTCCCGGCTTCCTGAGTTTCAGAGAAGCACCTGTATTATTAAAACTGATCGAAGAACATAGTCAACTGGCAGATATATTTATTTTTGATGGACATGGTGTGGCACATCCTCGTGGTCTGGGCATTGCTTCTCATATCGGTGTGCTAACAGAAAAGCCATGTATTGGATGTGCAAAAAAAAAACTGGTCGGAAACTATATTCTGCCAGAAATTGATAAAGGGGCGTGCAGCGATTTAATTTATAAGAATGAAATAGTAGGGGTGGTATTGCGTACTAAGTTTAATGTAAAGCCTGTTTTTGTTTCTGTCGGACATATGGTAAATTTAGACCAGGCGACGGAATTAATATTAAATTGTACAACCCGCTACAGATTGCCGGAACCTACCAGGTTGGCACACCAGGTCGTCAGCGAATACCGAAAAAGCCTCATAAGGTAAAGGCAAAATTTATGTCAGGAGAATTCGTGACAGATAAAAGTAAATCTTACTCTGATCAGATAGAAGAATTAAAAACACGACTGCAACGAAAAATCAATGAAATGCACTCGATGCAACAGATCGGAAAAACCTTGAGTTCCGTTCTGGACAGAGATCGTTTGCTTGTTTTGATAATGGATGAGGTAACCCGATTGATGGATGCAGAGCGTGGAACGCTGTATATCGTGGATACGGAAAAGGGTGAATTATGGTCCAAGATTGCACAAAAAGCAGAGATAAAGGAGATTCGCCTAAGAATTGGTACTGGTATTGCCGGACATGTAGCTAAAACAGGTGATGTTATTAATATTAAAGATGTCTATAAGGATGAGAGGTTTGATCCGACCACGGATAAAAAAACCGGGTATCGGACGAGAACAATTCTTTGTATGGCTATACGTGAACCTGTAAAATCAAAGAAACAAGCAGGGAAAGTAATCGGTGTTTTACAGATATTAAATAAAAACGGTGGTATATTTACCGATGAAGATGAAGATCTTCTCACAAGTCTTGCCTCACAAATAGCAATTTCACTGGTCAATTCCAGACTGTATGGTATACTTGATAACCGGGCGAAGGAACTTGATCTTCTGTTTAATCTGGAGAAAGAATTAGGTCGGGCCTATAATGTAAAAGAGATGCTGAAGAATACAGCTAATCTCATCCCCGGAGCCCTGGATGTTGATCATTGTATTATTTTGCTTCTGGACGATGAGAGTGGCAAAATTTCTCAGAGTTTTGCCAATGATATCACGGATTCCCGATTGAAGAATCTGGATGTTTCCGTAGAAAAAGGTGTTATTAGTCAGGTGATTAATTCGGGAGAAGTTTATCTCACAAATGAGGTTTCAAAAATTGATCAGCCGGATCTTCAGGGATTACAATCTTTATCGCTTGAGGTGCGTCAGTTTGTCTGTATACCGCTTCTAAGCGAGAAAAAAACTATCGGGATCATCTATCTGATCAATAAAAGGGGCGACCATGGTTATTTCTCATCAAATGATCAGAAAATCGTGGAGTCCCTGGCCGGTCAGATTTCCAGGGGTCTGGAAAATAACCGCCTGAAGGAAGAAAAAATGAAGGCGGACCGCCTGTCGGCAATCGGAAATATGATGAGTACTATTGTTCATGATTTGCGTACACCAATGACGAATATCTATGGTTTTGTCGATCTCATGCTTGAGGAAGACGATCAGAGCACACGCGGGGAATATGCGGATATTGTAAATGAACAAATAAAAATTCTGACCAATATGACAACCGATGTGCTTGATTTTGCCAAGGGGAAAACGACAATTCTTCCCATTAAACATCCAGTAGACAAAATCGTTAAAGATTTTGCGAAATTCTTTGAAAATGATACCCGGAAAAAAGGTTTTAACTTTGAATGGGCTGTTAATACATCCAGCATGATCTATATTGATCCGGAGAAAATTCTTCGCGTCTTTATGAATATAATGAAAAATGCGCTTGAAGCTATGTCAAAGGGTGGCACCTTTAGGATCCAGGCTGATGAAGAGAATGGTGAAGTGGTTTTTAGTCTTGCGGATACGGGAATGGGGATCCCTGAGGAGATTCGGGACAAATTATTTGATTCATTTGTGACCAGTGGAAAAAAAGGTGGTACTGGTCTGGGACTGGCCATTGTTAATAAAGTTATCGAAGAACACAAAGGAAGAATTGAAGTCGAATCAGAGCAAGGGGTAGGGACAACTTTTAAAATATATTTCCCTAAAATGTAACAATGTCAGCCTTATCAATCATAACACATCCTATCTATCATGATCATGATACTGGACCGGGTCATCCGGAACGGCCGGAACGCCTGCGTGCTATATTTGAAAAAATGAAGGATCGTCCTCTGATCAATCATATGGAGTTGATTGAACCTGACAGAGCAGAACATAAGGCCATCACTGCCGCTCATTCTGAAGCGTACGTAAATGATGTTGCAGCCGCTATCAATAATGGAACAAGGATACTTGATGGAGGTGATACTGTGGTATCAGAAAAGTCAATGGATGCGGCTTTATATGCGGCCGGTGCCGCAATAAAAGGTATCGAATTATTAAAAAGCGGGGATTTCTCAAAAGTGTTCTGTGCTGTCAGACCGCCGGGTCATCATGCTGAATATGACAGAGCGATGGGATTTTGTATCTTCAATAATGTTGCCGTGGCTGCGTACTATGCGCAGGCTATCGGTTTGGCGGAAAAAGTATTAATTGTCGACTGGGATGTCCATCATGGTAATGGCACACAGCATATTTTTGAACAGGATCCCTCAGTCTTTTATTACAGCATCCATCAGTATCCATTTTATCCCGGTACTGGTGCAGAGAGTGAGATTGGCCTGGGAGCAGGTGAGGGTTTCACCTTAAACCGACCCTTAAAAATAGCCAGTACAGATGATGTATATATGGCTGCCTTTGAAAAAGATATTGAAAAAATTGAATCCATATTTAAAGCTGATCTTGTCCTTATTTCAGCTGGATTTGATGCACATCGCGATGATCCTCTGGCAGGAATGTTGGTAACAGAGGCCGGCTTCTGGAAATTTACAGAGATTCTTGCAAGATATAGCTGGCGTTGTGCTAACGGAAAAATTCTTTCTGTCCTGGAAGGCGGATATAATTTAAATGCCCTGGCAGACAGTGTTCTGGCCCATCTTGACTGTCTATTTAAACATTGAGGGTATTATGAGATTACTAATTTTGGGGTTAGTATTTTTTATTTCTTGTGGTCAGCAATCATCCATTAATCAAAGAACAGAAAAAATGTATGAGAAAATGCGTGTTCGCATGGTTGAAGATCAGATTGAACGACGTGGCGTACGTGACGAGAAAGTCCTGGTGGCGATGCGAAAAGTACCCCGTCATGAGTTCGTACCCGATCATCTGAAAAAGTATGCCTATGCCGATGAACCACTGCCGATTGGCGAGGATCAGACTATATCGCAGCCCTATATTGTTGCCTATATGACGGAATATCTGAACCTGGAAGTCGGTCACAAAGTGCTGGAGATCGGAACAGGATCAGGATATCAGGCAGCTGTATTAGCCGAAATTATTGATACGGTTTATACAATTGAGATTGTCGATGTTCTGGCAAACAGAGCGAAAATGACGCTTGAGCGGTTGGGGTATGAGAATGTTCTTGTTAAGGGAGGGGATGGTTACAAGGGATGGCCTGAGCATGCGCCATTTGATGCGATTATTATCACAGCCGCACCGACAAAAATTCCGCAACCCTTGCTGCAACAACTAAAATTAGGTGGACATATGATTCTACCCCTGGGTGATTACTCCCAGGAACTGGTTTTAATTGAGAAAGAGGAAAAAGGATATAAGCAGGAGAAGTTACTACCGGTCAGATTTGTACCGATGACCGGAGAAGTTGCTGATTAAAGAAATTATATGAAATCTAAAGAAGTTGTTGAAATTGCCCGGCGGATTATTGATGATCGTATGGAACTGGATCATTTAAGCCGATTGTATGGTACGGTCATTTTTAGACAGGATACAGAAAAGATTTCTGAGAGTGAGATTGATCAAATTCAAAAGGCACTTTATTCAAATGGTATTTATTCACAGATTCAGGAGACACCCAGAGAATACCTGCTGAGACTACTTGTTGACTACTCTAAAGTCAAAAAAGAAAATAATAAAATTAATCTCATTCTATTTCTCCTGACTATACTGACAACGACGCTGACAGGAGCTTTGCTCCGTGGCTATAATCCTTTCGATACAATTGAGGGGTTGTTGCAGGGAATTCCTTACTCGATTGCGGTAATGAGCATATTAGGAGCTCATGAAATGGGTCATTATCTCTATGCAAAAAGATACCGGATCTATGCCACACTTCCATATTTTATACCCTTTTTTATACCCGGTTTTAATCTTGGTACCTTCGGTGCCTTTATTAAAATGAAGTCTCCCATACCTAATAAAAAAGCATTGTTTGATGTGGGTATTGCCGGTCCCATTGCCGGATTTGTCATGAGTCTGTTCTTTCTTATTCTGGGATTTAGTCTGTTACCTGATTTGGAAGGGGTGATAAGTTATGTATCACCCCGCATACATGAATGGAGTCCCACTGGAGAAGGCGCATTGACATTAGGGAGCTCGTTGCTGTTTGATTTGATTCGCTGGGTTATGAATGGTGAGCATTTACCCATGTATGAGATGTATCATTTTCCTTTCATTTTTGGCGGCTGGATTGGCTTATTCGTGACAGCTTTGAATTTAATGCCTATTGGTCAGCTGGATGGGGGGCATATCAGCTATGCCCTCTTAGGGAAGAGAGCAAAGATTGTTGCCGTAATAGCATTTATCGCCCTGGCACTTTTGAATTTTTATTCAACAAACTGGATTTTGTGGACCGTTCTGATTCTTCTCGTTGTGCGTCTAAAACATCCACCGACTATGGATGATCGTCTGGAACTGGACAAACCCAGAAAAATACTTGCCTGGAGTTCCTATATTTTATTTATTTCATGTTTTTCGCCTATGCCGATCTATTTTCCATAACCGGAATCAGAATGATTATGCATCTTTTCCCGATTTTCGGGGATGCGGTATGAATAGGTCAGATTAATAATTTTCACTGTTATCCCGGAATAGGAGTTGGTTTGGAATTTGTATTTTTTATAATTGGTTTTATTATCATATTCCTTGTTATTATTAACTATTTGAGAAAATTACACTTAGATGCTCTTCATTTTAATTTGCTTGAACTCGTTGATGCCATAGAAGGGCAGATTATGCGGCGGGGTTTCTTATCACGTCCAGTCTATCATGGAAAGTATAAAGGAATAGATATTACGATCAATTTCAGTTCAGAACGGGCACAGAAAAAACGTCGTGAATACCTGGATATTAGTCTTGCAAAAAACCTTAAAAATAATCTCACGATTTCAACGCGTGATTGGATTGAAGACAGAAATGAAGGATCCCTGATAGATTTTGAGCCGTTAGAAATTAACGGGCAGGGAGGATATGTGATAAAAAATGCATCAAAGGCCAATTATCTTAAAAAAAATCAGAGTGAAAATTTTAAAACGACTGTGCAAACGCTTACGCCTTTTACCTATATATTCTGTGGCCAGAATGGTATAATTTTTGAAAGAGAATGTGATAATTTAGCTGTATGTACAAAACATCCCAAATTGAAAGATACCGTCGTCTCACTCTATCAATTAACCCAGATACTGCAATAATGCCTGAGCCCAAATTATTCAAAGCCGGATATATATCGATTCTTGGCAGACCAAATGTTGGAAAGTCCACACTCCTGAATAGTTTGCTTGATTTTAGACTGTCAATTATTTCTCCACGACCGCAAACAACACGCCGACGAATAATGGGTATTATGAATAAAACAGATCTCCAGATAGTTTTTCTGGATACGCCAGGATTACTGGATCCTAAATACAAATTTCAGAAGGTCATGAGCAGGGTGATTGAAACCTCAATTGCTGATGCTGATGCCCTCCTTTATCTGGTGGAGGCAAAAAAACCATCGCCTGAAAGCCGGATAACCATTGGAGAGGAAATAGAACTCATAGAGAAAATTAATATGCAGGGTAAACCGGTCCTTCTGGTGATAAACAAAATCGATTTGTTGTCAAAAGAGTATATCCTTCCGATGATAAAGTCCTATGCGGACTTATATCCGTTCATAAAACTTATCCCGATCTCCGCACTAAAGAAGGACGGACTAAAAGAATTGACATCAGAATTGTATCAGGTCATCCCCCTGCACCCCCCTTTTTATGATCCTGATACATTAACAGAGCAACCGGAACGGTTTTTCGTCTCTGAGTTTATACGTGAACAGATTTTTTTGTACTTTCGTGAAGAAATCCCTTATGCCACTGAAGTACAGATTGAGGAGTTTATTGAAAGGGAAAAAGGAAAAGATCTGATCCGGGCAGTGATTTATGTAGAACGGGAATCCCAGAAAGGGATCATTATCGGTAAGAAAGGCGATGCCCTTAAAAAAGTAGGCCTTAAATCGCGTAAGGTTATTGAAGCCTTTCTGGACAGAGAAGTATATCTTGAACTAAGAGTCAAGGTCAGTAAAGACTGGCGCAAGCGGGCAGATCAAATCAAGCGGTTTGGGTATAACTATAAGTGATGGAGCCAAAATTATTATTGTTCGATATTGATGGGACGATCCTTTCGGCACGAGGTGTCCCCAGGATCGTGATGAATAAGGTCCTTTCAAATCGATATAAAAAATTTTCTTATGATCAGAACTATGATTTTTCAGGCAGAACAGATCCGGAAATTATTGAGCATTTATTAAAGTTTGCGGAGGTTGACTACTCTGAAAAAGATATAAATCAAATTTTGATGGACTTTGCTAATCTCCTAAAAAAAGAATTTCGATATAACCATCAGCCTTATTTGCTGGAGGGGGTAAAAGTACTGGTCAATGCGCTTTTCAGTAAAGGAGGGGTGTATCTGGGATTGGTAACCGGCAATATAATCGATGGTGCTATGATAAAACTGGAGAGTGTGGGATTAGCCCAATACTTCCCAATCGGGGCTTTTGGAGATGATTCAAAACACCGCGTGGAATTACCACCCATCGCTCAGATGAGGGCTGAAGAATATTATGGTATCAAATTTTCAAAACCGAATATCTGGATCATAGGTGATAGTATTTATGATATCAGATGTGCAGACATGAATAATCTTCGTTGTCTCGCAGTGGCGTCCGGTAAAACGAGTAGAAATATCCTTGCTTCGGTCAAACCTGAATTTCTGGAAGATAACCTCTCCGACACTCAAAATATCCTAAATATCTTACTTTACGAATAAGAGAAGTTGTTATACGATATCTCCTTAATAGTTCAGCCTGACCTATTCATACCGCAGCCAATGGCTGCAAACAAAAAGAATAAAGAAAGCAGAGAGCGGAAAGCAGAAAGCAGAAAAAAATCTCTGCGGTCTCTGCGTTAGATGAATATATCCAGTTTGTAAAAATTTTGCTATAATAACAAAGTTTTTGGGTTCAATAGGATAATGAAAACATCTCATAAAATAATTATTGGTGATGCCAGGGAGATGCGGTTTTTACAAGATGAGTCCGTCCATCTGGTAATCACATCTCCGCCTTATTGGCAATTAAAAGATTATGGGAAAGGCGGGCAGATTGGCTTTCATGATTCTTATGAAGAGTATATCAATAATTTAAATCTGGTCTGGCAGGAAACATACCGGGTTCTTAAACCAGGGTGTCGTTTGTGTATTAATATAGGAGATCAATTCGCCCGTGCAGCCTATTATGGTCGATATAAGATCATCCCCATTCGAACAGAAATCATCAAATTTTGTGAATCTGCAGGTTATGATTATATGGGGGCTGTCATATGGCAGAAAATAACGACGACCAATACGACCGGTGGTGCAAGCATCATGGGATCATATCCCTATCCAAGAAACGGTATTCTTAAACTGGATTATGAATTTATCCTTCTCTTTAAAAAACCGGGTGAGACGGTAAAAGTGAGCAAGGAGAGAAAGGAGTTTTCCAGGTTAAGCAAGGAGGAATGGAATGAGTATTTCTCCGGCCACTGGCAGATTCCCGGCACAAAACAAAAAGATCATCTGGCCATTTTTCCTGTTGAGATACCTGAACGCTTGATAAAAATGTTTAGTTTTGTTGAGGAGGTGGTACTCGATCCATTTCTTGGTAGTGGAACCACATCATTGAGCGCTATGAATTTAAAGAGAAATTCAATTGGTATTGAAATTAATGAAAAATTTCTACCGGTTATAAAAAACAAACTAGGCTTTTATGAACATGATTTTTTTCATGAGCTGGAAATTCATTTTAACCAGCAAGAATTGAATGAAAAAGAATTAAGAGAACGGATTACGAAATTCAGTTATAAGTTTACAGATCCGCACCGACTTGGCAGAAAGGTAGGATCGGAGGAAAAAAAATACGGCTCAAAAATAACAGATCAGGATAAGGACCCGGCAAAATATTATCTGGTAAAGGAAATTCTGCAGGGAGATCTGATCCGATTGAGTAACGGTAAAAACTTTCGTTTATTGGGTGTTAAGATCATCAAGAATAAAAATGCGAAGGCTAAGTATTTCCTGAGCCAAAAAACTAGATCGCAGCAGGTCATCATTAAATTTGACCGGCTAAAAAAGGATGAGAATGGCAACTGGATTGGTTATCTCTACTTAAAGAACAGAACTTTCTTAAATGCTCATCTTATAAAATCGGGCTATGCGGAAGCTGATCCGGAGACAGATCATAAATATTTTAAGAGATTTCTTTCCTATCAGTCGAAATCAAAAGATCTGCTATGGAAAAATCATGAATAATCAACTAATCCGATGCTTCATTGCTATAAAATTGCCGCAGGAAGTACACACTCAGATTGAATCTCATGTACATGATCTTAGTCGCTACACGAAGATGGTACGGTGGATTAAACCTGATAGTTTGCATCTGACTATAAAGTTTCTCGGGGAAATTGAAACAGACAGAGTAGAGAAGGTTAAATCCACATTGGCAAAAGTTAAGGGAGTTGTATCACCTTTTGATTTGAGAGTCATTGGATCCGGATGTTTCCCGGGGCGGAAAAGACCGCGCGTATTTTGGCTTGGATTTGATAAAGAGGGAGTTCCGTACCTGTCTGAAATACAGATCTGGCTCGAAGATCAGTTAATGTCGGTTGGATTTGAGAAAGAAAAACGTAAATTCTCACCACATCTGACGATCGGCCGTGTAAAGGGTGATGATAAATTTTCAGATTTGTATTCTTACATCGACAATCATCCCTTTACAGGAAAAATATTTAACGTGGATAAAATATTTTTAATTCGTAGTTGTCTTAAACCCACCGGTGCAGTGTATCAGGAGATTGGGGCCTATCCTCTCTAAGCCTGCTCTTCCAGCAAATAACACCTCTGCTTTATAGAATAAAATACATCGAACCACCTATCATCCCTGACGGGATTTGTATAAATACAGAAGATTATTTGAGGATAAATACCTTTGTCTCTCTATTAGAAATGAACTATCCAGTTTTAAAAAGAGGGCCGCAATAACCCTTATTAATAATTGAATCTAATGATAGGATAAAGTAAATTTTTGGCTTTCGTCTTATAATAAAATTATCCGAATGTCCTGAAAAACAGGGAGAAATTTCGTTATATATGTTTTTCAGAATGACAGTTCTACCTGACACGGAAAGATAATGAATTACCCTGGGATTGGGCCTCATGGTTAATCCGGTCTCGGGGATCTCATCCAAATAAGGAAATCGTATGGCAGAATTCAAACCTCATATTCCGGTAGAGTCGGACATTAAGGATTTTAGTGTAAAGGCCCTCATTGTTGGTGCGGTTTTTGGAATTCTTTTTGGTAGCGCTAATGCGTATCTTGGTTTAAAAGTAGGATTGACCATCAGTACAGCCATCCCCCTGGCAGTTATTTCTGTTGCATTTTTTCGATCTTTTAGCTGGTTATTAGGCAAAACCTCCATTCTTGAAGCAAATATCTCTCAAACAACGGGCTCTGCCAGCTCATCTCTGGCTTCGGGTATCATTTTTACCGTTCCCGCTCTCTTTATCTGGGGATACGAAATTGAATTATTTCAAATCGCTTTGCTGGGCATGATGGGTGGCATGCTGGGCATTGTATTTATGATACCTTTACGCCGTTTCCTTATCGTTAAGGAACATGCGACCCTGCCTTACCCGGAGGGTACTGCGGCGGCTGAAGTCCTCATTGCGGCAGATGTAGGGGGCAGCAAGGCTAAATTCGTATTCCTGGGCCTGGGTCTGGGTGTAATTTATAAGGGAATACTTTCTTTCGCCAAACTGTGGCCTTCTGAGGTTAGTATACATATTCCGGGTTTAAAAAAGGGAGAACTGGGTCTTGATGCATCCCCCGCTCTACTCGGGGTTGGATATATTCTGGGATTCAAGATTTCTGGCATTATGGTGGCCGGTGGATTATTATCCTGGCTGGGGATTATTCCAACTATCGCACATTTTGGTGAATATCTCCAAACTCCCATGTTTCCCGAGAGCGAGATGTTAATTTCAGAAATGAGCGCGCAGTTAATCTGGACACGATATGTCCGTTATATAGGGGCAGGTGCCGTGGCTGTTGCCGGGATTATTACCGTGATAAAATCATTACCTACTATGATTAACTCTCTGAAAATTGGAGTAAAGGAGCTCTCACCTAAAGCTATGAAGGAATTGAAAAACCGTCTGCGCACGGATTTGGATTTATCCTTTAAGGTCGTTATTGCTATCGTTGTGTTGTTCTTGATTGTGGGTATTGGAACACCCTATATCATAGGGGTAAATCAAATTTTGATTACCCGCATTGTGGGCTCCCTGGCAATTGTATTTTTCGCCTTTATTTTTGTAACTGTATCGTCTCGTATAGTAGGTCTGGTGGGTGTTTCGTCCAATCCAACCTCCGGAATGGCGATTGTTACACTAATGGGAACAAGTGCTATATTCTATTTTCTTGGTTGGACCGACGGATTGAGTAAGACGGCCGTGTTAACGATTGGAACGGTTGTTGCCGTATCCGCTTCCATTGCCGGGGATATATCTCAGGATCTGAAGTCCGGTTATATATTAGGAGCAACACCAGCACGACAACAGGCCAGTGAACTATTTGGTGCTTTTACATCAGCATTTTTTATTGCACTGGCGGTGGTAACACTTGGCGAAGTGTACGGTTTCGGTACCAAAGAGCTGGCAGCGCCCCAGGCGACATTGATGAAAACAGTGGTGGATGGTGTATTACAGGCAAATCTACCCTGGAATCTTGTTCTTATCGGGGCCAGTTTCGCCATCGTAGCGGAGTTGTTATCCGTTCCATCCTTACCATTTGCTGTTGGAATATATCTTCCTCTTTCTACGATGACGCCTGTATTTGTAGGCGGTGTTATCAAGCATTTTGTGGAGTCCGGAAGAAACCGCAAAACTGAGGATGTGGCGGAAAAACAGACGGATACAGGTGTATTGCTCAGTTCGGGATTGATTGCCGGTGAAGGTATAATGGGGGTATTAATTGCCGGATACGCTGTCTGGACAGCATCAAAACCTGCAGGTGTTCCCTTTGGGTTGACCGGTTTAGTGGGAGATTGGGCTTCGTTTCTCATCTTCGGAGCATTGGGCTTTTTTATCTATCAGATATCTATACGTAAGAAGGCTGATTAATCAGCTGAAGATGGTAAATAATTCATCTTCAGCAAAATTTTGATGTCATCCAGAAGGGATCTTCCAACTTGCTGATATGATTTCGACAAGCAGGAAGATTCCTACGGAATGACAGAATAGAAAATACCATTTGTTTGCAGCCTTGGGCTGCGGTATGCTATTGTTGCCGAAAACTTTGTTTTTTTAGCAAAGTTTTTACAAACTGAGAAGAAATTTTCTCGCAGAGCCCCTCCAGCCGGCGGGCGTGGCTCTGCGAGAGATATTAAAAAATATTTGTTTGCAGCCCTGGGCTGCGGTATGAATGGATCAGGTTAAATTATTTAAGTAAGAAGAAAGTGAGGCAATTGTGCTGCAAGAACCCGTTGTGGATTTACAACTGGCCCTGGAACATGGATTAAATGAAGAAGAATACAATAAAATTTGCGAGACGCTTGGGCGTACACCAACCTACACGGAACTTGGTATCTATTCGGTCATGTGGAGTGAACATTGCAGCTATAAAAACTCCTTTCTGCTCTTAAAAACTTTACCGCAGAAAGGTGACAATCTTTTGGTAGAGGCCGGTGAGGAAAATGCAGGCCTGGTTGCTATTGGTGATGGCTATGCTGTAGCCTTCAAGATTGAGAGCCATAATCACCCTTCTGCTGTGGAACCCTATCAGGGAGCGGCAACAGGCGTCGGGGGCATCATGCGGGACATCTTCACGATGGGTGCACGGCCAATTGCTGCCCTGAATTCACTCCGGTTTGGGCATCTGGATTCTCAGAAAAACCGCTATTTATTTGGCGGGGTGGTGAAGGGCATTGGTGACTATGGGAATTGTCTGGGTATACCAACGGTGGCCGGAGAAGTATATTTTGAGGACTGTTATACCGATAACTGCCTGGTTAACGCCATGACAGTTGGTGTGGTAAAAACAGATGGGATCGCCAAAGCAATTGCAAAAAGTGTCGGTGCGTCCGTCTATGCAATTGGTTCATCTACAGGCAGGGATGGTATACATGGTGCAACATTTGCCAGTGAGGAATTAAGCGAAGAATCTGAGGAAAAGCGCAGTTCGGTTCAGGTAGGGGACCCCTTTACCGAAAAATTATTATTGGAAGCCACATTGGAACTGATTAAAGTGAATGCTCTGGAAGGTATCCAGGATATGGGTGCTGCCGGCCTGACCAGTTCCAGTTCAGAAATGAGTGCAAAAAGCAGATTGGGCATTGAATTAAATCTTGATAAACTTCATTTGAGAGAAGAAGGGATGATACCCTATGAAATTATGCTCTCAGAATCACAGGAGCGTATGCTGGCAATCTGCCGGATAGGCAAAGAGGAGTTGTTTGAATCTGTTTGCCAAAAATGGGATCTTGATTATACCAAAATTGGCCGCGTAACAGCAGATAAACATCTAAAAATATATTTCGGGGATAAAATAGTCGCAGATATCCCATCTGCAAGTCTCGCTGCCGGCGAAGGCGCACCGGTTTATAAAAGGGAATCGAAAAAACCTGCTTATCTGGAAACTGTTCAGAAATTGCCTTCAGATTACCTGGAAGCTCCAAATGATATTAATGCTTCATTTAAAAAAGTGTTTTCATCATCTAACATTGTCAGCAAGCGTTGGGTTTTTGAGCAATATGATTATATGGTTCGTACCAATACTGTTATTCAACCGGGCGGCGATGCGGCAGTAGTCCGAATAAAGGATACTGATAAAGCACTTTCGATGAAAACTGACTGCAACGGGAGGTTTGTTTACCTGGATCCACGAGCAGGTGCTTCAATTGCGGTTGCAGAATCTGCCCGGAATGTCGTTTGTACAGGAGCGAAGCCGGTCGCAATTACAAATTGTCTTAATTTCGGAAATCCTTACAAACCAGAGGTGTACTGGCAGTTCGAGGAAGCTATTGCCGGTATGGGAGATGCCTGTCGGGTGCTGAAGACACCGGTAACCGGAGGAAATGTTAGTTTTTATAACGAGAGTGAGACCTACCAGGTTTATCCGACGCCGGTAATTGGTATGATCGGTATTATTGATGACCTGTCACATATAACCCCCTCGGATTTTCAGAATGAAGGTGATCTTGTATATCTGGTTGGTCAGACTTTACCGGAGATCGGTGGGAGTGAGTACCTTAAAATGGAATTCGATGCTGTGGTTGGATTGCCGCCAATGATTAACCTTGAGACGGAAAAAAAGTCACAGGATGTTATCCTGGAAGCCATACATGCAGGTCTGCTTAATTCCTGTCATGATGTATCCGATGGTGGCCTGGCTGTGGCCTTAGCCGAATGTTGCATTCAAAACAGTAAAAAACCACTGGGAATCGAAGCAACCCTGATATCTGATTTACCTGAACACCTGTTGTTTTTTAGTGAAAGCCAGTCCCGCTTCATAATATCTATCGCTGAGGAGCAAAAGAAGGAGCTGGAAGAACTTTTCCACAAACAGTCCGTAATGTTAGATCTGCTGGGTCAGGTCGGAGGTTCTACTTTTTCCTTGAACAGCAAGATAAGTTTTCCTATAAAAAACCTTGTGGATATATACTATCAGACCTTACCGTCCATAATGGATCAGTAAGCCAAATACTTTGTTATTTCCGCCTCAGCGAATCGCCTTGGGAGATTAGCAAAAATTTTGTGTCATCCTGGAAGGATCTTCCAATGTGCAGATTCGATTTCGATAAGCAGGAAGATTCCTATGGAATGACAGAAGAGAAATTTTCATTTGTTTGTCCGAAGGATCCCTTTGGGGCAGCATCGCCGCGTTATGAATAGATCGGATTAATTGTACCTGTAGGTCCATGCAAGTGTACCAAATAGTACAGTATTTTCGAAAACCCCTCTTTAACAAATCTATATATCTTTAATAAAAACATATATTTGCGTAATAATTGTAATTCTGGCATAGTACTTGCCTAATTTCTTTGTAAGTAAAAGAGAAAAACGATGAAAAGAAAAAAACAAATAATCGTGATATTTTGCCTGCTAAGTTTATTGCTGATCGGGAACTCATCCGGACAAAATATTGACCGGATCTACGCAGACTTCAGACAACTTGAACTTTATATGGTAAAAGTATGGGCTCTGGTTAAACAGTTTGATAATAAAAAGGCCGTTGGACTCATGATCCTGGCTAAGTCTGAGTTCGACAAGGCAAGAGACTTGCTGTACAGAGACCAGCCGGGATTATGGACGGCTAAAATCCATTTGGAAAAAGCCCGGCAGTATACTAATCTGGCGGCCCGTTTGATCCTGAGCCGACCCTTCCTGAATTTAAAATCGCAGCTTGATGATTTGATAAACAGGGCGGAGAATGTTGTTTCAATGTCTAATAGTGATGAGGCACATTATTTACTAAACCAGGCAAAAAAATTCAGACGATTATCCTATACCGCGTTTAAAGCCAACAGGATTAAGCAGGGAGAGGAGTCATACCGGATATCATTCTTTTTTGCCAGGAAATGTTTGGATTTTCTAAAAAACAGCGGGTTGGATTTAGCTGAGCAGTATGAAAATTTGGAAATTTCTGTAGATCAATTGCTTACACAGGCAGAAGAGCTGCTGGGAGATAGAAAAATTAACCAATTAGATAATCTGGTGAGGGAGGCTAAAAACCATTTTGAAGAAGCGAAAGTCATGGCTGAAGAAGGGAAAATCCAGAGGGCTATAAGCAGATTACAATTAATTAAAAGACTGCTTTACCGTGTTTTCGATCAGAGGGAGAAGGGAATAATGTCAGATGTAGATCGTCTGAAAAATCACTTTTATACACTTCGGACATTTCTTGAATCCCTTGATCAGGAAATAAACCAACTATCAGATCCACGCGTAAAAGTTCTGCTTGACAAATCCTGGCAATTTTTCAGAAATGGAGAAAGATCTTATGAAGGCGGCAATTACGCTAAAGCCCGGGGTGATATATCGCTAAGTCAGAGATTTGCCAACAAAGTATTCAGGATGACCAAATCCAATCAGACATTGCAAGTAGATGAACTGAAGGATCAACTGAATGAAACACGTAGTTTATTGATACTTCAAAATGGCCGTGTTCAAGATTCAGGGAACAAAGCGGTATTAAAATTATATACGGATGCAGAGCGCATGCTTTTACACGCAAATCAGGCACTTGATAATAAAAAACCCGGTGTGGCTTTTCAGCTCATTCAGGCTGCAACGAGAATGTCCGCACGAATTCAAAGAGAGCTTCGTGAATCGTCACAACAACCCGATCTTGCCGCATTAGAACGAAAATATCTGCAGGTTATCAATTCCATCACAAACCTGGAAGATAATCAGGAGATTTCCGGAAAATTTCAGCCGGTTTTAAAACAACTAAGACGTTTTGCCGAGCAGGGTAAGACCTCACTTGATAATAGCAATTATGTGCTGGCAGACGAATACTTCAACACTGCGTTGGAACAAATCAATCAATACATAGATAACTGGAGAAAATAACCACCAAAGTCGCTGTATCCTCAGGGCCCGGGGAAACCAGTGATAAATTAACCTAACAAATAACAGACAGGAGAATACAATGAAGAACCTATCAATAATTATTACCCTGACACTACTGGTGATCATGTGGGGGTGTACGCAGAACAGTATCCCTACGGAGTCCACATTAAACGATGAGCAGATGATTCAGCAGGCGATTGTCGAAATTGAATCTGATGAATCTGAAGACTTTTTTTATGCCGACATTGATGAAGAATCAGAAGAGAACTTTACCGAAGCAATAGATAATTTTCTGGCAAAACCAATCATACCCTTCAGATTCGGAAGGGTTCGTCTTCATCCTGTTGTAAAGGATATTCATATTGTTTTTGATACCGATTCAACAGCCACCGCCTCATATCGCAAGGTTATTCGTGGAAATTTTATTTCCCTGGTTGGCGACAAATCTGTTACGGATACATTAAAGATTTACCGTACGATAAGACCAATGGGGCATGAGGTCCAGAGAGTGGTTCATTTTGTAAAGGTAAATGGAAAATGGCGGATGAAAGATTTTTCAATGGCCCTGGGCAATTCACTGGGAGTGGTGAGTACAGAAGATGAACTTGTACGTACAACTATTCGGATTACCAGGATGATCGTAAAAGCAAATGATGAAATCATCGAAATTACTGATCCGCTAGAGTACTTTCAGACAAGAGAGTCTGTGTTTTCGTTCAAGAATGGAACAGAAGTTATTGTAAAGGTCTACATTCATAACGATACTGAAAATCCGGTTTATTTTCCTGCCGGAACAGGACAAACAGAAATTGTCAGGTTGCATCATGCCAGACACCGTATTCACCGGTATCATAGAGTCAAATATTTCAGATACTTAGGCCAGGAAGATGGTATGAATGTTTATGAAGGGAGCTGGATCATCGGACAATGGCCGCGGATTCACCACGCTGTGATCGATGTCATTGACAATGGAACAATATTTGATAATGATATTAATAAGTATCCCTATAATTCCACAACATGGAGTACCCCTTATAGAGTTATAGTAAATTAAATCGGTTGCAAGTTAGAAAAGCCACATAACCGCCAGGTTCTGTGGCTTTTCTTTTATAAATACAACAAATAGGGATGTGAGCTTTCTCACCAGTCGGGATACTCATTTTTGTTAAATTATGACTAATGAAAAAAATTAAGTTTATACAGATTATTCTGGTTGTCCTGCAGCTCTGTTTCCTTAAAGTAGTTCTGGCGCCTGCTCAGAAAGTAAATGAGGTGGTATCCTCTAAGTCAAATTACCAGATGCTGCATACCCGTTTTAAGGTATATCTGGATTATTTTAAAATGACGGACGAGGTAAAGGCATTGTATACGGAGGCCTTGCAATACGGGGATCAGGGTGAATATGAAATTGCGACTATCATGCTTGAAGAGGCGATTGAATTACTGACATTTGATGAAGATGATGATGATATAGATATTGATTTTGATCAACAAAACAATCAGAGCACAATTTTTACGATTGAAATGGAATATATATTTTAGTCTTTTCTGCGTATTTGTCAGACTTAAAATACAATTTCCCGGATATTAATCGACGTTGGTCCCCATGACTCTGAGCCTCTATAAAAAAATCATGAAACTTTTCTGTCATTATAACATAAAACTATTATAATTGAAGTTCACCTTGATGTGTAAATTATCTTGACAACTTATATATTAATAGATATATTGCTTCAGTCCTGCAATAGTTGGTTGATTATTTTCTTACACTAAAGTTCAAACTTCTTAAAATTTTTCTTATAATAATTCGCAAAAAATAAGAAAAAAATCGATAATTATAGCAACTAACATTTAAGAATTAATCTTTTTTGCCGACTCTTAAGTTGGGTGACTCTACAGATCAATTTTCAATCAATCCAACTTATATTTCTGAATCGGCTTAAAGATTATAGACATAGGAAACAAAATGGAAACAGCTAATTTACATTTTTTATCCACATATCTGAAAAAGTGGTCTTACCAGGATAGCAGAATCAGTATTTCTTATTCCTATTTTACGGAACTCGGGTATGGCAGGCAATTTATTGATATGCGGATTAGCTCACCACAGAATATGGTAAACGAAATTCTGAACCGGGCGGTCCATAAAGTTAAAGAAAATTATTTAAATTCTAAACAGGTTTCGGCTGAATTTTCGGTGAGATTGGTTAATGAAACAGAAACGCAACGCAAATTGAACCTGTTTCTATCTAAAATTCTTAAAGAGTTTAATACAAATAAGCGATCACGTGGACGTGTCCGGATGATCTCAAACCGGAGCATGGATTTTTATTATAATGATTTTGAATATGAACCACTGAGTGATCAGGAAAAATTTTATGTCCATTTGAACCGTGGTGTTAACAAAATGAATGGTGATTTGTGGTCTGCAGCTGTTGAAGATTTAAAGATTGCTCTTTCATTTGATCCCGATGATCCACAGACAAATAAATATATGGCCGATTCCTTGATAAAAAAGAAAAATGCAAAAGAAGCTTTACCTTACCTGGAAAAATATGCAGAGAATGCCAAGTCATTGGAAAGCTATAATGATCTTACTCATGCCTATATAAAGATTGAGAAGTTTAAAGAAGCGGAAAAAGTACTCACAAAGATGAATTCACAAAATTCAAATGATCTTCAGGTTAAAATTCTTCAGGCTCAGATCAATTATTTACAGAGTAAACAGTATCTCATCCAACTTGATAAGATCAGGGAGATTGACGAGGAGTGGCTGAGAGAATATTTAAAAAAATCCTGGGAATATAATCTGCCGGGTCATCACAAGGAAGAGTCAAAGATGTGGAATGCCGCCACAGCGTCCCGTTATCTCGGCTATGACCGGCCTTTCGACTTAACCAAAAAAGCATTTAATGATGAGCTTCCCTGTTATTTTGATTCAGAGAGGGGAACGATTCGGTTTGTGAAGGCCGAATTGGATCAGTGGGTTGAAATTCAGAATCGCTATCGTATTGACGGATTAAGCTACAAAGTCTATAAAGATCGTCTGAGCGACGATGAACTAAAAATTGGAAATTCAAAAGCCAGGAAAAAGAAAAAAACAAAAATTGCCGAAGGCAAGGGTGCTGTTGCCTGACAACTTTTTGATGATACTTTCTAATTTCTTATATGCACACCTCTGGGAATAATCTCCTTCTAATTAATCCTTGGATTTATGATTTTGCTGCCTACGATCTTTGGAGTCAGCCATTAGGATTACTCTATATTGCTTCGTTCTTACGCCAGGCAGGATTCCGGATATCATATATTGATTGCCTGAGATCGGATAATCCTGCTTATGAAAAAAAAACATCCCGGTACGGACACGGAACTTATCGGCGTGAGATTGTAACGCAACCGGAGATTTTATCCCTTATTCCACGAAGATATGCACGTTACGGTATAGCAGTTGATGAATTTCTTGCTAAACTGGATCAGGTACCAATGCCTGATGCCATTCTAATCACTTCACTCATGACCTACTGGTATCCCGGTCCTAAACATGTGGTGGAAATTGTTCGGAGAAAATTTCCCGGAAAACCGGTAATTCTTGGTGGTGTATACGCCTCGCTTTTACCAGATCATGCACAACAAGAGATTCAGCCGGATTATCTCATTCAAGGGCCAGGAGAAGAAAAAGTTCTCCGATTGTTAACCGATATTCTCACCTTTAATCCCGATCAGCATGAATCCTATAGGGATCTGGATTTGAGACCTTATCCTGCTTTTGATCTGGTCAAGAATCCCCGTTATCTATGTCTGATGACCAGCCGGGGCTGTCCCTTCGATTGTTCTTTTTGTGGACAGAAACAGATTGCGATGAAATACACGCAGAGGCGTCCGGAAAAAGTAGTACGCGAGATTAAAGACCAATACCGGCGATTCAAGGTCAGGGATTTTGCATTTTATGATGATGCGCTTTTCATAAAAAAAGACCATCATATAAAACCCATTTTAAGAGAAATTATCAGTTCTCATCTGCCGCTCCGTTTTCATACACCAAACGGGTTATTTGCCGGCGAAATTGACGCGGAACTGGCCGAACTAATGTATAATGCAAATTTTAAAACCATACGTCTCAGCTTTGAAACATCAAATGAAAAGCGCCGTAAGGATATGAGTAATAAAATCTCAAATCTGGGTATGTGTGAAGCCATTAAAAATCTGGTAAGAGCAGGCTATACAGCTAATGAATTAGATTCTTATGTCATCATGGGTCTTCCCAACCAGACATTGGATGAGATTCTTAAGAGTATGATCTTTGTAAATAATCTTGGTGTTCAGATTCGCTTATCTTCATATTCTCCCATTCCGGGTACACTCGATTTCGATCGGGCAGTCCAGTCCGGATTAATTTCGGAGGGTATTGATCCTTTACTAACAAATAAAACCTTATTTCCCTTAAGAAGCAATGAACTGGATTATGAAACGTTTCGTAAAGTTCGTATTTTTGGCGAGTTGCTCAACAGAGGAGCACAAAAAGATTTTGCCCCGTTTGGTGAATCAAAAATCAGCGAAAGTATCAAGAGAGTTATAAGAGATATATTGTGACCCATAAAACTTATCCTGTGAAAAAGAGAGAAGAGATAAAACTTCGAATTGATAAACTGGCATTTGGTGGAAAAGGTATCAGCCGGATTAATGATTATGTCATATTTGTGGATAAATCGCTTCCGGGCGATCTTGTACTGGCAAGAATTTATAAAAGAAAGGCGAATTTCGCCCAGGCCAGGGTGATCGAATTAATCGAATCTTCTCCGCTCAGGCAGGAGGCGCCCTGCCCATATTTTGGATGGTGCGGCGGTTGTACCTGGCAGAACCTGTCCTATGAAGAGCAGTTAAAAATAAAACGTGACCATATCATCGACGGCTTGCAGCAAATAGCGGGGTTGACAGATGTTGCGGTAGCGGAGACCCTGCCCTCACCCCAGATTTGGGGCTATCGCAATAAAATGGAATTTTCATTCTCCGACCGGCGCTGGCTCTTGCCCCATGAAATGGGTGAATCTAATCATAATACTGACTTCGCATTGGGACTGCATATCCCTGGAACCTTTGATAAGATTCTCGATATTGAAAATTGCCTCCTGCAGAGTGAATCAGGCAACAATGTGTTAAATATTGTTAGTGAGTATGCAGTACGAGAAGGATTACAGCCCTATGGGATACATTCTCAGGAGGGCTATTTGCGATTTCTGGTGATCCGGCAGAGTCTTTATAATGGTCAAATGATGGTAAATATTGTTACATCAACCAAACAGCCTAAACTTCTCCGGGGATTAGCTGATGAGATAACTAAAAATGTACCCGAAGTATCCAGTATTATAAACACGATCAATTCAAAAAAGGCCCAGGTAGCCTTTGGCGAGGAAGAGGTTGTTCTTGCCGGTAATTCCTATATTCAGGATAAGATTGGCAGTTTCATCTTTAATATTTCGGCCAATTCCTTTTTTCAAACAAACACTGCCCAGGCCGAACGGCTTTATGATACAGTGATGGATTATTCGAATCTGAAGGGTGACGAAATCGTCTGGGACTTATATGCGGGAACCGGCACAATTTCGCTGTTTTTGGCCCAAAAATCGCGCTTTGTATATGCCTTTGAGTTAGTGGAAAGTGCAGTTAGAGATGGAATCGAGAATGCCAGAACCCATAATGTGGAGAATATAAAATTTATTCAGGGAGACCTATTAGAGAATGTAAATAATATCGAACAGCGGGCCGAAGTGGTTGTCGTTGATCCCCCACGGTCTGGTATTCATCCTAAAGTATGCTTGTATCTGGCAGAATGTGGGGCGGACCGAATCATCTATGTCTCTTGTAACCCAAGCACTATGGCCAGAGATATTGAATTTTTAGCACAAAATTATAAAATTGAGAAAATTCAACCAGTTGACATGTTTCCGCATACCTATCATATTGAATCGGTATGTTTACTTGTAAAAACATCATGAGAAAATTATCGTACCAGGAAATATTTTCTACCAGACCCACCCTGGCACAGCTTGCCACTCAGGAGCGCTTTCCATTTTTTGCTTTATGCGAAAATATCCGCAGTCTGTACAATGTTGGCAGTATTTTTCGCACCTCTGATGCTGTGCGGTTGGAAAAATTGTATTTATCCGGCTACACGGGATATCCGCCCCGCAAGGAAATCGATAAAACAGCTCTTGGCGCGGCTGAGAGTGTCGATTGGGAACGGTATGAAAACCCAATGGATGCAATCCTTTATCTAAAAAAGCAAAATATTACAATTATAGCTCTTGAGCATACTTCAGAAAGCATTCCCTACAATGAGTTTGAATTCAATTATCCATTCTGCTTACTTCTCGGCAATGAGGTTGAAGGTCTGTCCCCGGATCTAATCCGGTCTGCAGATGTGGCAATAGAAATTCCAATGTTCGGATTAAAACAGTCATTAAATGTTGCCGTTGCTTATGGTATTGTGATGTATCATGCACTGGTGAAATATCATGAGAAACTCCCTGTTTGTAAATCCTGAGCCCAGGCATATGTCTTGATGATTTATATTGAAAAATTCTAAATTCACTAGTATATTTGTATTATTATTTTTATATATCTAGTTGAGATTACTATATTTCTGCCGATTATCTAATTAAAATCAGTTTAAGATATATTATGTGAAATTATTTTTTATGAATAACTAAGGTTAGTTTATTCTGGAGGCGGATCAAGGCCAGGACCGTTATGTCTATCAATAGAATATTATTACTTGAAGAAGATAAAAAACGAGCCGATTTACTGGATTCCCTATTTAAAGAAAATCAGGCTGAAATATTTGTTGCCAAAAATATCTCAGAAGCTGAGAACCTCATAAAAACACCTGAACTTTCTCTTATCCTGCTTGATTATCACAATATTGTAGACTCCAAGCGCAATGAGCTCATCAGTCTATTTAAAGGTGCAAGACGAACAAAATTTATTGTATTTAATGTACCGGATGATGCTACGCGTCGTATTGCATTTTATAAACTGGGTGCCTATCGGATTTTGAGTGTACATTATGATATTGAGGATGTCTATTTTTTTAGTAAAAATTTACTCTCAAATGACAAACCCGCTCTTGAACAAAAAGAATCACATTTTAGCGGACGATTACAGGATTTTAATCTTCCGGGGTTAATCAATAATTTTGGGAAGGATAAACGCAGTGGTGTCCTTCGCCTTCAGTCAAGCCTGAGTTCAGGAAAAATATACTTTGATTATGGGCATATTTGTCATGCTTCTACCGGAAATTTAAAAAATGATGAAGCCATTTTGTATATGTTGACCTGGACCACCGGGCAGTTTAGTATGAGTCCTCTCAAACAAAAAAGTGTCAATGCCCGGGTACATCTCAGTAATGTAGCTCTATTACTTCTTGCTGAGTCTATGCGTGAAGAATACTACGAAAAAGTTGAAGAACTGGGTGGTTTGCAGAAAGAAGTCTGCGTTACGAATCAGGGTGATCTCCTGGAACAGGAAAAAGAGCCGGCTTTCAGAAATTTTGTAGAAAAATTAAGCATCTTCAGACCTGTGTTCAGTATCATTGAGAATAGTCCCTATAAAGTGATGGATACGTTGGAGCAGCTTACGACTCTCAAAAAAAATGGCAATTTGCAGTTTAGAGAAAAAGAAAAAGAGTCGATTGAAGAATTTCCTGTTGAAACTGCCCAGCGGAGTAGTGGGCTTGTTGAGCGGCTGTTAACAGCAGATGAAGTCAGGATTTTGAGAGAGAAATTACAGGCATCCGAACATACCAGCGGCAAACTGCTGGTTCTGGGGAGTAATACCTCCGGCAAAACTGATTTTATCCGTAAGTTTAATCAGGGAAGCATTAGTTCAGTGCGCAGTGATCAGGATCTTGATTTCACAACTATTGAACTTGCCGATGACTTTCGTCTGCAACTATTTGGGGTTGCTATAACAGAAAGACTATCACAAATCATCGAGAAACTTTCCGAAAATTTGCTTGGATATATATTTCTTATTGATGCCGGGGATGTTGATGGACTTGAATATTCCAATTATATCATCAATAATCTGACAAATACTCATACGGTACCATGGACTATCGCTGTTACAATTCTGAAAAAAGGAAGTAAAAAAATTCCTCCCAAAATGAAAACAGGTCTTAAACTCCCGAAAGGAAAAAAATTATTAGCCTGTGACGTGTCGGACAAAGATGATGTTCGTAAAGTTATTATGTCATTAAATATCTCAAAGTAGATTATTGAGAATGGGTATCAAATATGGTTGACGGACTTGTAATTACAGAAAATATTGCATTGTTTGAGGAACTCAATATAAATTTTTCAAATGAGCGTAATCATTTAGAATACGCCAATTCGGCAGATATAGCAAAAGAAATCATTGCCTTAGAGGTACCGGATTATCTGGTAATCATCGATAAAAGTGTTGAGAAAACAGAGAAGGTATTAAAAGAATTATATGAGGATGAGTCGATTAAAAGGATTCCTACCCTCTGCTTTTTATCCAGTCAGGAATGGATGACGCGGGGTCAACTTTGGCAGGAAGGTGTGCGTGATATTATACAGTTACCCATCACCAAAATAGAACTAAAATTTCAATTAGATAGCTTTATCAATGAGATTTCTGACCTTTCTTTTGATCAGGAAGAAGCCGGAATGTTCGGAAAACTTGAAGATTATAATCTTTTAGATCTAATACAAACACTTGAGAGCAGCCGGAAAACAGGAGTGCTTGTGCTGTACCGTTTACGTGAAGAAGGTAAGATCTGGTTTCAGGAAGGTCATATACAAGATGCGAAATACAGATCCTTTGAACCGGTTTATTCAATATTTAAAATGGTATCCTGGCTGGATGGAGATTTTTCGATTACCTTTGTAGATGAAAATTATGAAAAAACGATTGAGAAGAGCAATCAGGAGGTCCTTCTGGAGGCCATCCAGTACATTGACGACCGGAATCGCATTCTAAATTCTCTTCCCAATAGAAATGAAATTTTGTTAATATCTCCTGAATCTGATATGGATATAATGGACGAGGAGAAAGTCAATTATTTAAGATTTTTTCATGGCGGGCATACAATTTCCTCATTTCTTGATGCCTTTGATCAGGATGATATTACCTTGCTGGAGATCGTCAGTGAAATTATTGATAATAAGTTGCTCATGACCCGGGAGGATTTTGACAGTCATTTCGCTAAATTGGAACAACAGGCTGAAGAAGCAGGGATTAAAAAAGTTTTTATGAAAATTTTTACAAAGAAAGACGAACAGGGTGTAAAGAAATCTACATCAGAAAATACCAAATATGTTGATGAAGTCCCTGAGGAATACCTTGAACATGAGAGATTTAAAGATTTTCATTTTCAAAATGGGACTCCGGACTTAAAAAAAATTCATAGTTTAATAGAAAAAATTTAAATGAATATTATTGAATTGCCTGTCATCGGCAGCCGTCATAACCGAATTGAGGACATCTACCATCTTTTTTCTGAGCATTCACTGAGAAATTTTGAAGGGATGGATTTGGGTATACTGGATCTTGACAACGAGAACCAGATATACTTTTATTTTCTTTGCCAGGAAAATGAACAGTATCATTATTTATGGGATCTGGTTATTCCTCACGCGATCGGTTGCATCTTGATATTTGACTGGCTGGATCCCCGGTCGATTGAAAATAATCTTCAAACAATAGAATATATTGAAGAAAGGTTCTCCACTCCGCTTCATATCTGTTCACTCCCGGCTGAAAATGATATTCCGGATGATCTCATCAAGGAAGAATTAGAAGTGCATGGTAATCGTCACTTATATACTTTTGATCCGACCAGTATAGATTCTGCAAAAGAAATACTTCTCCATCTGCTTGAAAGTCACAATGGAGATTAATCAGGCAATCTTAATCATCTTTATGCAGATGGTCATAGAGATCTTGCGCTAATTTTGCGTGTAAATTACCTTCCTGTTTCAATATCTCTACATCAAGTGTTTTCATTTTCTTTATTGATCCAAATTTTTTCATCAGGGCGTTTCGACGTTTTTCTCCGATTCCCGGAATCTCATCTAATGCTGATTTTATCGTGCGTTTTTTTCTTCTTTGCCGGTGAAAAGTTACGGCAAAACGATGGGCTTCATCTCTGATTTGTTGTAGCAATTTTAGACTGGATGACGTACGTGGCAGCATCTGGGCATCTGAAATTCCGGGTACAAAGACTTCCTCCAGGCGTTTTGCTAATCCGATGACAGGTTGTTTTTTTATTTCAAGTTTTTTCAGAACGGATAGGGCGCTGGATAACTGCCCTTTACCGCCATCGACAATGATAAGGTCAGGGAGTTCCTTTTTCTCGGAGATCAAACGGGAGTAACGTCGTTCTATCACTTCGCGCATCATGGCAAAATCGTCGGGTGTCGATTTTATTCTGATAACATATTTTCTGTAATCACTTTTTTTAGCACGGCCATTCACAAAACAAACCATCGAGGCGACAGGATCGCTGCCCTGAATATTGGAAATATCGAAACATTCAATCCGCCTTGGAGGGGTTGGAAGGCGAAGATCACGCTGAAGAGATTTAAGCACATGCGGAATGTAATCTCTCGATTTCATTTTTTGAAGTTTTAATTCCTCTAACAGATATTTTGCGTTTTTCTGACACATGGTCATCAATTTTTTTTTGTCGCCAACCTTAGGCACGTGAATTGAAACCCGTGAATCTACTCTCGAATTCAGCCATTGTTCTGTGATTTTCTGTTCGGGAATAGGTTCCGGCAGAAAGATCTCCCGGGGTATCTCGTTGTTTCCCGTGTAATATTGATTAACGAAATAGGACAAAATCTCGGTGGAAGATTTATGGAGAACCGAGGTAAGGTAGTAATGAACACGGTTAACAACCTTCCCCTCTCTGATCTTAAATATAACGGCACAGGCCTCATCATCTTCACTGACAGTCGCAAATACATCCCTGTCTTCCAGGTCGGACATTACCATTTTTTGTGAATTCCGGTATTTTTCCAGAACCTCAATTTTATCTCTAAGCCGGGCAGCTTCTTCAAATTTCTGATCGGCAGCAAGAGAACGCATCTCCTGGTCAAGTTCATCTTTTATAGAGGATGTTTTGCCACGTAAGAACTCCTTAACCCGGATGATAGTTTCTAAATAATCTTTCCTGGTCTGTAATTGCTGACAGGGCCCTTTACATTTGTTGATATAATACTCGAGACAAAGTGAGATTTTTTTGTTTTTTACAACGGTTTC
>SDBT01002844.1_pt1 | contig 30266 bp, 51 predicted proteins | sample 2277101 | NCBI WGS metagenome assembly SDBT01 (sample SAMN10404973, study PRJNA504765) | marine sediment metagenome | isolation source: marine sediment core GS10_PC15, 103 cmbsf | place: Arctic Ocean: Southern Knipovich Ridge | collected 2010
GCCAAAGGAAATGACAGAAAGTGTAGGAATTGACAACATCGTACAAGAGACAAAGAATTTTTCTTTTGCCGAAACTGAAGCTATTCGATCTTTGCTTGTTACCCGATATCTATTCGACGGAGGTATTTGGGACTTGCATGAAGCAATGAAAGACTATGATACATACACGGGAACTAAAGGAATTGCTCCTGTGGGCTTTAAAACGTGATATTTGGAGAGTAGGTGAATATTGGTTTGTCACGCGAAATTGGAAATTTCGTTGGCCCGCGAGGGTCATGAGGGTTCGATTCCCTTGCTCTCCGTTTTTAAGCGTTTTGTAATCAGGCTGTCCCAATAATGGTATTACACCTCATTCGTTGTTCCGCTGTAGTGTAACGGTAGCACTCCTATCTCGTACATAGGGAATGCAGGTTCGAATCCTGTCAGTGGATTTAGCTTCTGGCTAGAGTTGTACCGAAGTGTTTGTACTGTTCTGCGACTTTGTTGCTGGCAACGGCTTCGATGATGTGCCATCTGTCACGAATTGCAGCCGTCGTGACCGCGATGTTTAGATTCACATTCACCTGAAAACTTTCGACATACTCAAATATTGTCCCGGCTTTGATTTCATCCATTTCGGGAGCACCGATGTCCGCAACCTCGCTTGTGCGCGTGGCATCTGCTGGATAACTCGCTATGGTCCCATCTTGGTAATTCGTTGGTACGGAGATATGATAAGCGATCCTAAAACTTCCTGACCCGTTTTCTTTGAAATTTCCTTGAAGAATGTGAATATCCGCCATTATTGTGCTCCTTCCAAAACTTATTATTGGTCTAAAATCGGAAAAATCCTCCTGATTTTTGTCTTTGCCTGAAACCAATGGTATAATCCAGTGATCAACATTTAGTGTCCCTTTCGAAAGGAACTACCAGTGAGTAAAGATGCAAAAAGCTGTGTCGGCCAAGTCGTATTGATTGTCATTCTAACTGTGTGGGTCGGATTTTTGGGTTTTATGTATTTCCAAAACCGACTTTTTGGTGTTTCTCCCACAAACACAGCTAAGATGGTTGGCGCGACATTAGCTGCGAGCGATGCCAAAGTAAAACCTTTCGGCGTGAATCTCGCCACAGGAGCAGTCACGTCTTCTGCTCCAACCATCAATCCTACTGATCCGTACAATCCCATGCCATTGCGCGTTGGAACCATCGGAGCAATATATTTTCATCACCCTTTCTGCCCACACGCAAAACAATCATTGGCTACTCACGGGCTCGAAAAGAGAATCAACTTCTGGACCAGGGAACAAATAGCTGAAAGCAATAGATCTGGCGATCATTTTTGTCTGGCTGGCACGTTTGATTGTTCAAATGTACAGCCAGCCGAATTCGCCATAAGCGGAAATGACCCGTGGTGTGGAGCTAATATCCGTAACTCGCACTATGCTGTCACTGGAGTCGATGCTGCAATAGCTGGAAAAACCCTTTGTCAGGTACAAGGACGCATCGGAATTTTCGTTGACGATCCAGACAACTGCATAAGTGGAGCGATCCGTGGCAGTAGCTCCTCCTGTGATCAAGAGACGTGTGGAGCATGTACAGCCGATTGTGAAACCGTTTGTGACGGTTGCACGAAGATAACCATGGCTTTGTTAAATAAGGTCACTCTGTTCATGGGTGACGCCAACAAAGACGGGCAAGCAGATCTAGAAGATTATCTCTACTATCATGAGTGTTACAGCGGACACATTGCTGCTACTATCCCGTGCCAAAATGTCTTTGACTTTGACAATGACACCGATGTGGATGCGATAGACTTCGATCTTTTTGTTCGGGCATACAACACGGGTAATGCCAGCTGGGCTGCCGCCAATTATCCAGAGGCAGTAATCAATCCTCCGAAACCAGAACTTCCTTTGCGGGTTGGCACAGAGGGATCTCAATATTATCACCGACTCGATTGCCCGTCCGTCAATAACTCCTGGCAAACTTGGGGAATTAATCGACGAGTAGATTACTTCTCTTGGGAACAGGTCGAAGCGAGTGGAAGGGTATCAGACGCCGCCATATGTTTGGCAGGAAATCGAAGCAATCCATCTGGTAGTCTGCAAAACTGCACGCTAGACGATGATGAGGATGGGACTCTCAATTGTGAAGATGAATGTCCGCTCGATCCTCTCAAAATCGCTCCTGGAGAATGTGGTTGTGGCGTAGTAGATTCCACAGACGGCAGTCCTTGTCCATAATTCTAAAGGAATCTGTCTTAATTAAGACGAAGGGCCATGAACAACCTATCAAGGAGATTCATCATGCAACGAACCACTGGCTTATTCTTGATTTTTGTATTTGGAGCCCTTATTAGTCTTACAGGATGTGGAAAACCCATGTATGTTGCCACACTTGGAGCACGTGTATATCATGTGTCCGATTGTGAGCATGTGCAAAAATCTCTTGAAAAATACGGCCCAATCAAGCGTTTGAATTATCATTCGGAATGTCAGAGAGCCTTGTCAGGACGTCTACCGTGCCCTGTGTGCATTGCAAAGTCCGAATAATCTTCGTCGCTTCCTATCCTCGTATGGTAGAGGGCCGCCTTGGTATGGCGGATTATAGCGGGTTCAAATCCCGCAGGAAGCTGTTTGGAGGCATGAGCATGAGCGGTAATATTTTTTTTGATTTGCTGGATCTTCCTGACGGAAGAATAGGACTTGTCTTAGGTGTCCTGGTATGCCGTGAAATTTTGGAAAGACAAGGAGAGGAGGCAGCCAAGATGCTTCATCGACAGTCTATCACTCTCTTGCTGAAGAAGATTGCCAGCGGTGATCTGATCATGCAAGATCAACTCATGACGGGGTCCGAATTCGACCCGCTTACAGAGCAAAAGTTCCAAGAAATAGCTGAGGAGTTTTTAAGGCAAAGACAATGAACATAAACGAGAAACTTTTTTCTCTACGCCCGCCTCGCGACCCCGAACGTATTACTCCTATGCTGGCCAGAATAGAAGAGTTGTGGAAAAAGGCTCCACAACTCCGGCTGGGCCAGCTTCTGGGCAATTGCGCTAAAGCAGAAGTCCAGTTATACCACATGGAAGATGATGTGCTTCTAGAGAAGCTCGAAGCCATGTACGCCGAAGTAGACGTAGAGTGACCGTAACCTACTGTGAATTAAGAGGTTTCGTAGAGCGCTCAATATTCGTGAACCTGTAAAAAGTTGAAGATTTTCGGATTTAGGGCTTGCAATCGATTTGGGAGTACGTATACTTCCACTATGCGAGTAGCAGGCGATTGCTCATCCAATTGAGCTTCGTGGCCTATTTGGTGGAGCTACTCGGGATCGAACCGAGCGGAGAAGGTCTCTAATCTCGTCCGCCGCACCAGCGGTAGCCCCAGCAAGCCTTCGCTTAGAAACCCGATTTCAGGTAAACTGAGATCGGGTTTCTTTTTTGTTCAATGGACTTTTACACTCAAATGCGCTATAATGTGATGGAGAAGGACGAATGAGCATTTGCGGCTGCAACAACTGGGAATTTGCTAACAAGAGGGCGTTCAGAGACATGGTCTTGGCTTATATCATCAAGTCTGGATCAATCGATAGACTGTCAGCCGCAGACGCGATGCACAAGGTCCATTGCTGCAAGGCAGCGGCGCTTCCAGGCAACCTGCCAAAAGCTTTCAGGGAGTTTGTGGCGTGGACATTCAACGGCGACTCGAAGCCTCCATGGTACGAGACACCTCTTACGGGCGATGTAGCATAACACCTCAAGAAAGACCACTATGGCACTGATTAACTGCGAACTAATCGCAAAAAAGATACTGTCCGAAGTCAAGGGTGGCATGTTAGTAGTTCTCCGTAATAACGACGACTCATCCGCTATATCATATGTTCGACAACTGATCAAGCTTTCTCGAAAAACACAAACCGAAATCGTCGAAGAAGACTACAGTTCGACCTGGCTGGCAGACGGGGTCGTACGCCTTATCGAGACGCACAACGAAGATCCAGATGTTTCAGGCATTATCATCGTAAGTCCTGAGCCATCTCACTACGAGGCGTTAGATCATATACACCCCAGCAAAAGGGTAGAAGGGACTGACTTCGATGACAACCCTGAAAGGGTTTCTTGCACGGCACGAGCCTGCGTTCATATAGCAGAAACAGTGATCGACCTAGAGGGTAAAAATGCCTTAATCATAGGTTACGGAAAAGCAGTCGGGAAACCACTATCCTACTTGCTAATGAGAAAGCACTTGGCTTCTGTGACAACCACTCATGCCCACACCCCTTTGATGGATATCTATAACAAGCACATTCCAGAGGCAGACATCATTTTTTCTGCGGTAGGAGCAAAACATCTCATTAATGAAACAGCACTTTCCCGCAATGACAGTTATTCTGACAAAATTTTCATAGACGCCGGAATTTCTGTTCATGAAGGCAGAGTTTGGGGAGACATCCATCCGGATCTCGCTGAAAAGAATGAAATGACTCCAGTTCCCGGAGGAGTCGGACCTGTTACCACGGCACTGCTATTGAAGAATGTGTCACTCGCAGCGAAGGGTGAATTCCAATGAAGATAGCTGTTGTCGGGTCAAGAGATTTTGATGATTATGAGTTCTTGAAAAAAATACTCGACTACCACCCTTGCACGAAAATCATAAGTGGCGGAGCCCCTGGCGCAGATACTCTTGCGAAACAATACTCTGCTGAAAAGGGGATTCCGATGAAGGAGTTTCCTGCCAATTGGGATGTATATGGCAAATCCGCAGGCTACATCCGCAACAAGCAAATTGTGGAGGTGTCTGATGAAGTAGTAGCATTTTGGAACAAAAAATCCCGTGGGACCAAACATACGATAGATTTAGCTAATGATGCCAATAAGCCTGTCCACATATATTGGCCACCAGAACCCGATATTATGGAAGGTATTGGCATATGAATAATGATAACATCAAGAAATTTAACCTCGAACTCAAAAAAGCAAGAGCAGCTAACAGAGCAGAAGACGCTCAACAGACTGTTACTCAAATGCTCCGGGACAACAAAGAATTCCGAGCCGTAACAGTTTGCTTCTCTGATATCGAAGGTCGGTTGCACATGATCGACTACGATAAAGACTTCTTGTTGAAGTCGTATGATAACCTCACATTCGATGGTTCGTCTATACGCGGTTTCACAGCACAGCATGAATCCGATTTGAAAATCCAACTCGACTGGGGAGCAACCTACTTCCTGCCCTTTGATGTCTTCGGCGCCGGGAAACTCTATATCTTTGGCGAAGTTCATGAGAAAGACGGATCTGACTATTCCGCAGATATTCGTTCTATACTCAGAACTTATCTCAAAGAGCTGTATACAACCAAGCAGATTCGCATAAACGTCGCTGCGGAGATCGAGGGTTTCCTCTTCGATGGACAAGACCTGGAAAAGACCTACGTCGCTCATCGTACATTCCCATACGTCACAACCGGAGGATACTTCAATACATTGCCCAATAGTCCACTACGTCAGTTCATCGATAAGGTAGCTGAAGCACAAAGGATAGCGGGATTCGAGAACGAGAAAGATCATCCCGAAGTTGCGCCGTCTCAATTCGAAGTGAATTGGGCGTATACCGAAGCCCTGGTTGCCGCCGACCAGATCCAGCTATACAAGATGATCTGCCGTCAAATCGCCGCCAATGACGGGCAAACTGCTTGTTTCCTGCCGAAACCCATCGTCGGAGTCAATGGCAGTGGCATGCATACTAACGTCTCGGTCTGGAGCCTCGGAGAATGTAAGAACAAATTCCACGGCGACAAGGAGAGCAACCTCTCTCAAGAAGCCTGGGATTTCTTGAGAGGCGTTCTGAATTGTGCAGAAGAGATCTGTTTAGCTCTCAACCCAAGCGTCAATGCCTACCGGCGACTCGACCCAGCATACGAAGCACCGAATGAGATCAAGGCATCTGCGGTGGATCGTGGGTCCATGATCCGGATTCCGACAGGAAATGCAACAGCTGCACGAATTGAGGTACGGACTGTTGCACCAGATGCCAACCCTTATCTTGCCATTCTGGCTATTTTAAAGGCTGGATTTTCGGGCAAAACCGGAGAACGCACACCGACGCGAATTCCTGATTTAGCCCAAACTCAAGGCAGAGCTGTTTATCCCATGTTGCCCTCGAATATTTACACGGCCATAGAATGTTTCAAAGAAAGCGAAATGATGAAAAAAGCCCTTGGCGCGGACACCCATGCGAAGTATATTAGATGGAAAGCAGAGGCAGCAGACCGTTGTCCTCGCAAACTGGGAACTTCTATCAAGGCAGGAGAGGTAATACACCATCATGAGGTCACTAACCAGCAACTCTGGAGCACGTTCTAGATCCAATGAATGCGCTAAAGAGGGGGTCCAATGAATATCGGCGAATTATGGGTGGCACACCCGTTATTCCCACGGCTTATGATTATTCTGACTGCGTGGGTGGGATTTTCAACAGTGGTGATGATACACAATTGGGTGCGAATTCGCAGACTGGAGCGACACAACAAGCTGCTCCAAGAAGCCCGCTGTGAGTTTCCGCACATCGAATGCATCGAAGAACCAGCAACCGCAGCCATTGAGGAAGCTGACTAGGAACCCGATCCTCCCAAAGTCATCACCGAACAACAACTTGATGCCATACTCGATGTTGCAGAAAAGGAAAGAGCAGACGAAACTGCAAAGAAAATACAAATCTGATCCTCTTCGACTTGGAGTTTTTATCTCTGGGTCTGGAAGAACCCTAAAAAATCTCATTGAATGCTCTGGTCCAGATTTTCAAGTGGTCTCGGCCGTTGCAGATAGACATTGCTCAGGTTTACGCTACGCGGCTGAAGCTCGACTTCCCATCTTTGTATCAGAATATCATGACACCATGTGGGAAGCCATACTACGAGACAATCCTGATTACATCTGTCTTGCTGGATTCCTCAGCCTACTTCCGGTACCGAATAGTCATAAAGGTAGAGTCCTGAACATTCATCCTGCTTTGATTCCGAAATTTTGCGGGAAAGGGATGTATGGAAACAAAGTCCACAAAGCTGTTTTGGAATCTGGCGACACTGAATCTGGCTGCACTGTCCATTTTTGTGACAACGAATACGACCATGGAGAGATCATTCTCCAGAAGAAACTTACCGTCGATCCTTCCTGGAATCATCCTGAGCTTGCTGCTGCTGTCTTCGAACTCGAAAAAATAGCATATCCTGAAGCCATTAAATCTTTAAACAGAGGGCAACAACTCGATTAGTGCGTATAATCACAGGAGACTTGGTGTTTTGACCAATCTTCGGGAGGAAGGTATATGGCAACTATTCAAAGAGTTTTTGATACACTAGATACAAGCTCTTTTCTTGATGGCGGTTCAGCTGCGAGCGTCGATGATAGCGGACAGGATAGTGAAGTAATTACGCTGGATGCATGGGAAGGCGTTCATTGCTTAGTCGAAGTGGACTTTCCAGGCGGACCAACAGATGATTTAGTTATAGAAGTTCTGTCTAGTAATGATGCAGTTAAATTTGACACAATACCTCTCCTCGCATTTACTGTAGATAACGCAAGCGACGGAACTATTTCGTGGATCGTAACCAGTGTCTACTCATTCAAAGTAAACTTCAAATCATCAGACGTAAATGATGTTATCAACGTTCTCTTCCAATACCGCAAATGGCGTTGGGAAACCGTTTAATGGCACCTCGGAAAATTGTCGGCGAACTCGATATAACATTTGCCATAGGACCAACAGAAGAACAGCTAATCTGGGACGATACAGATGGCGTAGTCGTTAATTTTGCTCAGCCAATGGAAATTCAAAGTGCTGGCGAATTGATCTACATTGGGACCACATTACATGATCTTGCAGGGAAAGAAGATAATGAGGATGCGGACTATGCCATAAAACTTCTATTCATGGGAACAGACGATCTCCAAATGGATCTTAGAGTTCGCAGACAAGATGAGAATAATTTCATCGCTCTGAAAGTCAATTTTACAACCGATACAATAGCGATTGTAGAGACGATAGCTGGAGTAGAAACAAGCCTAGCTCAAGCACCTCATGATTTTAAGTTCGAAAGAATAGTAAAATACACTTTCGAGATGAGAATGGTCGGCAGTTCCCTTTATGGAATGGTTAACGACTTCGATATCATTCAAGCTTCAACTGAAAACTTTCGTACAGAACCAGGATTATCCGTTTCATTCCCAACGTTCAATGAAAATGACCCGCCTGTTATGTTCACAATATACGCAAATGAAACTGAGGCTTTCCCAGATCCTCAACCCGAGGCAGTATTATCAGGAGATCCTGTGGGCTTCTATTTGATTTTTAGAGAATCCATCAAAGAACAAATAGAGGACCCGACTATCAGAGATTGGGACAGCTACGTGGAAGCCAGAAAATTCTATGCACAACGCAATGTTGGAATGTCAGATGAGGCTTGGGAGGAATTGGGCTACCCGATCGAAGAGCCTAACGCCGAAGAATGGTTTGGAAATTTGCCGTAGAAACTTGACATTTCCCTGAATATGGCGTATACTGATAATGGGAGACGATCTATGTGGTGGCTAATCGGCTTTGCAGCGTGGCTAATGCTAGTTTTGTGTATATTGGCTGTTTTCTGTAGGCTTCCCCTTAAAGAACAGCCTCTGGACGAACCGTCCGATAACCCATCCTGACAATTTCTTTCGTTTCATCCTTGACCAATTTCACACTCAAACGTATAATAAAATAGAGACGACGGTGTTTTCTGGAGGGAAACGCTAGGGGGAGAGGGGCAACCAGTCTGGTGTGTAAGGGGGGGGGAACGCATCGCTGGTTGCTTGTATAATTGGCCATGGAAACAAAACTGCGCATAGAAGGAAGCATCTTCGGCTGTCTCGTGGGCAACGCTCTTGGTGCCCGCTGTCTTGATAAAAAGCTGACCCAAACTGTCATTTTGCAGCAACTTGCTCGACAATATACCGAAGCAGGAGCTATGTCTCTCTGTACGATGGTGAGCCTGTTGGAGAGCGAGCGACTCGATACAGAGGATCTCGCTAACCGTTTCCATGAATGGTACATCGGATCATATTTGGCTGCCACTGAGAAAATCCAGAGTCGTATCACCGTCTCACAAGCTCTGCGAGTCTATATCAATGGCATGCCTCCTGATCGCTGCGGGTCTAAGGAAGAACCTGCCGACAATTCTGCTTTAATGCGCATGCTGCCACTCGCCCTCTGGAATGCCAGTGAGCCTATTGCTACTATTGTTCAAGAAGCTCATGAAGCCACCAAATTTACCAATCAGCAAATCCATGCACAAGTATGCTCGGCAATGTATTGTCTCCTTATTCGGCGATTCTTGTTGGAACAAACTTACAAGACTTCGGATTTGTTAGATGATTTCTACGAAGAAAAGGGCATGAAAGAACATGGCAGGGCTCTTAGCAGTTTCGAGGAAGGATGTAATCTTTCGGACCCAACCGGAAAATCAAGCGTATATGATTCATTCTGGAGCGCTTGCTCGATTTTTGGCAGGAATAGGAAAGATTTCGAAAATGCCGTCATACAGGGTATAATGCTGGGCAGTGATTGCGAAGTGACGGGCTGTCTCGTCGGCTCGTTAGCTGGGGTAGCTTTGGGCATAAATGAAATCCCGCAACGCTGGTTGAATCAGCTAGATCTGTCAGACGAAGCTGAAAAGGTGATTATGAGCTTTGTTCAAGCGATACGAAAGAGAAATTAGCATTCCTCCTGGGCCACAAATGGCGTACGCATCCTCTGCGTACGAACCGTTTGTGGTTCAGTTTTATTCGGTACAAAAGAGGAGTCTGATTGATTTTCGGATAATTATGCGTATAATACATATGAATAGAGAAGTAATTGGTTCACGGTAGTAGAATTATGACGAGACGTAAGAAGTTCACGGTAGGTCTTTGGTTCGACCTAGTAACAAAATCCGGAGAATCGACAGGACTCCAGATATGGAATATCCAACCTGGAGCTGTCGAAAACCCCAAACTCAAATGGTATACGGTCGTTCTCGCAAAGGATGAGAACGAAGCCTTAGAACTTGGTCAAGCTGAGTATGCGTCCAAGAAGAATATAGAAAAGAAGGTTCAAGCAGCATGGGTCTCCGTATGATCTGACGCTGCTTTTTTGTTGCATTTTTGCACCAGAAGGAAAGAAGTAATGAAGAAAAAAGGTCTAGTAAAGTTTTTTGATCGTAAAAAGGGTTTTGGTTTTATCGTTCCAGACGATGGTGGACCCGATGTATTTGTACACTATTCTGACATTGTAGGAGAGGAGGAGTTCAAGACTCTCTTCGACGGACAGAATGTGGAATATGAAGAAGCCTCCGGCGATAAAGGCACTAAAGCAAAGGATGTCACTGTGACGCCCAAGGACGATGGATAATGGTTAAGGTTATTCCGCGAAGAAATGAATCTATCCACGCAACACTTAGACGGTTTCGTAAGCTTCTTGAAAAAGAAGGTATCGTCAAAGAAATGAAACGCAAAACCTACTACGAAAAACCCTCTGAGGAACGTAGCAGGATCAAACGTAAGATGAAGCGAGAAAGAGAAAAAGAACTGCGGAAGGCCACTTTGCCAACCCCAACACCAAACAGGAAGCCTAATTCACGATCTACTTTTCAGTAGTTTTGATTTGACTTCGGAATTTGGTGGGTTATACTATCGGCAAGGAGATGCTATGAAGATGCAGGTATGGGGCTATCCACGGTCAGTATTTCTCAGTTTACGAAGGGTTTGTGCCTGATTTGATGCTTACGGTGTAAACAATGATCATTCAAGATATGAAGAAAGAGACCCAGAAGCCCAACTCGTAAAAACTCCCTCGCCTGAGCTTATGTGCTCAATTGAATTGAGTCGCGCTCAAATTAAGGATATGGAGATCCTCGCAAATCCAGAGGACAATCCAGAAGCGCGAGCACAAAAACTTGTAGCCTCAGTTCTCAAAGAGCACAAGATAGATGCATCCGACTACGAAGACAAAGACGACTAATAACACTCATGACCGCCAGTTAAACTAATTCAAAATTCTATCACTTTGGTAATATTTGCAAATTTATTGTACAAAGCCTGCATCACCACATCAGGAATATGATAATGTTCCTTTCCTGCGGGTTTAACAATGCTTAGTTTTCCTGTTTCCGGCTCATATCTACCTTTATATGTTCTGTTTGTTATATCATGTCCCCAAAGGGCTCCATGAGTTCCCCCATCTTCTATTCCGTCTCCAGAACTCTCAGCCCCGACTTCAATCCTTCCCCCAATATATGCCCACACAATATATTTAGGTTCAAAACCTGCTTCTTCGTCAAAATCTCCGTGGCCAACAGAAAAATATTGGACGGCTCTATCCGGATCGGATTGGCATATTCGTTGTAACCAATTCATCTGATCCCCCCTAGACAATCACAGAATATGCATCTGCTAATTCACCCAGAACCGCATTTCTGTGATCATAATCTGTATATAAACCCCAATGAAGAGTGTCATCCGGAATCTCCATTTCAAGTATTTCAGATACAGTCAATGGCTGATGATTTGCATCAAATCGAGGATTCAATACGCCATCAGGACGACCCCACGTTGCCCAAAAACGATATGGCCTACCTCTACTATGTGGATTAACCGAACCTCCTTTTAATCTGTATGTTCTAGGATCAGGCCATTGCAAAACGGAAAGCGGAAGATAGTTTAGGCCATAAGCATTACGATCCCAATTAGGAAAAGCAATATCTACCTGCCCCAAATATACAGATGCACGTCTACAACGCGCTTGCATTCGCCATCTTTCATACCAACCCCACGATTCAGTCACTTGTCGTGATGGTCCGTATGCCGATGATGCTGTATAATTCTCAAGATCAATTACCGTACCTATTTCGTGCTCTGCAAGATCACCAAGCATTTTTGCTTCAGCTTGTACCTGCGATACGAGTTGTACTACATACCGATTGTCGGAATACCTTGCATTAAGTCCTTCATTACCTGGGTCTGGCCGATACCAAAAATTCCGTCCATGATAACTGCGCATCCCAGCAGCATGCATCGCAGCATGAAAATCAAGAGTGCGTTGTTTAATCTTTACACGGCGTGCCATTTTGCAACACATATCTGTGAGTACGCCACGCAATCGCGGTGCTATACTTATTGTTTCTTCGTCAATTTCTTTGTGGTTTTCCAAAAAATTACTACTTCCCCATAACCACCTACTCGGAACATCTCTTACTAACATAACATTAACTCCTTTTGTTAAACCAATCCATTAGCTTTCACTAATGTCCGACAACATTTTTCTACTCAGAAAAATTGCCAGGTCCTAAGTCAAACAACTTCAAATTTCCATCGTCATCCCAACCTACATTCCCTCCATGAATATCCCCTAACCAGAGAGTCTGTCGGTTCCGATCGAAAATGTACTTCATGTGAGCCCAAACCTTCCTTGCCTCTTCGTGACGACGCTCAATTTTTCCTTGACGAAGCAAATCTTGGAATTCAGCTTCGTTCTGCGGCATGTTGTTTGCCTCATCCGCAAAAGATAACTGACTGGCAAATAGCTGCATCTCAATGTCTAAAAGCTGCAACTTCTTCATCCGAATGCCCCACAACGGAGGATGGTCCTGAAGCATTCGAGGCTCTTCCAAAATTGGAACTACCCAATTCGGATTATTCTCAAAAGCGTAATTGGCCGCGTTTACTTCGCTGATACTATGAGTCACCTTCATGATCTCACCTGGACCAGTCTCAAAAGCTATGCCCATCGCTCCAGCCCCACCATAATCAATTTGCGGGTACTGCTGGCGTAATCGATCAGCCGTCTCCCGATCCATCCTGGAATCCATGCGACCAATCCCTGCATGATCCAACCTCTCTTCATGCTCAACATCGACAGGCAAGGGCATAGGTTTCTGAGCTATTTTCTGAAGCCAGTTCATGCATATCCTCTAACCCGTGGAGATACTACCCTGGATAGTTCTTCTTCGGGCTCGTCAGTATATTCTCCTTCAGGGTATGGCCACTGTGGAAAGAGATCATTTTTGTCATTGCCATTTCCGCCATTGCCGAAATCTTGATAACCCCTCTCTATTGTTTGCTGGGCCCATTCTGCTAAATCAAATGGGGTATACAATGGTTGAGACTCGCCTTCACGAGTATTGCCAATCTCATACATCGGATTATCAGTGCTGCGCCAAAATTGTACCTGATGTTTGGTTTCCCAATTTCGGCCAGGAATAAATCCCGCAACAATGCCATGATAATAGACGAAGTTATGACCAGAATTAGAATCAAAATCACTTACAGAAACTGAGTTTTGATCTATCCATTTTTGTGATTGTTCAGGAAGATAGAAAATTTCATCCGGCATCCTGTTTGGAGTCCGTTTAACAAATCCGAATATCCTTACCAAAAACTCGTCTCCAGGCTGGTATAAATCTTTGCCATGCAATGTCATGACTCCGTACCACTGAAATCGATAGGTTTTCTGTAGATTGGGACGATTCTCTACAACCTCCCAAGATCCAGGCAAAGTCATAGTAATGGCTTTAGCAGCATGCTCAAGCATATCTTCAGTCTGGAGCGTCGTAGATATCTTCTGTAACCAGTTCAAGATTGATTTCCTATATAGTTATTGCCCTGAATCAATTCTGGGTAATCGTTCAGCACCTCAGATGGGACGGGCTTGCCTTCGGATAGGGCTTGGGTGACTGCGATTTTGTGTTCTCTCTTTGCCGTTGCCCTAATGAAATCCTGGCTTTGCGGGCTATCATCATTAATCTGAACGCCACGCTCTTCCAACCGCTCCATTAGCGTTTTGAACGCCGGAGTTCCTCGCCAGTCTTCAGAAACCCAAATGCTTTCCGCCTTACCATCTCTGATAAGAACACCGCCAATCGGGTGGTGTCCAGAGAAACCATCATTCGGTGCAAGCTCTTCGACGTTTAATGGTTTCCCGCGAGTTTGGTTGAAAAGAAGTATTCTCTCAGCACCTCTAGAACCCTTCGTTTCCGCCATCCCTATTCTAAGCCCCGGCTTCTTGCCGCGTAAAGCTGGCGGCGGTGGCACACTAAAAACGTCGTTTTTTATGTTTATTATCTGTTCTTCGCCAATAACTAAACCGCCCTGTAATGTTCCAATAGCAAAATTAACAGTAGCCTCAGCCGACACTGAAGTTGATCTGCCCTCAGCCGCTGCACGAGATTCGCTGTATTCGTACCGCGTCATCTCCCATGGCAGTTTTCCAGCTATTTTCTGCAACCAGTTCATTGACGCCCTCATGGGGATAAATCTGCCACAACCAACGCTGGAAAAGTTTGAATTCCCAATAGATGCAAAGCCACAAAACGGTGACCACCCTCTAATATATACGGACCTTCCTCCGGTTTCCAGCCGTCAACTGCAACGATCAAAGGCATAATTTCACCTGATTCTTTTATCTCACTGGCAAGTGCTCTACAGCTCTCGATATCAGTGCGGGAATAGAAATTATTACGCGGTTCAGGACTGCCAAAATCAGACATAGGAACCTCACGAACATCAGATAGAATCTCATATTGATATAACGATGCGCCGATAGAAGACATGTTGTCTATTTGTTCGTAAACTTTTAGTCCACCAACAACACCTCCTGCTATAGGATACCGAGAATTCCACTGTTCTACGTGCTCAACTGGTTGATCCGCGACTGGTTCATTGGGATCTTCACGCATTATTTCCAATGGATTCTGAGCTATTTTCTGTAACCAGTTCATTTTGCTATCTTCTGCAACCAGCACGAAGCGTTTCTTCCCCTCAAGGCTTGGAAATTTCTTTCCATTAACTCCTCATTTTCGGGAGTTCCCCTTGCCCAGCCTGGTTGCCACTCTGGGACTTGGACATCGGGAGGCTGAAGCTGGGGAGCATGTTGAACATTATTATTGTATCTATCCCATTCTTTTTGATACTTAGCCCACTCTTCTAAAGCAAACTGATGCTCATTCATACCCTCATATATGGTCGCTGAACCTCCAATTTCTCTCCTATCGTCCTTCATTAATTTGCCACGAGTTTTGTCACTTAAAAGTTGCCATATCTCATAGAACTTTTTGGGATCAACTTTGTTTAAATCTGAACGCATTTCATAAGTGCTGACCATAGATTTTATCATGGCTCTTTCAACAAGAGTAGCGGCAGTTTGGTTGTCTATGTTGCTTCGTAAAGCAGTTCCCAAGATGTGAGTATGTAAATTCGCTGAACCTGGAAACATGTCCCTTCTTCCAAAACGTTCAGACGTGGCCAGGGCAAGAGGAAGAATTTCATCAGAGTATTGATCATAATAAGCACTTCGTCTCGGATTACCTGGAGCGTCTACCGATGGAACTTCTACGCTATCCGCCAAAAGCTTGAGAGCTGCATCTGCAACACCTGGAGAACTATCTTCTTGAGACACAATTCCTTTTAACCACTCTTTAGTTTGAGGGTCTCTTTTGGCATCTCCAATCAAATCTATGCTCAAACTATGCATGGCCCTTGAGCGTATTGCATCTGCATGATCCATACTCAAAAAACTGGTAAGTATACTCATTCGTTTGGCTTTTGATTCTTCAGAACTCATGCTCTCAGTACCACCATAGGGATAAGCATCAGTCAAATTTGTGAGCATTTCTTCCACGGCTTGAACATTCCATTCACGACCCTGATCTTCAATAATTTTGTCCACAATCACCGCTTTGCCTTCAGGAGATAAATATTTGTGAAGCTTTTTAAAAGTGTCAGCATTCGAAGGATCAGCAAAAATCATGGGCAACAGTTCTTCTTCTGGCGTTACTGACAACAAGTCATCACTGGATACATTGAACTCATTTTTATGAGTCTCCAGCCATGTCTTTAGATAGGGGCGATACTTGCTGATAGGAGGTTCATTTTGCTTGCCTTGAATCTGAGCAATATTCCACGCAGCATGCTTTTGATTATATGCATTCCAATCTACATCAATCTGATTACCCATTTCATCGTATTGCAAAGTTTCAGGATCATTATCAAACTCGTCTATGTCGAAATCATTCTCATTCTGAACTTCTATTGTGGCATGAGGCCAGCCCCTGGCATCCCGCAAAGAGAAGATTTTACTTTGGCCTTTCTCAACACTCTCTTTATAGCCCTGAGAATCATCCCCAACACAGTGCTGCATGATCGCCCCTTCATTCTCCAAATCATCTGGGACAACTTCTACCATGCGAAAACCATTGCCTAAGTCCTCAGCGTTATAATCGGGTTGAGTGTAATAACGAGCGTGGCCTTCTCCGCGTTCCTCTGCCATCTGAGCTTGCCAAATATCAACTTGCTGTAAGGCGGATTTAAAATCAAAACGATTAACATCAAATCCTCGTTCAGTAGCAGATTTATGATTGAACCAATCTCTAATTTCGATTAGCTGACGATCATTGCGATCTATAATAAATTGATATACCGCCTTGTCCACAGGATTAGTTAGAGCTTTTATTTCTTTGCCGAGTTGCAATGCAACCCACTTCTGCATTTTTCGGGGAAACTTATTGTCATCCAAAGCATAGCGCAGAACCTCGTCAGGAACGCCCTGTGAGCGTAACCAACCTTCGGGACTAGCTATTTTTTGTAACCAGTTCATTGATATATCTCCTGCACTGTCCTGGCCATCGTTTGCATATACCGACGCCACAACTCAGGAGACTTTCTCCATTCCCGTTCTCTCGGATTGTCAGCCATGTGATTTCTTAGTTCCTGAAACGCTCTGTCTAACGAAACCCCGTTCCTCTGCCACATCGATACCTGATCATGCGCCTCTGATGACATATAAGCGTCTTGCTCCCACGGGGCTGTGTAATGTGCAGGAGAATCTATATATCCGGGAGACCTTATGTCCTGACGGTGTTTCCGATGCCAATCCGTATCAAACAAATTGGGATCATTCAGTTTTGTATCTACACAGTGAATGAGTTCGTGGATTATAGCTTTCTTCAACTCTCTTTTATCATTCCTTGGCGGAATAGTTTCATACACATTTATGTAACAAGCGGATAACGACCATCTGGGATCTGCGTTTGTCATGTCCGACCATGTTGGTGTCTCTGCACTGGCTAACATCCTTGACTTCTCGGGCTTCTCCAACGTTACTACTACTGGAACATGGCGATCACCGAACATGAGATTATCCTCGTAAAAAGCATCACCGTAGGTCACATTGCCTTCAAACAGGACTCCGATGCACTTTTCTGCAAATGCGTCTACTTCAGGCGTAACCTTGATAGGAAGAGCTTTTGCTTCCTCGGAGCCTTCTGCTGCCACACGATGCAACCAGGAGCTTTCTACGGGGCTTGTGTGGGCTCTCAAAGACCTGCTTGGCATCCATCTCTTCATCATAATCCGGGTCCTGGTCTCTCAGTCGGCTCAAAAGTTAATCCCTGATCTCTTAGCCGACTGTACAATTGTTGCTGCGTCAATTTAGCTTCATTCAGTTCTCTTGACATTATCTGCAAGATCAGTATCTTAATATGCTCTATTTCTTGCGAAGGGGTGGGCAACCCTGCTAAAGTAGATTTTATTTCTGAGATCCACATAATTTCGTTTTCACTTAATGAACCTCTGAAATTTGCATTATTGTTCAGTTGAGTTTCTAGACGTCGAATTTTCTCATTGATATATGCAGGATCTCGGTAATCTTTAGAATATTCTCGCAATATATCTCCAGCAGCCTCTATTAAATAGGCAATCATTGCACCCACAGGGGTTCCTGCCCGTCCGCGCATCGGATTATTTTCCAAATTGCTATTCCAATAATCCAGAGTTTTTTCGAACTCAGGTCTGTATGGACTATAAGCTATTTTCTGTAACCAGTTCATAATACGGGCACTTCCAAAAGAGGCTCTATAAGTTATTTATCAAAAAAAAGATGAAGTTCCTTGAAATTAAAGAGGTTATGTATAATGTTAGTAGTAAATACATTGTGTGCTATACACAAGGAGATATCTGTGTTAACTAAAGATTATTTAGCAGAACATTACCTCAACCAGAAGAAAAGTATGCAATACATTGCTAGAGAAAATAATGTATCATATACTACTGTGAACTACTATTTAACTAAATATAAAATACCCAAAAGAACAAATGGGGAACATCGAATAGTTGATATAACTGACAAGAGGTATGGGAAGTGGAAAGTGGTAGGAGAAATAAATTTGGAAATGAAAAATGGAAGAGGATGGAAGAAGCCGAGATGGAAATGCGTCTGTGAATGTGGAACTGTTAAATATGTCATGTATCAAAGTCTGGTAAATGGATTTTCTAAACAATGCAGAAAATGCGGTTATAAATCGATGAGATCAAAAGATAATATCCTTCAAACACACTGGAGCAAATATGTTCGAGGAGCCAAAACGAGAAATCTTGATTTTGATATAACCAGAGAAGAAGCGTTCAATATGTTAGTCCAACAAAATTACGAATGTGCTCTTAGTGGATTACGCATTTGTTTACCGGCTTCAGCTGTTGATTATGCTAACAGCAAATACACTGCTTCCCTGGATAGGATCGATTCTGCCAAGGGGTATCACAAAGACAATGTTCAATGGGTTCACAAAATGGTCAACTTTATGAAGAATAGGTTGGACAATATAACATTTTGGGCTATTTGCTATTCTGCCCGTAATAATATTCAGAAAAATCAACTGGAGACCATAGAGCAAAGAATAAAAGAAATAGAAGAACCCAAATCTTTAAAAGGATTTCTTTGAATTTAGAACAGATTCAATTGTGGGATTGTATTCGTACTTATTAACCATTTCCTCTAAAACATTACGAGGTACCCTTTTATCTCGGTCTGGTTGATTCTGCATCTCTTCTAAAAAATCAATATTCCACCCTCAGGAGTTTTAAGTTGCGAATGCCAATCAGGTTCTCTAAAAACTACAGAGTAGCCATACTCCATTGCTAAAGTGGCGTATTTTTGCATTTCTGAAAATCGAACATTCGTATTATCTACGACAATAACCGGCACATCACCTTGCATAGCTTCTTCAACGCGTCCCTGATTCCAGAAATGGGCATCTCCCACGTAGTCACGGTCGAATTGATATTTGCCGTTAACCATGAAGAAATCATCGCTTGAAAAGACGGGAGCACTATATACTGTTCCGAAATCTCTTTAGTCATGCGACTTTTTCCAGAACCCGAAGAACCTCTGGCGATTATCAGAAGCTTTTGTTGAGAGATCTTTTGCAACCAGTTCATTGCAGTTCCCATTCCGGAGCCCATTCCTCCTGCCATTGTTGCTCCCAAGCGGTGTCATCCAAATGCTCAGAATGAGAAAGCAACTCATCTGCCGATAAATGGGAAACTTCAGATTGTTGAGCCATTTTCCAGAACTCACTTAACTCACCAAAGTTTTGTGGCAAAGATTCATGATGTTCATAATCAATACGCAATGCATCTTTGATCGAAAACACACCAATTACTTGGGCTCTACTAGGATCATGGACAAAAAATTCATTTCCAAAGCCTCGATTGACTTGAGTATATTCTTTAGAATTCACGAACGACATGTCTATTAATGCAGCATAGGAACGATTGGGAGCATAATTTGTTGCCCATGTCGCTAAATCCGATGTTATCATAAGTTTGCCAGGAGACATTCCTCCTCCCCCCATGCTAGACATATCCGATGGGCCTTTTTCGGGATCAATAAAAAACTGAGCATCATCTGTCACGTGCCAATACATGCCGTGTTTTATTTCGACAAGAAACGCTTTTTGGAAATCATTAGGGTTAGCATACTTGCGAGCTTCTTGAGCTAAACCTGCCAATATCGGAGGAATCCCTTGTTGAGAAATTTTTTGCAACCAGTTCATTCTTGATCCCCTGTCATAAATGACATAAGCAACTGTTGGGGATTTACTTTTGTCCCAAATTGCCGTAGCTCATCATAACTCTGTAATGACGTTGGACTATCTTGCCAATCTCCCCTATCAAGCTTCCAGGGTATCAAATAAATTTCAGAAGCCTGAACACGACCTTCGTGAGCCATACTTCCAAAATTCATAACTGCCTCTCGTTGATGATTATCATTTAGAGCAGCGGCAATCTCCTTGGACAAATGCATACTTTCATCATATTCATAATTTCCTTGATCGTCTGGAACAATTCCTTCTTCCTGAAGATATTCGTCTTCCACGTAGTCATCAGTCCAGCCTTGATTTTTCTCGTATAAATATTCCAGAACTAACTTCTTATCACTTTTGTTTTCTTCGTAGTCATCTAGCCTTAAACTTTCAGCAGCAAGCCTGAATATTTCTTGTTCTAGAGTGGGAGAAGGATACCAATCATTACTAAAATATGATTGTCCATTCAAAAGCATGTGTACCATATCTTCATCTACGTGTACGTAGCCCAAATTGGCAGGCTCAATCACTAAAATAACCGGATGCGATTTGTAGGATTCTGCTGTTTCTATCGCGTGTTTAGCTGCTTTGCCTGGAGAATCCGTCAGATATACAGCTGACTGAATAGAAGAGAGACCACCAACATATGCGCTATTGCCTGTCTCTTCTCGTGGTTTTAACTGCATATTTTCCATAAGACTATACGCTGTTGATGCATCAGTGCCGTGATACCATACCTGAGAAGGTAAGTTGGTCGCAGGAATTTGAGCCACGCGAATTAACCAACTGGAAACGTGAGCAGTGTTCGTAGGCAACCCAGGCTGAATCAAAGGGAAGTCCTGATCCAACTCATCAAAAACTTGTTGTTTGTGTTCAGGGGTTTCTGACGGACTCTGTTGCAAAGCCATGAGATAGTATGGATCTTGTGGACCCACAAAAGCTCGTACCTGTTTCATTTCAGACAGAACTTGATTTACTGGCTTGCCTGTCAGCTGAGTTAATGCCGATGCGAGAACAGCAACACTACGATTGGCTCCCAATGCGCAATGAACGAAGATCGGACAGTCCGTAGTTGAAATTTTCTGGATGAGATCTTTGACTTTGACGTCAAATTCTCGTTGAACCGTGAGGAATTCGGGGTAGTCCCAAGCAGCCTGATCTATCTCGGGCAAATCGCGGCAATCCACAACCTTGCATATCGGCTGTCCTGCCATTTGTTCCGCTTCTTGTCGGTCATCTTCTCCGCCTAAAAAAACATGCGGAAAATCTGAACTCTGGAAAACATTGAACTGAGGCTGGTATCCTGGGTTCTTTGCGCGATACTGATTGCTCCAGTATTGTGTGTCGAAAAAACTTTGAGCTAATTTGCGCAGCCACATACTCCATTATGCAGCAAAACAGCCCCTCTGACCTTCTTATTCCGTGACCACTATTCGAAAGGTTTACGTCATTTTTCCCAGTATCGATGAGAATGTCTGTTCTACTTGAGACCGCAATGCTCCGAGATCAGAATCATTCTTGACTACGTAGTCTGATCTTTCTTCCTTCATTGCCAACGAATCTTGCATTCTCTCTCGCTGAGCGAGCTGAAAATCTGTCCAACCGCGAATCCCCACCACTCGTGAAATTCGGGTTGCCTGATTAGCTTTGACAAATATCACCGCATCGCACAACTTGTCCACCCCTGCCTCATACAACTTCGGAGCGTCAAGTACGATCCCCAGGATCGAGTCATCTGCGACGTAATCCGCAATCATGACCTTCTGACGAGCAGCGATCAGCGGATAGAGCAAATCTTCCAACCGCTTCAACTCAGCAGGATCAGCGAATACGATCTCGGCGATTTTTTTAGACCTGGGAACACCATGCGATGCAATAACAGACTCTCCCCACCATTCCTGGATCTTTTTAATACAATCAGGAGTATCCAGGCACTGATGAGCGAGACTATCCGCATCAATCACGCCACAACCGCAGTCTGCCAACATATCAGCCACGACCGATTTGCCAGAACTAACCCCGCCAACTAACCCGATGATCGGCTTATCCATCTGATTTCTCTCCGGCTCGTCGTGTTGCTTGTCATCAAACATCCGACACTCAGACACATGACATAACATATGCTGCCTTCCGTCATGCTTAGGATCAGGCTCTGTCCATAAGGTGGTCCACTCTCGACATTCCGAATCTTCGCACTCAAAACACGGCGGCGGATCATCGGGTGATTCAGGCGACTCAGGCTGAATCTGTGCCTTGAGCCGATCCGATTCGCCGACAAAGCCACTGTTCGCAGCCAGCCATACCCAGTCGCCTACATGTCTTCGTTTACTCATCGCAAACCTCGAATGAATCCATCCGCAGAAAATGAAGGCCCGGACCGTTTTCTAAACTCATTATCAATGTATGAGCAGCATCTTCCGATTCTACAACTGCATCTATGACTCGAACTACATCTAGAACCTTAGTCGTGATCGTTCCCGTAACCCTCCACTTCGTCACCGGAGCTGGAGGTTCACCCGCTAAAGTCTTCATCATCTTACTCTTCTCGTTTCTGCAAAACGGCTTTGCGCACCTCCTGAGCTTGGTTCTTAATGTCCTGCATGGCTTTCCTAATTCTCGTACCTGCGGCTTTGTTACCACTCTCAAATTTCTCGATGTCTCCAGCACAGGCTTCAACAATCTCTCTCAACTTTGTGTACTCAGTCATTGTTTTTCCTCATTAAAATATAGCCTAATCGTCTCCGTCAAAATCACAGTCGATATCGGCTATTCCCTCGTAAACGGCACCTATACATTCAAATATGGGTTCAAGCCCACCAATGCGATGAAACAACCATGCAAGGATTCCTATCCCCCCAACACCAGAAAATACCCATCCCCACCACGGCATATTTAGCCCCTCCCTTGAAGGTCGCCCCGGACATCCTTGTCCAGGACGACTATTAGAGCATTAATTCGATCCGTCATAGTTCCTTATCCTCGATCACAATCGGGAGAGAGTCCACCAACTCTGCGCATTTCTCCAAATACCGTAAATCCTCAGGATGGATCAAGACAGCAAGATCGCCGATCTCAATCTGAACCCCAGGTTTTACGGTGTCCAGGTACTTTCTTAGATCATGCTCATACTGCTCAACGGTGATCTTCATTAGAACCTGTACGCAAAACCAAAGCCGACAAACCAGTCATCAGCCTCGTCGCTCAGTCCAAAACCACCGTTCAAATCGAGCTGCATACTGTCATTCAACGTATGCGTCACGCCGAGACCAATCGAATGAGCACAATCGCCATCTTCCACGTCTGGGAATATGGTGAAATACTCAACATAGCCGTTGAACTCCAACTCCGCCAACGTGAATGGACGAGCTACATTCAACGAAGCGAGACCCTGCGTGAAACGATCATCTGTCACCATGTCCTTTGGAAAAGCAGCGCCCAAGTTTCCTGAAAAGGTCAGATCATACTGCCAGTCGTACGATGCCGCAAACATGATTGTAGGAGTCAGGTCATCCGAGTTATGTCCCGTTGGCAAATCAAGAGTAGTGATCAAACCCAAAGCAGGAAGTTCGCCTTGTTCCATGATCTGCCACTTCAAACCCAGGGACATATCATTGGCGAAGTTTTCGTCATCTGTGAAAGAGTAACCACCCCAACCTGCTCGCAGCTCCAGATTGTCCTGGATACCGTAACGAAAGAGCACTTGAACGAAATCACTGACGTCGCCAGCGTCAGTGTCCCGGTAAGTATAGCCCAACTCTAGTTGGGCTGTCCCAGGCGAGAGCGTGAAAGGGCTTGTCGTAAACGACGGTCGATCTGTGGTGATCGGAGCCTTCTCGTCTTGCGCAAAGACGTTACCAGTCAAGAAAGTCGCCAAAAACAAAACCATTACCCATTGTAAAATCTTCATTCTTGTTCTCCTAAAGAGTTTCGCTTGAGGAACTCCTCAAACGTACAAAGCGGTTGGTATCTACTTAGATGACCTTCCGCTACAAATTGCTCCGCATTGTCGTACCGCAACAACAGCGGCTGATCAGTATACGGGATGTGTGGGATCGTCTCGTACCCATGGTAATGGTAAGGAGTACTGAATCCATCATCGGCGATAAGTCCATGAGCAGGGCAACCATCAATAGCGTCACGCACATTATCATGTTCTTTCCAGGGTTCTCCCTGAGGAGTAAGCAAACGTATTCGTCTGTACCAGTCATGAGACGAAACCCCCATGACAACCCCTGGCAGCCACAGCTGAAAGACATACTGGGGAAGATCCGACTCGCTTGCAAATCGCATGTAGTAGATCGGATAGTGCTGAATATGATCATCAGCTATCCTCTCCATCTGGGCTTTCACAGCAGCGGCGGGAAATGCCGCCCCCGCTCCGACCAAACCTATGAATTCTCGCCTGTTAAAAATAGCACTGCTCCACTTTGTAACCGAGACGCTCCACGACACCATCCATTGTCGGATGATAAACCTTGAATTTAGTCTTCCTTGTAATGCCCAATGCTCTACGACGATGATCAATCAACGCCCACAGAGCCGTCTGAGCAAACCCACGCCCGCGATATCTTTCACTTGTCCAAGCTCCGACACCGTATGAAGAATTAAGAGAAGCCCATGTTGCCAATTGACCATTGTACAACAAACAAAGGTGAATGTCCTCGCGTTGATCACGAAGCCACCTCTCCATGGAACCTCCACGCCAACTCATGCGACGGCGAATGATTCTTTTGGTGTTTTTCTCCAAGTCCACAATTCGACAAAAGTCAAGCCGCAACATGATAACTTCACCGGAACAACGTCACTCTAAACCGTCTTCTACCCTCCTAAACCAAACAAAGCCAGAATGAACGCCACAATAGCGTTGACCAGATCCCCAATCAAAACATCGCTCACCATAGCAAGAATCGTACTCATAGTACTACCCAGTACCTCTCTGGATCTCGAAGATCCCATCAAACTCAAGGCGGAAGCGGACACCCGCAACTCAAACCTTGTCTTTCCAGTGTCTACAAAAATCATTCCCTTTAACCGGAGGACGATGCCACCGATTATAGTCATGCCCGTATTGATCCAAAACAGGTGGATTTAAAAAACAAATAAAATCCTCCGGTTTATTGTCATTTTCACAGATGCCGAATTTGCAGATCTTACAACTCATTATCCGCGCCGGTAAAGTCATTATGCCACCTTCAATTTCGCCCATGCTTCAGTCAAAGTAGGAGCTTCAGCACCAGGGAGAACCAAATTAGCACCTGTCCCTGCCAATACCATATGCTTGACCGCGTACTTGCTGAACTCGCCCTCATCATTCAGAATCAATAGATAACGCATCAATATTGAATCTGTCGGAGGGAAATTCCCTTGCAAGACGACGCATAAACGATCAACCATTATACCCTTGTCGTAGACCTCAGTAATCCCATGACCAGGATAAATTCGATATGTTAAACCGCTCTTCGGAACAACTGTGATGAACCCGTCACGCACAAACTTCCTGAATGCCTGCTCACCAATGATCCGACGCAATGTCTGACGGGCACGCTCTTCACGTACATCCATGGCAATCGACAACGAAGTACGACTGCGACGGATCGTTGGACCCATGCGATCACGAATCATCTGACGGATACGATCACCTGGAGCAACAACAGGAGGACTCCAAGTGACAGAGCGAGTATCCCACTTGTAGAGGCCATTATTGTAGATGGTTGTGGCATCAGCACCAGTGCCAGTATCGTATTCGCGCCATATGTTCGAATACGTCGAAGTATCTGTTCCTTTGTAGTACAGATTGTTGATGGTGGAGAGGCCGATGGTGGAGAGATCGTTATAAATATTCTCCCTTTTGCTTTTGTTCTCTATATCCCACCCAATGCCAGTGGCCTCATACCTTGGCTTCTCTATCCACATATCTCTCTCAGTGCAACTGGAGGTATACCCATACTTTCGCTCTGTGATTCCGTAATCAATACTCGCCATCTCGCTTCTCCTACACTGCCGCAAGCATCGTCGCCCTACGTTTTATCGCCCAGTCGATTTTTTGCATTTTTCGCGGGAAATATTTTGGTCCTTTGTGCATTTCCCACACGACGACAATTCGCCTCCAACAACGCCAGCAAATCAGCCTCGTCTACAAAATTCTCCAAACAATAGTGAGGATCTTCTTCACCTATGTAGACTAAAGTAGTCCTACTCGTCATGTTATCTCCATCCACCGCTCACCTATACGAGCAAAATGACGCGGTACAAGCCGATCCTTTTTTTGCCATACAGGATCGCCAACAAAATGAATCACCTTCAACAAGGGATTCGAGATCTCAAAGCGTTCCTCCCGACAAAGACGATTTGGAGGAGATCTGTCGTAATATCGAACTTCAACCAGAGAACCAATAACAGATCTGCGACATTGATATAACCCGATGGAATTGCCTGTTACGCGCCACTCACCATCATGATCCGTCAGATGTATCTGATTGCCCTCAAAATCTGTCTCGTCAGCATAATGAATATTACGCGTTCTCCCAAAATCATCACCCTCCAAACAAACATTGTGAGAATGATCTATCAAGAGCTGAGCCATCTCTTCATGAGATAAACCCTTAGATTGTACACCCTCGGTTTTTCGCGGGAAAATTAAGGAACCGCATACCACACCAAGAGAGCTAAAAAATCCGCGTCTATTCATGATCGTATCCCCTGACTGTCTGTGCGGTATAGACAAGACCCTAACCTTTTAGGATTTAAACAACACCTCACAAGATGCAGGATTAAATGTCGTAATCTGCCTTGAGGCTTGACCATCTGAATCTACCAGAAACGGAATTAAACCATCACGAAGATATCGCTTGAATACCCCACGCGCCGCACATACTTCCCGTCGATTCAGCGACCATACCAACCGACGCTCCAGGTTCTCCACTCGTCCAAGAGACGGGCGTGAAGGTATTACAGGACGGGGACGAGCGACGATGGGTATTGGCCACTTATCAAGAGACAAACCAGCCTTTTTTCTCCGCGAATTTACATAACCGAAAGCGTTCTTGATCCTCTTGTGGAACGGGTGAGTCGGATCATAGGAGATTTGAGCTATACTCATGCTTCGCTGATTAGGGGCTCCAGGGCTCCCGCTCATAGCTGACATAAAGGACATCATGTATTGCCTATCCCCGAGTAACATAAACTCGACAAGCTCATCCGAACCCGGTGGATTGTGATGCTTGAGATCAAGATCAATAAGCTCTTCCATCGTCCCACCGTACAACTTGGCAGAACGATACTTCCTCCATTTTGTTACAGCGAAAGCCGCTCTGCTCATTGCACTTCGTTATCCCAACTAAATCTCTTTGAACTTGTGATCCCAGAAATCTCTTCGGCACTGACGCTGCAAGTCAAAGTAGTAAGCAACACTCCAGAATGCCCAGCGAAACCAACGCTTCATCGTTCAGCTCCAATAGGATTCATGCTTCACTCTGTACTCGGGCTCCAAACTTACGAACTCCATGATAAAGTAGATTCTTCTCATAAATAGGCAACCCACACGGATTGCCTCCTAACTTGAAGAGCCACTCAGCAGTTCGTTTGAGATCGGGCAACCATTCGTCAACAGGAACGACTAAATCAAGATCAGACCAGATGATAGCTTCGGCTAAATCGACTACATCGCTGTTGTTTGCGTTGTCGTTCAAATACTTCTGAAATCCTTCTTCTAACAATCTGAGACGAATATGATGAAGACGAACAGTCTCATCATAGATGCTTTCGGGATTCTCAAGGTTAGGAGGCATAGTTATCCACCCGCAATAGCTCGAATAGGCATAAAGATCACTTCCTCAGCAGTAGGATCGAACTCTTTCATCTCCTCTGCCGAAGTTTGACCATCTACACCTACCTTATACGGTATCATGCCCTTGGAAATCAAGTCCAAAAACATTTGCTTGGCCGCCCTAATTTCCGCAATTACTCTGCGACACCAAACTACCCGTTTATCGCCGTCTTTCTGAGACAACATACGGAAACAACCGAAATTTTCCGCTGACACCGCAACCTCCAACTGACCCGCGATAGCAGCCAATTCCGCGAAGTCCAACGAACAGCCAGGACCCATGACTGTTAGCTCTGGAGGGACATCGTACGTCTCCTTCGCAAAACAATCAATAGTCCGATTCAACTCGTCAATCGGAACCTCAGGAACTTTTGGACGATCCACTAACTCAATCATGATCCACTCCCTTTGAGATTATCTAAAACTTCCCTGACGGTTACTTCCTCTTCACCGTTGCTGTACAGTATACTCTCATCATCCCAACCATCAGGCTGAAAAGTCATAGCCTGAATTCGAGCATCTCCAGGATGAAGCGTTTCATCACGCAAACTGCTTAAAGCTAAATCTTGAGCCTCTTCCTCTGTTTCAGCTAAAACAGCTATCTGAACCTCAATAGTAGCTACAAATGCTTTCTTGCTCATTACGCACTACCGTGGATCTCATAACGACGTTCCAGCAAAAAGCTACGAGCCTCCGGATTGTCCTCGATAATCACGGCTTTACGCTCACGATCCGTATCGACCCGCTTCCGACTCTCTGGATGCTTCGCTTTCTTGTGCCATGCCGCCAACGTCGGTATGATTTCCTGAGTAACTTTGGAAGAATACCGACCGTCGTCAGTCAAAACCCCATCCTTGATCTTGCGCTGGTGCTTATGACCGCACTTAGGACAGACGATCTCAACGATACCGTTGATAGCTATATTCAGAGGAATGGTTACGTATCCACCGCAACCACCACCTGATTTGGCACAGTAAAATTCCTGGAAGATTTTCAAACCAGACTCACTATTCGGTGCTTTTAAGAGCTAAAACAGCAACAATTGCCCCATTTGTCATGTAAACTATCACCGCAAACTCGATCCCCAAAACACTAACTATAAATTGGGCAAAAACCGCAAACAGGGAACAAAGTAGGAGAAAACGAATAAACTTCAAACTCTTGAGTTTCATGAAAAATGAGCCTGTAAGATTCTCGGAGTAGATTTACCTCTTAAATGTTCTGTCCATGTCGTCATGAAACTTCTTCCAGAAAGCGTCTTGCTCTTTTCTGTCTTGCTCTTTTCTGTCTTGCTCTCGTTCGCGCTCTTCTCTTACGTTTTGCCCGATCATTAATCCGTACAACAGTAATGTAGGGTCCATCAGAAATGCCTCATGAAAAGTGAGCCAGCATGTCCAAATCACAGATAGTTTGGCCTATCGAAGCCTCCTTGACCGTCATGGCAACCTGCATCTCTCCTTTGTCATCCACATAAGGCACCAAAATAACTGAAGCGTGGCCCCCTTTTCCATCATTACCCGCCAATATCAAATCCTCGCTCATTCTCGGACGCCACTTGTTGTACTGGTCAAAAAATGCAGCCGAATCGACGCAGCATTTTATGCTGGCCGTATCATCGTGAAAATCCACCTCGCCCCTTGACGTGACCTCGTGAGAGCGGATAGGATTTATCGGCTTCCCAGCAGCTCGGCGCTTAGCTTTCTGCTTTATGGGATTTCCCGTTGGTTGGGTAGCAGGTGGTGGACAAGTAGATTGATTTGAACCGCCCATGTGAGATCTCCTAACTCGTTGAACCAAATTATCCCAGTGCTTCCGAATCGCACTTTGCTTATTACAACTCATTACTCAAAGTCTATTAGCGTTTGCTCCAAATGTCAAGGCTAAAAAATCTTCGGAATCTGCTTGACAATCCAGGCTCTTTAACGCATCCTAAATAGCGGAGGCATGGACCTGGCTGTTTCCTTTTTTTAATAGGATTAAGTGATGGAACGGAATCTATCGTTTTGCTTTCAATATGACGAAGATCGTTCATTGAGTCCATATGATGAAGATTGCCCAAGTTCGGTTCATGTAGTACCTAATCCGCATACCATGTCAAAAATCGAATTAGTGCTTACTGCAAATACATGCATCCAAGCCCTCACTAAAAAACATGGGCTCGAACAAGCACTAATCATGGTGACTGATGCTGCATGTGGAAAATTGACCAACGGATCGAGATTTGATACCCATTGGCAGAACTCGGAGAAAGAAGAAAATGAAGAAGCGTAAACCTCCAAATTGGAGAACCCGACTTACTGTCGTTAAATCGTCTGTGACAACTCACTGGAACAAAGATGCGATTAAATTCGATTTGGAGTTTGACAAGAAACCAAAAGGGTTTAGTAAACAACAAGGACATCTGATTCTTGATCCAGAGACTCCTCATAAGGTGAAATCCGCATGGGTTTCTCGACACTTTCATCATTGTAACGTTGGATACACTCTCTATATCCATGCACTGAAAAAGTTAGGCACGTTGTCAACAGATTACAACGCAGCGTCCG
>SDBT01002845.1_pt1 | contig 30261 bp, 45 predicted proteins | sample 2277101 | NCBI WGS metagenome assembly SDBT01 (sample SAMN10404973, study PRJNA504765) | marine sediment metagenome | isolation source: marine sediment core GS10_PC15, 103 cmbsf | place: Arctic Ocean: Southern Knipovich Ridge | collected 2010
CAGATACATCAATAGTTTCAATTATCTGGTCATTTATTTGCCTAAGTATTCCAAGATATTTTGAATAAAATTCTTCATAAGCATCCATATGTCTATAAAGTCTTAAATTTCCCATCGAGATTTGTGGAGCCCTACCTATATTAATTCTTGCCTGGGCTAATGCTGCTGTCAAAAAAGCACAAGCCAATCTAAGAGGTCTTGCTGGTATTGATTCATCTATATAACTCCAAGAATATGTAACATAAAGAGTCTTATTGCTTTGAGCACTGCTTAAAGTAATCTTACAATCATCCACATCTACTGAACCAATTGTGGGGGTTGTTTCAGTTCCATCCCCATCTACTGCATAAACAATTACATCAGATATAGTAACTTGTGAATCATTATTAAAATCAGCTAAGTATTTTCCTTTCCAGTTTTTTACATAATAATTTGTATTAGAACCATCTACTAAATTCTGTCTTGTAGAATCTAAATAATCTATTCTTTCTCTGATTACTTTTGTATTAATATCCCCATTAATTTGATATGCTGCCATAGTGATTAAATCATAAGCATCGGCGTCGGAAATACAAGAAGTTGTTAAATTTGTAACTGCTCTAAAATCTGCCATTGAACAATACCCTATAAAAGTACCCCCTTGCATAGCATCGGAATAAGCAGACCAATTTTCAGAAGATGAATTAAAAAATCTTATTTTATACCAACTCGTAGTACTTCCATCTTCATCAGAATAAGTATTGTCTGTAATTACTTGATTTGCTATCTCTGAATATTCTCCAGCTTCTGTTGTTGCTCTATAGATATAAGCCTTATCAAAGCTAGTTTCTGAACTAACTACACTTGGAACTTGCCATCTAACAATTATTGCCATTTTCTATACCTCCTTACAAAGATTTGAACATTTATATAATTTATCATTCGTAATCTACTGAAAATCCTGAAATTATTTTTGGTTTAATTGGGTTGGTTGATATAATTACTTCTCCTTGTCCTCTTAAAATAATTCCCACATCATTTAAATTTAATATTTCGGTTAAATCTATAAGAAGTCCATAAATATCTCCATCAGATAAGGAAATCGTTTCTATATATTCTCTATTTAATCCTTGATTAACCTTACTTGTTAAGGTTAATGTTTCCGTTAGTTCTTTTGTGTATAGTTCTGTCATTTTAAATTATATTATTTTCATAAATTTTTAGTGATATGTTTCAATGAAATTAATTTGGGTTTGGTTGTTGAAGTAGTTATTGGTTTTGAAATCACTGAAGGCATTAAAATTAAAATAGGTTTAACTTCTGTAAGTGAAATTATTCTTTTTTTAGTTTTTCCTGCTTTAATTAATTCTGAAAAAGATAATATTTCGGAAAATATCTTTCCCCTACTATGTGTATCAATTAAAGATAAAACTTCAGTTAAAATTATAGCAAGACCAGCTTCCTCACCATCTGAAATAGTTAATGTTTCAGATAATGTTTTTGTTAAGGATAAATTAAAAGAAATATCTGTTAAATCTAAAATTTCAGTATACTCTCTTGAAACAATCCAAATATAAGAAACACTATCAATTAAATTTAATGTTTCTGATAAAATTCTTTTAGTTTCTAAATTAATACTATCTGTTAAGGATATAGTTTCAGAAAGAATTTTTGTGGGTGCAATTTCTAATGTATCTGTTAAATCTAATGTTTCAATTAATATTTTTTTAGGATGATAGAAATCTCCATCAGTTAAAGAAATAACTTCAGTTAATTCCTGAGTTGAAAGCCATAATCTACTATAATTATCTGTTAAATTAAGAGTTTCAGAAAAGATTTTTGCTTCAGAAATAAATAAGGAATCTATTAAAGAAAGAATTTCTGTGAATTCTCTTGAAAGAATCCAATTATAAGAATAAGTATCAGAAAGATTTACTATATCTGTCAGAACAATAGATATTAAATAAACATCCCCATCAGATAATGATAAAGTCTCACTTAAAATTCTTTCTGATGCAATTGTTAATACATCTATAAGAGTTAATGTTTCAGTGTATTCTCTTGATAAATCCCAAATATAAGTAAAAGAATCAGTTAAAGATATAATTTCTGATAAAATTCTTTTATTAGCATTTGTCTCACTATCAATTAAAGATAAAGTTTCTATAAGTACTTTGATTGGGTAATAGGTATCTCCATCTGTTAAGTTTAATATTTCAGAATATTCTTCAGTAGCCAACCAGATTCTGTTATAAGTATCAAAAAGATTAAGATTTTCAGAAAGTGCCTTGTTGATAGCATTTTCTAAACTATCTATAAGAGATATTATTTCAATTAATTCTCTATTTAATACCCAATTATAAGAAAAAGTATCAATTAAAGAAAGATTTTCTGATAAGATTCTTTCTGGATTATAAATATCCCCATCAGTTAGATTAAGAGTTTCTGTTAACTCAGGAGTTGTTTCCCAGACTCTTGAATAAGTATCTATAAGATTTAATGTTTCAATTAAGTCTGTTTCATATTTTGCTATAATAGATATATCTATTAGAGAGAGTGTTTCAGTATATTCTCTATCTAAAGACCAGATATATGAAAATGAATCTAATAATGTAATTGTTTCTGTAAGTTCCTTAGAAGGTGAATAAGTATCACCATCAGTTAAATTTAATATGTCTGATAAAACTTTTCCAATAGAAAAAATTATTGTGTCTGTTAAGTTTAAGATTTCAGAATATTCTTGAGTAGAATCCCAAATTCTTGAGTAAGTATCTGATAAGGATATTACATCAGATAAAATTCTTGTAAGAGAAATTCCGATAGTATCAGTTAAAGATAAGATTTCAGATAATTCCTTACTTGGGGCATAACTATCCCCATCAGTAAGATTTAATGTTTCAATAAATTCAAGTGTAGATAACCAAACTCTATTATAGGTATCTGATAAATCAAGTGTTTCGGTTAAAAGTTTTGTGGGGGCATAATCATCCCCATCAAATAAATCTAAAGTTTCAGAATATTCTTGTGTAACTAACCAAACTCTACTATAAGAATCAATTAGATTTAAGGTTTCTGTGTATTCTGGTGTAGATAACCAAATCCTACTATAAGTATCTGTAAGATTAAGAGTTTCGATTAATATTCTTTCTTCAGCATTTTCAACAATATCAGTAAGGGATATTATTTCAGAATATTCTTTAGAAGTAATCCAAACCCTATTAAATGTATCAATTAAATTTAAAGTTTCCTTTAATTGTTTTTCTAATAAAAGGAGCTTATCTGTTAAATTTAAAGTCTCAGTTAATTCTTTACTTGGAGAATATGTATCTCCATCTGTTAAAGAAAGAACCTCACTATATTCTCTACTTAAATCCCAATTATAACTTACAACATCTACTAAATTTAGAGTTTCTGTTAATTCTTTTGCAGCAGACAATAATATAGAATCAGTTAATGTAATAGTTTCTGTAAGTTCTTTTGGTTTTAATGAAGTTCCACCATAGTCATCTGTTAAAGTTAATGTTTCAGTGTATTCCCTTGCCAAGTCCCATATTTTTGAATAGGTATCAGTTAATGAGAGCACTTCTGAAAGAACTTTTATAGAAGAAAAACTTATTGAATCTGTCAATGTTAAAGTTTCTACATCTAAAACTTTTTCTTCTGAATAATAATCCCCATCAGTAAGTGCAAGTGTTTCTACAAACTCTGGTGTAGAATCCCATATTCTTAAATAAGTATCAGATAAGGAAATAGTTTCTTCTAAAGATTTATCAAATTCAATTATTACATCATCAGTTAAAGTCAATGAATCAGAAAGGTCTCTTAAATTAGTCTTTAAAATTGAATCAGTAAGAGTTAATGTTTCGCTGTATTCTTCAGTTGCAAGCCAAACCCTTGAATAAGTATCATCAAGGCTTAATGTTTCTGGAAGAACTTTACTTGGAGAATAGACATCCCCCTCAAATAAATCTAAAGTTTCAGAATATTCTCTATCTAAAATCCAATCAATATTTAAAGAATCCGTGAGTGTGAGAGTTTCAAATAATTCAAGTTTTAACTTAATTGTTAAAGTATCTTCTAATGTTAAGGTTTCAGTTAACCTTTTCTTTAATTGTGCATATAATTGTAATGCCATTCTTATTTAATATCATTTGCTCATATTACTTGCATGTCTATACTAACACCAGGATTTGCTGATACATTTGAACAATTTCCATATAACCAAACTCTTTTTTCATCGTTTGCTGCTATATCCCCCCAAATTATTTGGAATGAAGTATTTAAGGTAATACAATCTCCGTCATTATCTGGGTCTGTTTCACTTGAATCATTACAAGCGAATAAAATCCAACCAGAATTTATACTTCCAGTATATTTTATTTGAAAATCTTCTTGAAGTGTTCCATTATTTGTAGCATTAATTGCTGCGATAGTGCTTGTCTGTTCATTTGGTTTACTTGGATAATGAACCCAATCAGGAGAACAATTTAAAAATCTAATTATCCCTGAAGGCAAAGCACAAACATAATCCATATCAGAATCTCCTATTTCAATATAACTATCTGAGGGAATAGAAATATTTCTATCTGTTACATTATGAATAATTGTTCCATTTTCATATCTAACATCATTCTTGGTTGAATTTATTCCATAAAAAGAAACTATGGAAACATAAGTCTCATTTGTATTATCAAATCTTCCCCCATCAGAAAGATTATAAAATTCTATTGTACTATTTGTAATTATCACTTTATCTAAAGAAATTGAACCATTAACATAAATAGTGTAATTTTGTACTGATGTTTTAAATGTTGTATTTTCAATAGTTAAGGCTGATAATAAAAATAAATTCAATAAAAAAAGAATGCCTAAAATCCAAATTTTTTTCATTTTAAAATCTGAAGCATCCTCCATTTCTACAAGTTACTATACATCTATTAGTAGCATCTGTCCCTGCTATATGTACTTTATTATAATTAGTTATATTTCCACCATTTATTAAAAATGTTCCTGTCCCAGTTATTGAAATATCATTTCCTCCTAAATCTACATTCGAAGTTATTTCGCAATTATCAGAACAATCAACTGCCCAGTTTCCTGATACATAAGTGCAGGTGTCTGTTACTCCATAATCAATTGCTTCTGTTTGAGTATCATTTACAGTAGCATTTAGATAAGGATAAATGGGATTAATCCAAGTTGCATTTAAGAATAAATCTTGTAAACCAGTTAATGAATCAGTAGGTACAGTTACATTAACTTGCCATCCGACATTTGTTATATAATCAAATTCTTCTTGAACTACTAAACCAACTGAATTAATAGCAAACTGAACAGCTACCATCCCATCAGTAGAAGATGCAGCAATATTAGCAACTAAAGTTGAACCTTGTATATTTGTCATTTCTTTGTAACCCCATACACAATGGGCCTCAGCAGTAGTTGTTCCCGACCTCAGTACACTTTCTTGTGTCCATCCTGTTCCTGACAATACAAGAAGGTCTCCATCTCCACCATCAAAAGCTCCGAAAGCTAAAGCAAGAGTATCATCAGCATCAGTTTCTACTGCAGGAGCATCAATATTATTACCAGAAGCTATGGCTGCTGAACCAATAATATTGATAGGGTCAACTGTATCCACACCCGATATACGAACATACCAAGCAACCCATTCATCTGAACCTGCTTGTGTAATCTCTTCAGTTGCATCTTCACCTCCATCTGCTATCTTATAAAATAATCCTATATGAGAATCAGATGTCGTACTACCAAAACCACCAATAAATTCCCATCCAGCTTTATTATCTGTAAATGATGTTGTAGATACATCGTCATTAGCAGCTATAAGTAAAAGTAATTCTCCAGCTACAACACCCTCAGGCTTATCTAATGTAATAGTAGTAGTAGGACTAGCAGTTTCAGTCTGTGTTGTATATAGTTCAATTACTGGAATTTTTATTTGTTCACTTTCTACTATTGTTGCAAAAAGTCCACCAATTGTAACATTTTCAATAGTCACACCAGAAGTCATATTTAAAGACTCTTCAGTAACATCAAAAGTTATAGTAATATTATCTCCTCCAGTTACATTTTCTGGATTTGTTGTTGTAGGGTCTTTTATTATAAGTTCATACTCTAAGATGTCAAAATGGTAAATAAAATCATCTGTAGAATCACCTACCCAAAGAGAATTATCTGAATAATCAAAAGCTATTACTACTGGAGATGATGAACCGCCAGAAAGAGTAGAGAATCCATCTGGAAGTAAAGACCCAGAATTATCTCTATGATTTACAAAATCGTCTGTTCTAACTGGGAGCCAAAATGAATCATCTCTAGTATCTAGAGCTACGCCATCTGAGTCTCCATCTATGGTAAACTCTCCAACTTTATTACCAGAACTATCAATATGAAATAAATCGTTACCAGAAGCATAAATAATCCAAAATGAATTATCAGATGTATCAAAATCTAAATCTACATAATTTCCAATTCCATAACCTGAAAGGTCAATTCCATCACTTTGATTAACTCCTGAATCACTAACATGGTAAATAAAATTATCTGGGTCATCTGTTATCCAAAGAGTATTATCTGTTGTATCAAAAGCTATACCTTTTACTTGACTTGCACCGATAGGATTTATATCAAATGAATCCTCTAAATCGACTCCTGTATCACTATAATGATAAACAAAGTCAGTCAAACCACTAGCAAACCAAAAAGTATGGTCTCTATCATCCATAGTCATACCAAATCCATTAGAAGATTGAACTATATTTACAGCTACATGAAATCCCCCAGTGGCGTTTGCATAAATTGGGTCTATATAATAATTTTCAAAAGATTCTATATTTAAATCATCTATTTTTAATTCAATATAATATTTTCCTTTATCTTCATAAGCAATAGCATATCCTCCACTTTCTGCAACATCTCTATAATTAATCCTTTTATGGAATATTTCATCCATAAAAATATTTGGAACAATCAACTCTCCTTCTTCATACCATGAATTTAATTTTATTTCTTTTGACGTTAATGCATATCTTGTCCCGTTCCATCTTATTTCACTATAATTTATTTCTACTATTATTGAGAAATCAAAAGCCTTCTTAAATAATTCTTTATTTTTTAAATATATATCTTGTTTTATTCCATCTTTTATTTTTTTAAAATCATTTTTTAAATCATAATCTGTTTTTTGTAATTCTAATTCAGAGATTGAATCTCCATTAATATTAAAACTCTTTAATTTCATTCCAGTAACTCCCAATTCATTAAAAACCTCTTTTAAATTTTCTTCACCAAACCAATTTGGGTCTAACTCACCTTTCCCAGCAAAGAAGCTCCATTTAATATCTTCTCTTGGATTATTCTTAATGCCAGCCAACCTAAAATGTTTTGTTGTGTAAGCAGGAAACCTAAAATTATAAACTCTATCTTTTCTTGGTTTTGTTTTATTTGTGAAGTCTATATACTTCCAACCAACGAACCAAATTCCAGTTGGAGATGCGCAAGCAACAGAATTCGTTTTACATCTACCATCTTTAACAAACAAAGCATAATCCTTTATATCAGGAGAAAAATCTAGTTTGACTTGGTCTTTAGAATATATATCTACATTATAAGGATTTGGATTTCTTACATCAAAATCAGAAACACAAGGATTTTCATATGTCCCATCACAAATTATATCTCCAGTTAAATCAGTTATTTGAAATCCATAAAGCGAAACCATCAATTGAAATAATCCTAAAATTGTCACTACACCAATCGCAACTCCGCTTCCAGTTTTTAACCATCTTCTTTGTGTCATTTAACATATTTCAAATGTAGCTGTTGAACCTTCCCATATAATACATGTAACATTATCATAAATTTGTAATAAAGCAGAACCTTCAAAAGCAATAGTTTGAACAGTCAAATTAGTATCTATTACATAACTTCCTGTACCAAATGTTCCAGTAGTTACTTCACTTGCAGGATGAGTATGACCTCCCTCACAAACAGCATTTGCAGCACATTGTCCTGTACTATCTGCAGTAATACAAGCACCATCACCATCTAAATATTCATTACTTCCACAACTTGAAGCATTTGTATCAATAGAAGCATATGTTGCATTATAAGTTGTAAGATAACTTGCATTCACCAACACCTCCCAAGCAGTTATGTTTAAATTAAAACTACCATAAAAATCAGTAAAGAAAAAATCACCGACAGATTCAGCAGAGAAGTTTAAATCAAAAGCAGATTGGAAATGAGTTGAATTAAAGTCACTAAAGCTTGAGGCAGGATAAGTATAATTTAAATCAAAACTAGTTTGAAAGTCTGTAAAGTTAAAATCAGACTGACTAATTTTAGATAAATTCAAGGTAAATGATGCATCAAAATCTGTAAAACTAAAGTTACCCATATTAGCATAAGTTGCATTGTAAGTTGAGTAAATATCAGTTGCATTTAATAAACCCTGTAATACTCCTACTGTCATATTGTTGGCTATAGCAGTATCAGTGTAAGTATATGCACCTATTGTCTCATTATACATCCATGTTGAAATATTAGTCTCGCTGACATAAAGAGTTCCTGTTATGTTCGCATTTCCAACAACATTTAATGTGTGTGTTGGTGAAGTTGTTCCTATTCCGACGTTGCCATCCTCATCTATCCTCATCCTCTCTGCCAACCCGTCATCCCCTATGTCAGCAGTCAGGAAAGCAAAAGCTCCGTGCTCTGCTCCTGCTGTGGCATCTGTTGATAGGACTTGGATAGCTGCTAAGACATCTACTCCAGTTCCGTCATCTTCTAACTCAAACTCTATTCCTGTCCCAAAACCTGCTGCTGCTGTGTCAGAGGTGGTGTGGCTTAATTTCTGGGCATAGCTTACATCATTTGTTGCTGCGTCATAGATTAAACCATAAATCCCATAACCTGAATCACTCCTACCATAAACCCCATAGCTTGAATCACTCCTACCATAAACCCCATAGCTTGAATCACTTTCGCCATAAATCGCCCAATCATCAGGACTATACACATACAACCCTCTGGCTCCAGAGTTCACGGTAATATCCACAGCATAATCATTAGCAGAAAGTGCTGAAGCATCAATATCCACAAGCGTGTTCGTGGAGTCAGAGTCAATGTTAAGAGCTGTGGCTGTGCCTCCGCCAGATATATCTATGTCCAACAACGCCCCAGGAGTTGTAGTCCCAATCCCAACATAACCAGAAGTTCCATTAACATACAAATCCCCAGAAACATTTAATGAATAATCAGATGAATCATTAATTGTCAGTGGACCTGTCATAATATCTCCAGACTCATTAACATAAATATCCTGTGCATAAGTCGCATAACTAGAATTATAAGTAGAAAGATAACTCTCATTATCAATCAAGCCATAATAATTAATTCTATCATCAGTAGATTCATTAAATTTTGTTTGATTAATAGATAAAGTCGCTCCATCAAAAGAAAGCCAGTTTGTTAAAACAGTCCAGTTAAATAATCCTTTGAACAAATCTGCTGTGATATTATAAACTCCAGCATCCCAATTATCTGTTAAAGGAGTCTTACCATCTTTATGAATTGCCTCAGGGTCTATCTCTTGTCCAACAGGAGTTCCAAATCCTTTACTTATAGTAACCCAATCAAATTCATGATTATGAGTTTTTTGAGGTGCTCCTTCATCTTGATGGAATCTCATTTGAACTGTTCCTGTTGAATCTATATGGTTAGCAAAATCAAATACTCCAAATTCAAGAATATGATATGTAAGACTATCGGGTAATACTCCATAACCTTCCCAATTTTCCTTGACAACATCATATAATTCAATAAACATATCATGTGCTACATCATCATCTGTTGATTTATATCTAACAATCAATTGGTTGAATTCTGTTATTTCTGTAAAATTAATTCTCAATTCTAAATCACTACCAACTTCTGAAACATTATAAGGAATATTATCATAAGCTCTTATATCTGCTATAGAACCTTGAGGAGTTCCTGTAACTACCTCTAAAGTGCTTACATTAAAGAATTGTGTTGATAATTTACTTTCATTAAATAATAATGTTGAACCATCAAATAAATTCCAGTCATCTCCTGAAATCCAATTAAATAAACCATTAAACCAGTCTGCTGTTACATTTCCAGTAGTATCAATTTGAACGTCTGTTACTTCGGTTGTGGCATATATGGAAGAAAACGATATTATTACAAATATTAAAAATGAAAAAATAATAAAAAACTTAATTTTAGCCATTCTATTTATATAATCCTTCAATTAATTGCTTTTTTTCGTCAGTAAAATCAAAGTGCATTGGATGAACATCTTGAACCCCAAATGATATTGTAGACATGATTTCTCCACCAGGTTTCTTAAGATTCTTTAAAAGATTAATTGTTTCTTCAAATTTCTCATCTGGTATATGTTCTAATACATCAAAACAAAGTATTAAATCATATTTGTTCTTAAACTCTGGTCTTATGGGGTAACCTAGTTTCTTTAATTTTTTATTATACTTGTTAAACCTTAGTGAAATGAATTCGCTTGCTTTTTTATTCGGTTCATAAGTTGTAACAACATATCCCTCTCTTGATAACATATAGGCAACTTGTCCCCCACCACATCCAAAATCTAATATTTCAGTAGATTTATCTGGATAAAGCTTTTTTATAGATTCAACAAGTTTTTTATCAAAAGGTCTTCTGGCATTTAAATGCCAACCAAAATAATCATAAATTTCGTAATTATTATTTATATAATAATTTTCTACTTCTTTTAGATTATTTTTATCAACCTTCTTCCATTCTTCATTTCTAAGTTCACATACTTCTCGAAATCTTTTTTGAACTTCATTTTCATCTATGTTATCTAATTTCATAAGACAATCAATAACTTCCTCCCTATCTACTTTATCTTTTTTGAGTTCTTCTTTATACATTAAAAAATGACTTACTCCAACTTCAGTTCCAAAGTGTTCACAAACAATTCCTGTATTCAAATAAGTGTTATATCCTAATTTTTTTGCCGCATTGCAAAAATATAAATCTTCTGCAACTTGGTCCATCTTACCATTTATTTCTTTCCATTCAAACTTAAAATAAGGATACTTCATTTTTCTGAATACTTCTGCCTTAATCAAACAACAACCCATTCCTACCGCAGCAACTTTCATTATTTTGTTAAATTCAAAATCTTCAAGAAACACATGAGATTCATCATCTTCATGTTTCTTTAATCTTGCTATTGGTAAATAGGGTTTTGCTTTTGAAAAATAAAGTCCAGAGGCTATTGCTACATCCATATCTATAAGTTCATCTATAGAACCTTGTGGTAATAACATATCTGCATCAACAAACATAATGTAATCACATCCATCTTCTAAAGCAAGTTCAACTATCTTATTTCTTGCTCTATCTATTACTGTTCCTGTAAGCATATAGATTTTTACTTCGTAGTTTCTACCATTATTTTGTAGTTCTGTGAGTCTGTGGATAAAGTTAACCACAAAACTCGCTGGGACAACCATATATAAAGGTACGCAAATACCGAGTCTCATTTTGTAATTTTTTAGTAATTGAATTTGATTAGCCTTAAGCTCCGTCTGCTAACTTGACTTTCCAAGTGATAGTTAAAGTATCACCATTTGTTACATTAATAGCACTGAAAGTTTGACGACAAAGCATTTCTCCAGTAGATGCAGCATTCAAAACACCAGATTCTGTAACTGCATAAGACGATGTTGGACTAAATGATGATACTAATTGGAATGTATCATATGCTAAAGTTGTTGTAATGTTTGTACCAGTACCTGCTGTTCTTGTTAAACCCTTTTCTGTAACTTCTGTAATTAATGCTGTTTGTGCTGTTGTTGCTGCAGTTGTTCCTGTTCCAACGGCAACGTAATCAAAAGCTGTTGCTGTACTTGTTATATCTGTACCCATTAATTCACAAACTTCTTGCATTCCTCTAGTCATCATTGCATTTGGTGTCTCTACTGTTTCAATCAAATTCCCCGCTTTATCGAAATGGTCTATTTTAAAAAACCCTTTCATACTTATTTCTCCTTCCATTATTTATACCTCCTTACAATTCTATCGAATTTAAGGTTCTTTATGGGATTTAACATTTCCCTCTTTATCTTTTAAAATAACTTCTACAGTATCTTTACAACCAAAACTTTGAACTCCTTTAGCTTTTACTTTTTCTTCTTCCATTTTATCATATTCGTGAAGTAAATGATGAAAAACTCTTGCTATGTTCAGTATTCTCTTTGGGTCACTTAAAAGACTCTTTAGTTCTTTCTCATTCATTTTATTTCTTTTTCTTTGACTTTTTTGCTTCTTTATTTTTCAGTACATCTCTTTCAACTACTCTGCCTTTTCCATCTTCCTTATATGCATGGTAGTCTTGCTTTATCTGTCCTTTCTTGTCTCTATTAACAATTTGTATTCCGGGTGCCATGCTATAATTAATTAATTATATTATATAAATCTTTTGGTTAAGAACTAATGTACATATGTAACTATGTTAATGCTGCTGAATTAAGCCAACCATCTGTTCCGTCTGTAACTCTTAAATAAAACTTCTTATCTGAAATAAGAAAATATAATTCTCCAATCTGCACATCTCCGACTGGAGGTAAAACTGTTACTATCTTTACAATTGGTCCTCTATTTACATAGTTTGGTAAATTTTCTGCCATTTTTTCCTCCTTATACTTATATACTTTATATAAACCTGAAAATAAAAAAAATAAAAAAATAAATTTAATGTCTTTTAACTATCGCTGCAACTGCAAACATCTCATTTGCTTCATCGTAAGTTGAAAGATAACTTGTTTGACTCTTTGGTGCTCCCTGTTCTTCTAGCAATTTAACTACTTCCATTAACGCTGCATTCCATGTTTTTTCTACTGATGAAATCACTAAATAACCTCCATTTGGAGATACTTGTACTATTTCAACAATAGAATCTCCTTCTGTCAATGAAATCACTTCTTCTAGTTCTCTCTCTAGAGAATATGTATAAACATCTGTTAAATCAAGAGTTTCTGTTAGTGTCCTAGGTACTACCCAAACATAAGTCACACTATCTACCAAGTCTAATGTTTCAGTTAACTCTGATGTTGAAAGCCAAACCCTTGCATAAGTATCTGTTAAATCTAAAGTCTCAGTTAACTCTTTAATTGGGGCATATGTGTCCCCATCTGTTAAATCAAGAGTTTCTGTTAATTCTCTTTCTATTTTATTTTCTACAGTATCAGTTAAATCAAGAGTTTCTGTTGGGTTTTGAGTAGCCAACCAAACTCTCGAGTAAGTACTTATAAGAGATATTATTTCGACCTCTTGTGGTAATTCTACTCCATAATTTGCCATTTTATTTTAAAAGAGTTTTTTTTAATTTTTTAACAATATCATTTCTTAAAGGAACTTTTTTCTCTTTCAATGCTTTTTTTAAATCCTCTAAACTTGGATATATTTTTTTAATATCTTCTAAAGTCTCTTTGCCAATTCCTTTAACCTTTAAAAGAAATTCAAAATCATCACTTATTTTTTTTGGTCTTTCTTTCACTTTGTGATTATGCATAGATTCTCCAGGTTTTAGGAGAGTTACATTTTCTCCTGCCATTTTGTTTAAGAATGGTCTATTGCTAACTCACAGGTTCCACCAGCAAATTGTGTTGAACTAGCTTGTGTTTCACAGAAAAATGCAATTGAATCTCCTCTACTTATTTCAAGATTAAAATCAGTTATATCAGCATCCTTTACAGTAGCTGTTATTGTTTTTAATGTTGAACTTTTTCCTGCGCTCATATTTACAAGAAGCACAGTTGTATCAGTAGAATCTGAGGCTGTTTCAAATCTAAACAATCCTCTACTAATAGTTCCGTAAGTATTTATTACCGTTCCTCCGTTAGTAAGTGTTGTAACTGCATGTTCTACACTAGCAGTCTTAGGAATTGTAGTTATTGTAGCATTTGCTATTCTACATCTAATCCAGTAAGCATTTGTTGAATTAACATCACGAGTTCCCCAACCTTCTCCAACATTTAAAAGGATATATCCATCTCCTTGAAATGGTCTATCTCCATCTTGGTCATTAGTATCTGTTTGGTCATAAGGTTCAAATTCTCCCCATGCATCTCCATTCCAATATTCCCATACACATGAGTCACCATTATGAACTGCAGCTGTTCCAGTCATATTAAGATAGAAACATGCAAATTTACTTGCATAACCAAAATAAATAGCATCGTTTTCTGCTTCTGTATCTGGAAACATTTGATAAGCACTACCATAACCATTACCTGTTGCAGAGCCTGCTAAAGTTTGAAATTCTCCACTACCGCTATCTGCACTTTGGTCAAATACTAAACATAAAGCTGCTGCTTGTTCTGTATTGCTTGTTGTATCATGAGGAAATGAATTCTCTGCCATCGCAGGTCCCAAACCCATTGTAATCATAGTTCTTCCCTTATAATCTCCAGAAATTTCAAAATTTTTAACTTTACCGCTACCACTATGAAATCCGTATCTTCCGCCTATTTTAAAAAAATTACTCATTCTTTTTTACCTCCTTACATCTATTTGGGTCCATCGCTTAAAAGCGAATCTCAACCTAACTTTCGTTAGGGCCATCCAAATCTTTTGACTTGAATATAAAATAAAAAAAATAAAAAATTAAGTTTTATTTATCTGTAACGTCTATGTGAACAATAGCATCTGCATGAATTTCTCCAACTGCATAAGCTGATTCTAAAACAATTTGAGTTTGTGCTCTTTCTGGTCTTGGTACAATATTTAATTGTGGTTCCAATCCCCAAACAAGTGCTACCCCTTGACCTTTTGAAGTCATAATACATCTATGCATATCTACTCCTGAACTCATAGCACTTCCACCATCTGGTGCTATTCCATCTCCAATTGCTCCTTCTGTATTTGGTGCAACAATAATATCAACACCCAAATATCTTGCAATCTGTCCATTAAGTACTGCTTCTCTTCCACCAAATTCTGCTGCATTAGTAAACTGTGAATCTTTTAACAAACTTTCTTCTTGTTCTGGAGCAATAAATAACATATGTCCTTCAGTCCAAGGATTCTTAACCTGAGAACTTGTTCCTTCAGTTCCTCCACTCCAATATCTACATTTTGTAGAAATTAGATACCTTCTTGCTTTAGCGATTATATCTGTAGTAAGAATATCTCCAACAGATAATTCACTATCATAACTTGCATCTCCTCCAAAAATCAACTGAGTTCCTCTTACACTAGCTGTTGCTGCTGTTCCATCTCCAAATTGTAATGCTATATCATAATCTACTTGGTCTCCTATTGCGTAAGTCATTTCTTCTTGTGCTGCTCTAACTAATTCAACTGTACTTACTCTCATAGCATAATTTGTTATTGCTATCCTTGCTAAATGCATTATAGGAGTTATTGTTGTTGAGGATAATGTATCAAAAAGTGTTAATCCAATATCTTCATCCACTTCTGTAAGTTCCATTTGAACTCCATCACCACCGTTACTTGTATTAGTATCTCTTCCTAAGAAAGCTTTTCTTCTTGGAATTATAACATCCTTAGTTCCTTTTGGAGCAGTAGTTACATAACATGCTTGCTGAAAGTAAAATCTTTTCTTTGCTGCTTCTTTAATGTTTTTCAAAAACAAAACGCCTTGCAAAGGATAAGATGAAGTAAGAGCTGCTGGTCCACGAACACCTGTTTCTGTAGAAATTGTGAAAGTTGTACCTTGCGCTAATTCTTTTATTGTGTCTTCCATTATATAAATTTCATAGGCTTCTCTATACCTGTAAGTAAATCGCAAAATGTATTCACATCAAATTTTGCTTCATCCCCTACAGTATTAGAAGAAAGATTTCTTATTGTTTTGCTTTTAGGTGCATTCAATTTCTCTTTGATTTCTGCAAGTTCTTTTTTAACTGTTGTAAGTTCTTTATTTTCCTTTTCAACAGGTTCCTTTGGAGCTTCAGCTTCTGGTTCTTTAGGTGCTTCTGCTGGTGCTTCTGCTTCCTTAGGTGCTTCTTCCGGTGCAGTCTCTTCTGGTTTTTCTTCTTCAAGTTTCTTACTAAGAAGACTAATTAACTTATCAAACTTAACAGAAAGTTCTCTTAACATTTCTTTTTCAGAAAGTTCTTTTTCCCCAGGTTCTTCTGTTTTTTCTTCTTCTTTCTTTTCTTCTTCTGCCATATTTAACCTCCTTTCATCTATATCTGAAAGTGATTTAAATTCATTACCTTTAAAATCTTTTTCATCTTCATCTTCAGCTTCATCATCCCCCAACATTTCATCAATGTCTTTATCTGATATAAGATATTTAGAAACAAGTTTCTTTTCTTTTTTTGCTAAGTTAATATAAGCATCAGAACAGGCAGGAATAGTTACAACAGAAAAATTTTCAAAAGTAAAACCATTCATTTTACCTTTTTCATCTTCTTCGCCTTTAATTTTTGCAGAAATTCCAAATTTAGCCATTGCTTGAGTTAATATAGTTGCTGTCTTTTCATCCCAAAGTTCTAAATCTCCAAACACCTTACCTTCCGAAACAAGTTTAGGATTTTTAATATATCCAATAAAAGCATTTGCATTTTTATCCTCATGGTTTAACCAAAGAGAAATCTTAGTTTTATCTTCCCATGCAGTTTTTGCAAAGGCTTCATTTATTTCTTTAGCAGTATATTCGTTATCATTCCAAATTCCAGGAGAAATTAATAACTTGTTTGGTATAATTACAGGTAATTCAATTTTATCAACCATAGGTTTTATAAGAAAGAATTATATATAAATTTATCGGTTTATTATATATTTTATACTTTTTTCTTTTTTGTGGATTTTTTCTTTTTTTTCATATCTGAAGGGTAAAAAACACCTTGAATTGGATAACTATTACCAAGGGGTTCTCCCCTATTTGCAGTTGAATCTGTAATTTGCATTTTTTTCTCTTTAGTTTTTTTATCTATTTCTTTAGGAAAATCTTCTTTATCTTCATCATCTTCCTCTTTATCTTCCTTACCTTCATTATCTTCTTTATCTTCATCTTTTTCTGGAATCGTACTAATTCTTCCCCATTTTAATTTAGGCACTTCATCAAACCCTTCAGCATCTGCAATGGGTTTAAAAATATATTTTTCAATACTTCTACTAATTCTATCTGCAATAGAATTAAGAGAAAGTTCAAATATTTGAAGTTGTGTTCCCAATGTTGCACGATTTGTTTCTTCACCCAAACCTGTAACAAATGGAACTGGCACTCCTAATGAAGCACTTTGCATAGCTGTAAGATATTTAAGAAAACCCTCATAAGTCTCAATAGATTTAACATCTAAAGTAGTAAGTTCTACATAATTAGGAATTGCCATGTACTTTGAATAGTCAAGAGTTTTAAGTTTTTCTAAAACACTACTAACCATTTGAGGAGTAGGGTGTACATTTTCTGTTCCAACCTTTGCAATAATAGGACTAAATCCTCTTCTACTTGCAGATTCTGCACCAGCTTTTAATAAATTAAGTTTCCAAACTGTTGCTTTGTATCCTGCTTCAACTTTACCTATTCCTTCAAAACCACTTCCAAAAGTATAAAGAGGGATATAAGCAATTCTTTTTGCTTGTATAAAAATCTTATTTGAACCCAAAGTAACGTCTTGAGGTACTGGGTCTCCCAGACCCTCTATTTCTATTCCAAAAGGAACAGACTGAACATATCCAACTGGCTTTTCATTTGAATCTAAAACTATATTTCCATTTCCATTCCTTGCAAAATCCATTTCTTTTGGGTCTAAAGTTTTTAAATCAACAGGTTTAGTATCTCCAACATTCCAAACTAATTCATTCCAACTACCACCATAAATATAACCATCTTGATAAATTCTAGTTAATATTTCTATTTCAGTAGTATCTGCTCCAACCTTACTTATGTTTTCAAAAAAGTTTTCAAAGAATTTTCTTACACTGGCTTTTTTAGCAACTATCTCATATTCAGCAGACATAATCATTTGTACTGCCACATTTACTGCATTAAAGATAAAAGAATCTGCTCTGTAAGCATATTCCAATTCTGACTTACTTACTCTTTCTTGGTCTAATTTTCCAACAGAAGCAGTCTTTGGATTAACTTTAGTACCTCTTACTGCAAGATTAAACATCTCTTGAGTATCTAATTTATCTTCTTTCCCAGTTAATGTTTCAATAAATGTTGGCATTTTAATTTAATCTCTTTTTAAATTTAACCCAGATTCTTGGTATTACTTCACCTAAAATATAAGGAATAAATCCCCACCCTAACCAGCTATACCAAGTAAAAGGAAAATGAAATACACAGAAAACAAGAAAGTTTAAAACTAAACCATCTAAAGCTATTTCTGAAAAAGTTAGAAGAATTGTAGACAATTTCTTGTTTTTTTTTAAAAAAATGGGTAATTTCATACTTTTTATAAGAAATTGAAGTTTATAAATTTATGCTGAAACAATACAATCCTCAAAAGGTCTTTCTAAAGCAGCCCCAATACAAGCCATAGCTAAAGACATAACTGTATCATCATGTGTGCCAGTAGAGATATATTTTGCAGCAGTAAGTCTTTGTCCAGATTTGTCTGTAGTTACTTCTTTAAATTTAACTAATTCAAGCGCAAGTCTTTTTGTGAAGGTTTGTGTCTGTGCATCATTTTGGTCAAAAGGAATTATCAAAGTTTTTTGTTCGAGAACTTTCTTTAGATTCATAAGAAGTTTGTTTCTATTAGTTGGATGAAAGTCTTGAGCTTTAACAGGCAATGCTAAATCTCTTAAATCATCTATAACTGCTTGTCCTATATTACTTTGGTCTACAACAACACTTACAAGTTTATCTCCGAAAGTTTCAGCTAATTCTTGAATTCTATTTATTTTAGATTTGATTGACCAACCTTTATGAACTTCCCCATGTCTAAGTACAATAAATCCCCCAACAAGTTCAACAACTGTAAAACAATCATAATCTGCTCTCGGTCCTGAACTTACAGCTAAATCTACACCAATATAAATATTTCCCCCTTCATTTGCAAAAGTAAATTTCCTATTTTCATCAAAACAATCTTCTATCATCTTATAAGTAAATATTGCATTTTCTTCTTCTGCCTTAGGATTACACATGAAATTCTTTTCATAATAATTTTCTCCTAATTCTAATTTAAGATTATCTAGTTTTTTAAGGGGAAATCTTTCCGGCCAGATAGCTTTTCTTTCTCCTTTAACAAAGATAATTGCTGGATAAGTTTTATGAATATATTCTAACCCTGGTCGTTTAAGTCTTGCCATAAGGTCTACAGGAGATTCAGGAGTAGAAATTAAAACTATCTTTCCTTTTGGATTAAGTCTTGGAACAATATAATCTAAATAAATTTCGGGTCTGTCATAACTTGCTGCTTCATCGAGTATTGAATAATCTACCCTTTCTCCTTTAACATTAATAGAATAGGGTCTAACAAAAATTCTGCAATTTGTAGTTGTTCTAAGAGCTTGTTTAGACCAAGATTTATCTACGTTTTGTGGTCTAAGTTCTTGAAGAATTTCATTGTTTTCAATTGTAACTCTCATAATTTCAAGAAGTCTAAGAGATTGGGGAAGAGTTTTTGAAATTATCATGATTTGTTTATTTCTTTTTGTAAATGCTATCCAAAGAGGATACGCTAAAACAAGGACAGTGGATTTAGCAAAACCTGAAGGAGCAAGAATTACTACCCGATTATTTTCTTCAATAAATTTATACCATTCAAGATGAAATTCTTTTATTCCACCATATTCTTTTTGAAACAAATCAGCTAAAACTACATTACACCAAAATTTAAAATCTGTTTTACATCGATAAAGAAATTCGGTCATATTCATTTCACCCATCATTTCTTTAGTTGTTATCATTTTTTCCTCGCTATAACCTCCATACAACTATGATAAATTTTTGATACTTGATAGTCTTCTATTTCAAATCCATATTGAACAAGTAACTTTGAAAGTGAAGTATATGAAAAATAATTTATATGTTCACAGACTCTACGCAGAGGGTCATTATGTTTAGCAATTTTTGAATATGCACTTTCAAAATTAGGGGTAGAAATCCAAAGAATGCCATTCGGTACAAGCATATCAGAAGCTTTTTTAATCGCTTTTTTAGGGTCAATGAAATGTTCTAATACCTCTTCCATTATTATCACATCATAAGTATTAATAAAATCATCTTCTTCGAAATTGTTGCAATACACATTTATTCCATATTTAAAATTATCAACATATTTAGAATTTATATCTATACCCTCTACTTCAAATCCATATTCTTTAATAAGTAACAACATTTCACCAGCACCAAAGCCAATATTAAACCAATGTTTTCCTGCCCCATATTTTTTAATTCTTGATACAATCTCACTTAACTTTTCCAACCAAGTAATTTTTGGTTGTAAATATGAAGGGTATATATTATTCTTTAAAATTTCAATAATTTGGGTTGGATAGTTATGAGCAAAAATATGATGACAATCCAAACAATAATACCACATACGAATAGGAAAAAACGCTTCAATGAAATTATGATTAGTAATCATATTATATGCCCAGTATGGTTTGCCTTCCTTTTTGCAAAGAGGACAATTAATTATTTTCTTTTCCTCAACTAATTTATATTTATAATTGTAATGAGGGTGGTCTGGTGGAATAATTAACTTCGCAAGATGTGGATTTTCTTCAAATGCTTTTATATGAAGTTCATATGCTTTCTCTGGTTTAAAGTTTTCATTTGCTTTCAAAGCGTGGTCAAGTATCATCTTAAATAAAAAGGAATTGGTTTTTTAATATCTTTTGCAATAGTAATATTATCTTTTATTTCAATTTCTTGAAATTTTAATTTACGTTTTTCTCTATAAGCTACGAGAAAAGTATTGCATCTTCTTTCTTTTAAAATTTTTTTTGCTGCTTCTTTTTCTTTTTTACTAAGATATTTATTTACTTTACATTCAACTAACACAACATAATAAGGAATCAAAACTTTATTAGAAACTTCTCCATTAAGATTTTGTTGAGCATTTACAAAAAGAGCTTTACCATCTATACTAATAAAAGGTGTCCACGCAACAATATCTGGAAAAGCAGATTTAGGTTGAACAATACAATTAAAATTATGTTCTTTAAGATGTTTTACTACTCTTTGTTGAAAGTGATAACCTATTCGATAAGATTTATTTGGCATATAACTATATATTATATAGTTATATAAATTTATCGGTTCTGTCCAAAATATCTCTCCACCTCACGATAAATTCCATAATGTCTACACATTTTATCCACACAATCTTCTGCTTTTCTCTCTGTTAAAACTCCCATGTGTCTAGAATAAGAACAAAAATGTAAAAATTTTCCCTTGTAATCTTTAGATGGCTTAATTGATAAAATCTTATCAGAAATCTTTTCTAACTTATTTTTTTTATGCTTGCCTCTTCCCATTTTTTATGCTCTCCAAATCATCAAGATAATGAACTATCCACTCCCATTGACTTAATCTTTTGACATACAAATTTTCATTGACTTCCTGATTCCATGGCTGGTCAAAAATCACACAAGGGATATTTTTATCTGAAACTTCTTCTATTTCTTTTGGGTCATCATCAACTAAAACTTCTAAACCAAGTGTTTGAATAAGTGGAAGTTTTCCCAAATTCAAGTTATGGAACATCTCTTCAAATTTAAATCCTTTTTTATCTAACCAAAAAAGTGTATCCATCCAAATAGAAGGATAATAATTCCTAGTTGTTAAAAAATAAACTTGATGGCCCTTCTCATATAATCTATGATTTGCTTCTACTGCTCCAGAGATAGTAGACATATTTCTATACTCTCCACTATGTTGAAAGTTTTGAACTATCTTTCTAAACACCCCATCAGGAAAGACTCCACGAAAATCATAATCTTTTACATCCCTCATATCAAATTCTGGATTGTAATATTTTGCATATTTATCAATAGTTTTGCCGAAATCTGCCACTACATTATCAATATCACAAGCTATTTTCATTCATTACCTCCTGCCAATAATCTATTTCCTTGTCATACTTTTCCTGAGCTAACTCAGGCGAAGGAGTAAACCAATCTTTATTTACGAAACCTTTTGGATAATCTGGAAACATAAAATAAAAGAAAGCATCATCTCCATCTTCATCTGTTTGAGATAATCTGAAATCTCTTTTTGCGCTTTCAAGGGTTCCATCTGAATCGTAATCTTTGAAAGTATATTCAACAAAATTCCTACCATGAGGGCTTACCAAATCCTTGTAATATCTTACTGTAGAAGTTAAATCATTTGTTGGAATTTCAAAGCCATCAACTACATCTATTGAAGCATACAGCGCATGTATATTCCATCTATACTTCCAATCAAACTTGCTTATATCTTCCTCCTTAGAAACAGTTCGATAAATTCTTTTATAGCTTGGGGTATTAACAGTTATCAAATCATAATATCCTTCGGGTTTTCCCATCAACCAATCATAAACTTCTTGTTCTTCAGTTATTTCTTCAGTTATTTCTTCTCCACTTAGGTTCATAATTCCATCCTCTGTAATTCCCTCTATAATTTCTTTTCTTAATTGTCCAGGGTTTGGAACAGCCATTGGATTTCTGTATTGGAGATTAATTTCATCCATCTTGATTTTCTTTCCCCTTAAATCATTAGACTCGTCAAATAAACCATCTCTTGTTCCGTTATCTACGTATTCCCAATCTGCAAAACCATCAAAATCCTCATCCATAATAATTGCATAAGGTTCAGGCTCCCACATCATCATGGTTCTGTCTTTGATTACTCTGTACTCGATTAAATCTAATCCTTCCCATTGACCAGTTTCTCTGTTAAGCCCATAATCTCCATTTCTATCAACTTTAAAATAGCATCCAAAAGTTAAACCCTCATTAGTATCAAACATAGTCATTCCTTGTCCAACAATATTTGAAAGAGATTGATATTCTGGCGGTTGTCTTGCAAATGCTGGTGTTGCTAACATTGCTAAAACTGCTGCACCTGCTCCAACTTTTCCAATCGCTTTTCCAGTATCTTTCAATGTTTGTATTAAATTCATTTTCCACCTCCTTTTAACATTCTTAATTTGTATCTATCTGCTTTTTCCATCAATTCGATTGTTCTCATCACATCATTTATCTTTTGCGAGATTACCACAGATTCATGATATTTCATCTTAGTGATTCCAACTAATTCTATTTTGCCATCTCGATAAGCAAACACTCCTCCTCCTGAATCACCCGTGTCTGAACTATTCCAAGCAACTATAAAATCTTCCATAGGATTTTTAGTGTGAGTTGTAAATGATTCTGGCGCTTTCTTTGATACAATATGTCCTGGTCTTGTTAATAAATTTTCTACACCGTATGCAAATCCAGCTGTTGTAATTATATTTCCAACTTTTAATTCATCTGAATTTCCTCTTTGAATTGGCTTATAATTTTCAGGGTCTGGATTTCTGAGAACTGCCAAATCAAATTCATCAGATGGAGAAAGATAAAGAATTTCTGTTTCAAGCCCTCCAACTAAAACTGTTTTTTTACAATCATAAACTTGTCTTGGTAATTTAACATCAACCACATGTGCTGCTGTTAGAATTCTATCTTTATCTAAGACTACTGATGAACCAAACAATTCTCTTTCGCCATGGCTTCTTCCTGATTTGTATTTGATACTTGTTTCAACCTTTTTCACTGTATCTTCTAGCCCAACAAATTCTATCAGATTATCATTAGAATCATATAATCCATCTCTTTGTACAACTTCTATTGCTGTTTTAAATATTTCAGCTCCTTTGAGTGTAGTTAATACTGCGGCGCATGCTACTGCTCCCACTCCAATTAGGTTTACAAATTTTCTTCTGTTCATCTTACTCTATAAGGAAAATTTAATATCACAGCTAGAAAGAAAATTAATCTCCTTATCATCTTAAATTAAACACCCCCAAGAATTTCTTTCGTCTAGGCGCTCCTTCTTCTGGCTTTGGTTTTTCTCCATAGACTTTTTTATAAACAGTTGGATAAACCATCCTATTTGCGTATAAAGATTCCTCTGCCCAACACTTGATACATTCAGGTGTTTCTACAACACTTCGTTCAGAAGTTAAATATTTACAATTTTGTAGAACAAACAAGTCACCATCAGAAAGGTGTTTACCTACAATCCTTATAAGCCCTTTGAGATAACCAGCTACTTCACTTTCATCTCCCCAAAGCTTGTCTAAGGTACAATTAGTCTGCGCATTGACCATTTTCCTTGTTATTTTAAGTATCTCCTAGTTTAATTAAGTTTCTATCTTATAGTAATAATATACCAAAAGATTTATAAACCATAGTTATTTAATATAAGAATGGAAGAAATAAAATTTGCTGACTTGGTTCTAAAAGGCTGGAAATTGAATGACAAAATTGTGAGAAAATGTACTCCAACTTCTGGTGCTCTTTATTTACACAAGAGTTTAATTGGGAAAAGATTTGATGTATTTCTTATTCCGGTTGAAGAAACTCCACAAGTAGAAGAAGAAGTAAAAAAAGTTGAAGAAAAACTTGACGCATTAAAAAAAGAATTTTAAAATGTGGAATCCAATAGAAGAACATATAGAAGGAAAACTCTGTGAAAAAGGGCTTATGAAAGAAACTTTTGATTTTGAAAAAGATGATTTAGTTAGGTCATTAACTCCAAAGGGAAAATTAACAGCAGAAAATCTTCTTAAAAATACTGAATGGAGAAAAGCATATCTTCAGATAGCCAATGAAAAGTTTGCTAAATTTCCACCACACCTAAGAAAAATACTATGGATAAAAATTATAAACCAACTAAGAGATTTAAAAGAAAAATAAAAAAATTTAAATGTGAATGTTGTGAAAGAATAGTAATAAATCATAAACACATTAAAGTTAGAAAAAATTATTCTCACGGAAAAAAATCTAATGTTCAAGTAACTCGAATACATCGTCAAGATGGGGGAGTGCTTGTTGAATTAAAGAGAAAGAAAAATGGCGAAAAAAAATAAAAAGAAGAAAGAAAAGAAATTAAAGGAATATCAAAGTGAACAAATTAAAAGAAAAGAAGCCAAACAAAAATGAAAACTTTAAATGATTTGAAAATAGATGCAATCACACAAGAACAAAAAGAACCTGTTGTAAGAATAGATGAAATAAAACAAGAAGCAATTAAGGTTATGAAAGATGCTTTGAAAAAAAGAAAAAATATGTTTAAAGTATTTATTGAATTTCATAACATCAAATTGGAGGATTTGAAATAATGGTAGATAGAGAAATAATTATGGTTGATTTTGATGGAACCCTTACTCTCGGAGGTAGATTCTGGACAAAAGATGAAATTCTCCCAAATAAAAAAGTCATTGATTGGGTAAATAACAAATACAGAGAAGGAAATGTAATCATAATCTTCACAGCAAGACCTTATGAATTAGCAAGAAAAACTGTTGCTTGGTTAATAGAACATGGGATTAAATATCATGGATTAAATTTTGATAAGCCAGGGGCTCAAATCTATGTTGATGATAAATCAATAAATCCTGAAAATTTAAAATGATATATCCACTAAAAGTCCTTCAAATAGAAACTACAAATATTTGTAATGCTAAATGTGTTTTTTGTATTCATTCAAAACTTAAGAAATTTGGAACTATGTCAGACAAATTATTTCTTAAAATCCTTAACCATGCTAGAGAAATCCCAAGTATTAAAATAATCGTTCCTATGCTATTAGGAGAACCTTTTTGTGATGATATTATAAATAGACTCAAACAGATTAATAAAATTCTTCCAGACAAAAAAATAGTAATATTTACAAACGGCTCGTTACTTAATCCTAAAATAATAAAACAGCTTGATAAAATCAAAAATCTTGAAATGTGGTTTTCTCTAAACGGAACTGCTGAAACAAGAAAAAAATTGATGGGTTTAGATGATTATGATTATGTAGTTAAAATGATAAATCTATATAAAATAACAGGAAAACCCTTTCAAGTATCTTATATAAATCACCCAGACATTACTGAAGAAATAAAAGAATTCAAAAAAGAAATCAAAAAATATGATTGGAAAATTGCAGAAGTTTTCTACAAAAATTTTTCAGGAGACATATTTGAAGGTTGTCGTCAAACTTATTGTAAGAGAGCAATTTCTCAAATGACTATAATGTATGATGGACAAGTCAATCTATGTTGTATGGAGGAGGGAAAAGTAATATTCGGAGATGTAAAAACATCTTCTATCAAAAAAATATGGGAAAGTCCTCATAGACAAATGTATTGCGAAGCACATTCTAAGGGTAAATATCTTTTGGGAGTTTGTGAGAATTGTACTAAAGCATGAATAAAGAAAAATTAGAAAAAGAAATAATTATTATGAAGAAATCCATCGCAAAGGTGGTTAGAGAACAAAATAGAGATTATATAGGAACAATCGAAAAATGGAATCAAAAAGTAGTTCTTGCTGTCGCAGATTTTAAATGCCAAAATCCAAAATGCTTATCTGAAGAAAATCTACAAATCCATCATTTAATAATGAGAAAAGCAAAAGAATTTATGGACTTCTGGAGATACATATCTCAAAGATACTATTGGGCAAATCAAATTGTTTTATGTGAAAAATGCCATAATCAATATCATAGTTTTATGGGAAAAGATTCGGGTGAAGATAAAGTAATTTCAAAAAAAAGGATTGATGAAATTAAGAACTTCTTTATATAAATTATATTTATTATATATTTATAAATGGTTATATTTTCTATATAGAAATATACATGACTAATACCTATTATGGATTGTCATTTCGTGAAAGTGGTAACAAATAGAAACATAACCTAATAACTCCCTTTATATATATTGTTGTGGTATAGAATATAGATATAAAATACCTATATCCTTATAAACTATACATAATTATAGATATTATAGAAGTATAACTTCTATAAGCACAACTAAACAAAGGAGATAGAATGAAAACAGAAGAAATAGAAATTTGGGATAACACAGAAGAAAACAAAGGTGTTCATTCCTTTATGCTGGAAGATGACGAAGCACAGAAGATAAGCATAAGGAAGCAGAAAAACCCAAGAGATAGTGTTTTTATTGATATATACCGAGATAGAATAGAAGTGATTGTGAAGGACGAAGAAAAGGTGGTGTTTGGTATATGAGAGCAATAATAAAACACTTCATACGTTTGTTTAGTAGTAGGGTAATAGATTTAGGTATTATCCACAAACTAAACAGGCGAGGAATAGCAGTTTATTAATTTGTGTGGGGTTGGCTTACCCTATGGCTAACCCTTTATAATAAAGTATCACCTATGCACACCTTCATTTCCTATGGAAAAGTAGGGGTGTATTTCCTATGGAAAACATAACAAAACATAGAAACATAATAAAAAGAATAACTATAAAATGACTAAGAAATATAAATTAACACTATCAAACAAAGAACACACAGACTTATTAGTAGTATTGAGTTATGTAATAGACTTTTCATTATGTCCTTTTAAGAATAGAGTAAAGAGATTATATAAGAAGTTAAAGTTTATAGTTTAAGAAAGTTTGAGGGTTAAAGGATAAACATAGGAATAAAATAGAAAATGAATAAAGAATTTATATTAAGTGAGAAGTTTAAGGAAGAAAGAAAGGATTGTTATACTTATGCTCAGGAAGTTATGTTAAATAGTATTGAAAAATATGTCAAAGAGATTGGCGGAGCATATCAAAAATGACAAAAGAATTTAAATCAGGATATTGTCCAAACAAAGAATGTGATTTGTTTAATGAATATCAGGGAGATTATGGAAAAGAAGATGAAGCTTTTCTTAAGTGTGATTATTGTGAATCTAAATTAAAACCTAAGAAAAAATGACAGAAGAATTTAAATTAAGTGAGAAGAAAATATGTGTAGGAGATGTTAATTTGGGAACACTTAATAGTGATTTGCCTTATTATGTTTTTCCAGAAAAAGATGTCAAAGAATTTGTGAAGTTATTGAAAGAGTGGGAAGATAAAAAGAATTGTGGTGTTTTCACAAATAAAAGAACTGGGGAGAGAGTTAGTAGTGGTTGGTTTTATAAGGAAATTGACAAACTCGCAGGATTTGAAAATGAATAAAGAAGAAGAAATAAAAGAATTAGAAGAAAACTTAAAACACGGGCAAGATGGAAGCATATTACAATCAATAGCAAATTATTTTATGAGAGAAAGATTAAAGGTGTTGAAAAATGATTAATTTTATTATTGGTTGTGCTATCTCTTTTAATGTTGGTGCATTAGTAAGTATAATAATAATGTGGTTCTGCGAACGGAGAGAAAAAAATTGAAGATGAAAACTGAAAGAATGAAAGAATTGAAGGAAAGAATTAAGAAAGACAAGAAAAAGTGGATAGTAGAAGTAATAAAAAAAGATAAAGATTTTGAAGTAGTTACACATTTTAATTCAGAAAATCACACTTTTGAGAATGTCTTACATAAAGTAGAATTAGATTTAATGACAAATCTACATCAACATCTTCAATCAGATATAATTATTAAAATAAAAGAGGTGGAAAAATGATAAAAATGAAATTTAAAAGAATTTATGAAATATTTAGTTTAATTGTTGGTGTTAGTGCAGTTATTACACTCACCTTTTTTCTTATCACTTCTCCATACAAATGTATAATTCCTTTTGAACCAATTAATTACATAAGAATACCTGAAATAATAATCGGTTTAAGTGTGTTACCTTATTATGCTCTTTTAATAATAAGAAGTTTGGGGGGGTTGAAAGATTAGAGAAAATATAAAATAACCTCATATCTATTAAATAGATATTATTATTAAATGGTAACAAACATTTAAATAACTTATATTACTATAAAATTTATAATGACTTCAAAAAAACTAATAATCCCTACTGATGATGTCCATAGAGAGATATTTAAGATTAAAATAGATAAAGGTTTAAAGAGTGCTAATGAAGTTTTGAAATTATTATTAGAAACATACTTTAAAGAAAAGATTAGAATAAATGAGGAATTGATGAAAGATAATATATTAAATAACAATATTGAAAATACATAAACATATATTAAATAAATATAAAATAACAAAGATAAAATGAGATTTAATGTTAAATGGAAAGGTGGGCAATTAGATAGGACTATTTTAGAGGAAAGCAAAGAAAAAGCAGAAGAATATATGAAAAAGAAATATCCTAAAAGAGAGATTTTGTCTATTGAAGAATATTAAAAAAATTGAATTAAAGGAGAAAAAATGACATACTCTCACACCCTAAAGGTTAGGGTATCTTAAAGAAAAATGGAAAAGAAACAAACAATAAGACTAGAAAAAGGTAAATATATCAGAATTAAAGGATTTGTTACAATGTATGTTCCATCTAATAATAAAAAGAAAAAAGGACAATGGGTTGGTGGAAGTTCTTGGACAGAAAAAAATCCCTTAATTCGTATTGGGAAATGTAAACATAAACCAAGAAAAGTTATGTGGACAAAAAATACAGATATATTTGGAAAATATAGAAAAGGAGAGAAAAAAAGAATATATTGGGATGGGAGAATTATTTGCTCTGATTGTGGATATTTAATTAAAATTGGAAAACAAAAGGAGGTTCGCAATTCCAAACCTTAAAAGGTCGGGTATCCTTGCTAAATTTATATGAAAAAGAAAACAGAAGAAGCCATAGCATTCGCACAAAATTTAAGAGGAATGTATATTATAAGCCAAGCCCTACATTATGGAATTAGAGAATTGAAGAAAGTTAAAGGAGTTCATAAAGAATTAAGCAATATTTCGGATATGGAATATTTAAGAGATAATCTCTTTTCTCTATATTTTGAAATAGATAAGAAACAATTAAAAAAACTTGAAAACTTAAAGAAAAAATGAAAACAATAAAAGAAATAGAAAAAGAAATTGAAATTATGAAAAATTCCAAAAATATTGAGAGATGGGAAGAAAGAATTGAAACCCTAAAAGATGTTTTGAAATTGATTGATAAGAGGATTGAAGGATTAAAACAAATGATTAAACAATATGGAAAGGAAAATGGGAAAGTTTGAATTAATGAATGAGAAGAAAGAATAATGGAATTAAACGAATTAAAATATAGCTTAAACAACAAATGAAAACAACAAAAATAAATATTGAAATAGATATAAGTAGAAACTACAAAAAAAAATCTAAAGAAGTTAAAAAAGAAT
>SDBT01002846.1_pt1 | contig 30250 bp, 41 predicted proteins | sample 2277101 | NCBI WGS metagenome assembly SDBT01 (sample SAMN10404973, study PRJNA504765) | marine sediment metagenome | isolation source: marine sediment core GS10_PC15, 103 cmbsf | place: Arctic Ocean: Southern Knipovich Ridge | collected 2010
TTCTCGTTGAATCGAAAGAACATTTTACGCCTCTCTTGGGTATGTATTGCCCCTTTTCTATCCTCGCCACATAACGAGGATGTTTTTCTATTACCATGCGATGACGATGTGCATCGACTTGTCGCTCTATAACACGAATGACTTGATCATAAGGTAACTCGAACGTATGGCATATTTTATGGATTTCATCGAGAGGTGGCATGTCCATGAAACGGTTCGTCTCAAGGTTTCTTAACTTGTGCCATGATAGTCCCAATATCTGAGCCATCCTGTATTGCTTCATTCCCAATGCGTTTCTGCATCCCCTGACTATCTCTCCAAAAGATAGCTCGTCGATGTGATCTCTGATTGGGTTTAAGTGATCTAGTAGCCGTAACATTTAATTCCTCCTAGAATTTTCTTATTCTGCGATCTTTTCCTTCCAATTTCAGGATAATATTTGAAGTTACCCTGCTGTAGATTGCTGACTTCGTGTTCTCTGCCATCTTCTCGGAAGTTAAATTTGTTATAATCACAGTGGGTTTCTGCGTGCTTTTACGTTTTGAAAATAGCATATGCAAAAATTCATTATAAGATTCTGAAGATGATTTGTGACCAAAATCGTCAATTATAAGAAAATATATACTCTGCAACATATTTAGAAGGTGAATATATTTCGGAGCAACTTCATACCATTGTTGATACATATCCATTGATTCTAGGTATCGTGTTTCCCTCCCTTTTCCCTCTATATGACTCATTATTGCTGCTGCTGAGTAGGTTTTCCCTACCCCAGAGAGTCCGGCCATCAAGAAATACCCGGAAGGATTCTCTGCGTACGCCTTAACAGCATTTATAAACGCCTGTGGTTTGTCATCAATCCCTTCAAGGGTTGCCCCCATAAACTCGGTTGGTAGTCCAACAAGTAGAGCTTTCTTCTCTGGAACTCCTTGCTGTTCCTTTATCCTGGGATATCTGTGTTCCTGGCAACATGAAAGACAAAACGCACCTTTTTGCTCTCGATGATGGCAACAAAGTAACTTTGCTATATTTTTCCCGTGACAAGCAGGACACTCCAACTCTGAGGCTTTTGTTGGGGGTATATCAAAATCTACTCCCGGCCACGAAACAAATGTTACCATGTCTTCATCCTCTAGCATCGGCACGCTAAGATAACCATTGTTACCAAGCGTATCTTTGAGAGTTTTCATTAAAATAAATTTCTTTTCTCTGGATTAGCCTCGAAATATCTCTCGTTTTCTTCCTGCCTGTATTGCTCGTCCCGTGTTTTGGGCTTTATCTTCGTTGTCTTTTCCTTTTCTTTCCTTTTGTACCACTGTCTCAGTGTGTGATAGTGTGACTTGTAACGCTTTCCGATGCTTGCTATGTAGTCATTTAGCTCTTCGATGAGCTCTTTGACTCGGGGCTCACCCATTATTCCAATTAAATCGCTATATTGCCCTGGTGTTAGAAGAACCATCTCGTCTTCTCCGAATTTATCCTTTGGGGATTGCTTTACTTTGAGTCCTTGTGGTTTGAACTGAACTATATTTGATTTGGTACTCTTATATCGAGGTTCGGTTTTTTTCTTAATATCAATAGAGGAAGAAGAATAAGAATCGCACTGCCCCCTTTTAGGGGGTTGGGGGTGTTTATCTTTACTTTCTTCTTTACTATCTATATGTATGCTACCCAGTGACTCGATGGATTTTTGTCCAACTCTCTTTTGGTTTTTTTTCCAACCCTTGTTTGGATTATTTTCCTGCATTGGATTTTTCTCCAACGCTCCTTCTGATTGGCTTTTTTCAACATATCTATTTATCGTTGCCCTGATAATTCTTCTTCTTCCGTCAAAAGAAACGTCTTCGATAAAACCCAGCCTGCGGAGCTTTGATATAGACTTTGCTACCGTGTTAGACTTTAGATTAAATCTTCCTGCCAGATAATCGTTGCTTGCGTAACATCCCCCATGATCCTTGCAATAGAGTGCGTCGATCCATGAGAGGAGCATTTTTTCTATTGGAGAAAGTTCTTTGATTTCGAGTATTTCGACTGGAATGAATATCCCGGTGAATCTAGGCTTGGGATCGCTCATGATGCACCCCCTTTCACGGAAATAATTATGTTATTGTGAAAAAAGAGGTGGCGTAAAATGTTAAATATGGTATGATTCATAGTGAATAATAGCTCCTTTGGATTGGGTTAATTGATTCATGGTGAATTGTTACTACTCTTTTTTTTTGGGGTTGTTGTTTATTCAATAAGCCGTTGATTCTTTCTTGCATAATGTGAGCGGTTCGTGGAAAGTGAAAGTTTCATAATCTTCGTTCTCATTGTTTTCTCCTTTTTGCAGGAGGGGGTTTTGGCGTGGAGGAATAGTTAAATGGAATGGAGTCGTGACCTAGTCTATTTTTTTGTTCTAACATTTGAGAAAAAACGTGTACGCTATTTACAACAATGTGCATTAAATCTATCATGTTCGTATTGTTGTCGGGGGTTCGCCCCCTTGATAACATTTCATAAGAGGGGCATTCTGCCCTACTCTTGTGTGTAGTTCTGGGGAGGGGAGGTGTCCTCTTCCCGCCTTTTCCCCTATATTTATCTTCATACAGTGATCATAAAGATATCTTAACAAAAGAGCCACCTTTTTGTTCGTTATCTCTACTTACTGTGATTGCGTTATTTATCCAATTTTCCTGTGATTCTTCTGTAGAATAATTATTAGATAAAAGTTCCATCACTGTAACCTGTCCCTTGGTTGCCTGTTCTATCTTTATTGCTACAGGATATCTTGGTATTCTGTATCCTTGTATGTAGGCGTTGATGCTCTGACGCGTTATTCCAGTAATCTTAGAAAATTTATGTTGTGTCAATCTGTTTAACCATAGATACCTTTTCAAATCCATTTTACTATCTCCTTGTTTTCTGAGAATACATTAACAGAAGGATTAATTAATTTCTACATTGATGCTTTACTTTTATTGTGTCTTTATGATACATTAGGTGGATCTTAAGCAAAACATACAGAGCCAACAGCGTTCGGAAGTACGCCAGAAGGCAATGATGAAGAGCTTGGAAACGAACAAAAAGAGGTTAACATGATAGATTTTTACACACAAAAATATGATCCAGAGGAACATGGGTACGTACACAAAGAGGATTTACCAGATTTAGAAGAGTGCAAGAATGCGCTCGAAGACATCGCTAGCATTCTCTATAGCAGCGATGCACTTGATTGCGAAGAACTTGATAATGTTCTTTCCTACTTAGTATATGAGCTACGGGGAAAGATGCCGTCCGGGAAAATTAATATAGAGCGTCGGGCAACAGAAGAAGAAATAAGAATAAAGCGTTTGTTTGAGTACCAAGTTGGATATACAAGAGCATACGCAGAAATTACATGCAGGAGATGAACATGAGCGCATTAGTAAAACAAGAAACCTTCTCTATGGAAGGACTTGAAGATGTAAAAAAAATGGCACGTGCTTTAATGGCAACGCCACATTATTCAAAGCTCGGAGAGGGTGGAATATTTGCTATAATCAGCATGGCAAACTCTATCGGAGCGAATGTAATACAGTGCCTTAATGGTGGAATGTACTTGATCAACGGGCGAATTGAGCTGGACGGACAGATGATGATGACTCTCATAAGAGAAGCCGGTCATTCAGTTACGTGTGGTAAGAAGTGCGATGATACCATTGCAGTGATGCACGGGAAGCGCAAGGATAACAATGATACATGGTCTGAAAGCTTTTCAATGCAGGATGCTAAGAGGGCCGGATTGCTGGGGCGTGGAGTTTGGAGCAAGTATCCGAAGGACATGCTTAAGTGGAGGGCTTTATCTAGATTAGCTCGATTCCTATTTCCGGATATCATTAAAGGTTGCTATGTACAGGGGGAAATATCAGACGCTCCTCCTTTAGATGCGACGATAAACATGTCTCTACAAGAGCAATACGCGCAGGAAATCCACAATCCCGTAGAATCTGTTAATATTATCCCAGAGAACGTGCAGATTACTGCTGAGGATGCCAAGAAACTTAATGAGCTTATCGGGGAAGATAATGAATATCGGAAGACATTATTAGACTTTCTTAATAAGCACTACAAAGTGGACTCTATCGATAAAATGCCTGTAGATATTCTGGAAAGAGTATTGCAGAGAATTAATAAAAATATCGAAGAGAGGGAGGTTCAGAATGTCTGCACAGGTTAATAAAATGGAACAGGGAAGTCAGGAATGGCTTGATTTCCGTAAAGACAGAATCGGGGCCAGTGATGCCCCTGTCATAATGGGTGCCTCTCCTTGGAGCACCCCTTACAAACTCTGGCAGGTCAAACTTGGTATGACGGAAGTTAGACAGAATGATGCCATGAGGCGTGGTCTTGAGCTTGAGCCTATGATTCGTAGAGAATACGAATTGATGACGGGTATTAATGTCCATCCGGACGTAGTTGTTCATCCTGAAAGGGACTGGATGATTGCTTCTCTCGATGGAATAAATCGGGAGAAGAAGGTGGCAGTTGAGATAAAAAATGCCAACGAAAAAGATCATCAAGAAGCTGTTGAGGGTCGTGTGCCAAAAAAATATTATCCACAAATTCAACATCAATTTGCATGTTTAACTGATTTTAGCGTACACTATTTTTCACATCGTCAAGGAGAGTTTGCTCTAGTTGAGGTGAAACGGGATGAGGACTACATACAAGAACTATATAAAAAAGAAGAAGAGTTCTATGAGTGTATGATGAGTCTTACCTCTCCTGAGTTGGTCTCTGGAGACTACACCGAGAGAAGTGATACTTGGTGGTTAGATAAAAGCGTTGAATGGGAAGAAGCAGATCGAAATGCAAAGGCATGGATAGAAAAGAAAGAGACTATTAGACAAGAGTTAATTTTCGGAAGCGAGGGAAAAAGCTCCAAAGGAGGAGGAATCTCTCTGAGACATTATCCGGAAACTTCTGGGAAAGGTCCTGTGAATTACAGGGGTATCCCAGAATTAAAGGGAGTAGATCTCAATCAATACAGAAGTAAGAAGAAAGAGTATTGGACGTTACGTTCTACTAAAAGTTCTGAAAGTATTGACTCATGATTTTATCTGTAAATTAGAAAAAAAATGAACTGTTTCGTGGGGGGTATCTCCAATGCCCTCCTCTTTTTTAAGAGGTAAAATAAAACCCTAAATTATGTTTGTTTTTTGTTTGTCTGAAATTAAAAAGAACTCCAAGGAAGCGGAGGATTTAAAATCTGCTTTACTGGAAGAAATTGTTAAAGATACAAAAAAAGGGAGCTCGTCAGCTCCCCGAAAACCGCAGAGTAGAGGAAAGGAAAAAATCTACTTGGATTTTGCCGGTGAATGTGGAGAAAACCCCTTTGTCAGTCACCCTATTATAAAGGAAATTTAATGAAAAAATATATAACAATTTTAATTCTAATGTTTACGGTTTCATCACTGCATGCATTTGACGAATTAAAAGCTTATGGATTCGATCAAGATTGGGGTCTGTATCACGGTATGGCTTTCGGATGTACTTTATTGCGCGTTAAAGATGGCGGTGATTTCAGTACAGAGAAGACCGGGATTTGCGCTGAATGGTTCCAGGGATATCGATGCGCTGATTTACCCATCCAGTTTGAGCAGAAAATCACTATGAATTATCACTGTTTCGGTAAGATAAACCAAGAGAATCCTTATATCGGGGAGACAGATCATCCGTATAAATCATATGGAGTAACAGAGAATGTTATATTCGATCTATCAGACCGAAGGTCAAGTGGACCATATTTCGGATGGGGTTTCGGGTTCAGGAAGCTTAAGTCAGTAAAGAAAGAATTATTTTCTGGACGTAAAGTAATTAGAAAAATTAGATCAATGGGTATGCAAGGAATTGTAGGAATGAATTTTCGTGTCTTCCCAATCTTAGACTGCCAGGTAGAGTACAAGTGTTTCAGGGCAAGAAAGTACGCTTTTATGGAACATTCTGTATGTCTTAACTTTAAGGCATTCTTATGATCAGTATAGAAGAGTCCCTTAACAACGCTGATTGTTTCGAAGACCTGAGCGAGCTTGTAAGTAGAACGTTTGATGGTATCACTTTTTGGGGCTTTCGTTACGTAGAGTCTGTAAGTAATACAGGAAGAATGCACATAGATACTTTTTGTGTAAGAATAGCCGAAATTTTGGAGGTAAACTCAGTATTTGATAAAAAAGAGGAAGCATTTCAATCTCAGAGAATAAATTTTATACTGACCGCGATCTATGATTGCAGTGAATCCAGATGCAAAAAATTAAGCATAGTTACACGAATTTGTTGCCGAGTTAGAGATTTTTTTAACATTTATAGAATTTTTAGTCCAAGACCGAATCTAGGATTAAAAGATGTATTTCCGAAGGAGTTAGAAATGAACGTACAAGAGAAAATGCCATATTGGGACTTTAGAAAAGCAGAGCCAGGAGAGTCTGCATTGCCTGTATGGGATTTACCAGACGAAATGTTGCCTGAAGACAGGAGAGTGTTGTCCGAAAAGGATGAAAAGCTACTGGAAGATAACGTTTTAGCTACAGACGGCTTCCTAGAAATTACAAAATTACCTCACCCGATGATTCCTGAAGAAGAAAAACAAGAACAACAAGACATACGAGTGCCAGAAGAGTTATCTGTTGAAGAGGAGGTCGCCCATCTTCTCTTGTTTAGTAGATTCGAGCAGTGTAGGGCGTGAAGATATTGAATTCTTAACAAAAAAGGATGGTTTCATGATTAATCTTTCTATTCGTCGATTTTGTACAATATGCTTATTTTTTATACTGGCATCTTTTTATTCAACAACCGTGTTTGCTGATGCTGAATGCTCCTGTGGAGAAGAGTGCAGTTTAAAGAAAATAGGTCAGAGTATTTTCAAAAAGTTCCGTACCAAGTGGATTTTAGACGGACTTCAATCATTCGGTCAAGATACTTCTGCAGATGAGGTGATCGAGTTCGGAGCAAAAGTAAAGATTGAGATACAAAAGTTCACCGGGGAGAGGCATCATTTTAATGCGCTGTTTCATGAGGCCAAGAAAAAGCTTAAGAAGAGGCACATAAAGCTTCCTAAAGGGTACTTCGACTTAATAATAAAAGAGATCAGAAATTATCAGAAGTTCGTTCATCACCCGAAAAAAGTTGAGCGCCCTTTTATTGACCTTGATTTATTGGGAATGTCTAATCTTGAGGTAATCGGATCTGTATCGATGATGTGCTCTGTTTTGCTTGCTGATTTGCCTATATTTAACTGCGAGTATATTAGTGGAATCGCTGCTGGTATCGGTATAGACGCTATGCTAGAGGCTACTATTAAAGATTAGATGAAGATGCAGAAATGGAAACATTAATTGCCTGTCGTTTCTTTAGGAACTTCATATCCGCCATTATTTTTTTCTGTATCATGTATCTAATGGACAGAGAAAAAAAGGTTAAACCATCACATTATTTTCTGTATTTTTTTGGATTGATTACTGGCTTATGTCTGCTTGATTTTTTTGACTGGTAGTAGTCTGTTAAGGGAGAAGTAAAATGATTTTTCTATTTATCATTGTAGTTATATGTGGCGTGTACGGTTACGGGGAGTAAATGCTATGGTTTGGGTTATGATGGTTCTGGTGGCTATTCTTTGTACATGGATAGGTCCCAACGAATAGTAAAGAATTAAGTCATCTTCTCAACTGGCCGTCTACCTTAATTGGCGCGTTGAGCACAGATCTTCGTGCCTGGTTGGGAGGGTGACGTTTTTATATAGAAAGAGTGATGGAAGAAAAAAAGAGTTAACCATTCCTCTAATGAGTTCGTTATTCTTCAACTGATATGCTTCATAAAGAACTTTTTGGGGTTAGAGGGATGGGGTTTTTTAAAATAATAATTATAGTTATAAACAAAAAGTAGAATATAAAAATGGACCAAGAAAATGCAAACGAATTTGATGATCTTATTTGTCAATATGTAGAAAAAAGAGGATTAGATGAAAACGAAACATTATCATTGCTTTCAGCAGCATTTGTTGGAGCTATGGCACTGAAAGGACTTACCGGGAAACAATTTGATATTTTTACATTACAAATGAAAAAAGATCTTTTAAATCATCCTAACACAAAAAAACAATGAAATTATTTAAAAACCCGCAGTACGGAACCACGGGCTGCCCCATATGTACATTATGGGGGAGGTACTTTATTCAGGGCAAGGCTGCTTTCTGTCTAACTGTCCTGCTGAATTTGCTGCTAGTATAATCCTATTCGGTACTCCTGTGTAATCTGCCGGTCCGACTACTAGAGTAAGCCAATCCTCAGATATATCATGCACAGAAACAACTTGTAAAACATCATCTACACAAACGTAAATAAGAGCGTCTGTGTCGTAGCCTTTAACGTCTAAATTTGCCGGTATAGTCATTTTAATCCCCCTGATTAAACGGATTTAAGAAAAAAAGGGTGGGACCAGGTATTGTAGTCCCACACCCCAAGGAGATAGAAAATCAAACTTCCTCTGAATCTGGGGACAGGTCAATGTCAAACCCCGTATAGTCTTCAATCTTGCTCTCGATCGCTTCCTCTACTGGATTGTCGTCTTCAAAACCGAGTTTTCGATTAAGATAACTACATCCACCTAAAAATCCCGCTATCAGGATCAATGATATCAATACTTTCATAATCAATTCCCTATATATTTTAAAGAAGTTTTTCATGTTATACCAATATTATTCCAGAATAGACCAATTCAGGGAGAATTAGGAGGCACATAAATATCTCTAGTAGACAGATCCGTACGTTCTGTGGTCGTTCTACCTACTTCTCTAGCTATTGTCTTCGCTATCTCCACACCGTCTTCTTCGACCACGTCGTGATACACTAGATGGCAAGATGAATGAACGTCATCATCAGTGAATGTAAATTCCATTGCTCTTAGCTTTCTTATTTTTACTAATGCCATTTTTCCTCCTAGGCCTCTGTTTGATAATTTCCCTGAACCATAAAAGATGCTGATGTGTCCATCGGAATAGATGCAGAACCTGTTCCAGGAGAACTTTGATTCATGGTAACAGTTATAGCATTAGGGTCTACGTAACAAACCACAGAATTTCCAGCCGTGAAAGAAAAATTACTAAACCATACAGCAACCGTACTAAAAGCAGAAGCAACATTTTCCGAAGTGAAGGGTAGCCCTGTTATTCGCATATCCCCCGTGCCAGTGTGTGCAGTCCATACTACATAACCGTTAAAACTTACTCTGTTCCCTATCCGCGTATATTGCCCTACTTGATCTGTATACGTCCCCAGCCCCGCCGTAGTCAACCCAATAATTGTAGGCGTCCAGGTTCCTTCCTCGTATTCGTCCAAGAACGTTGTCGACGCCGACCCTCCGTCAAAAGATATAGGCCCATGTAATTCACCTCTGGGGGTTTGCGTAAGTCCAGAAGCCAGCTCACTACTAGCGTCAAAAACTAAGTTTCCATACTCTATAGATCCTGTTCCCGATATCACATTTACATTGTTTGAACTTATGTCGCAGTGGTGCAAAAATAGTTCCGAGCTTGCCGCGATGTTTATGGCTGGATTTGTCGGATCAGAAGCCCTTATGCGTGTATGATTTATTAAATTATCTTCTCCCCCTGTGGAGGTGGCGCCCTGTTGATCGAGAACAAACGCTGGCGTTCCTTGTGGGTTCAGATTTGAGTTTTTAACTCTGATTACACCTGTGCCTGTGGTTTGGATAGGATTGGAAAATGTGGTATGATTCATCCGTATAGAACCAGATGATATTGTGCTGTTTAAAATTGTGCCAGAGGACCTAAACATACAGTAATCCATTTGAATAATCCCATCACTTGTGCTCACGAAAAATGTGTTACTTGCACCAGTTATTATTCCAAAGCATTTATCAAATAGAATTAGAGATGCCGTGCTGGAATTTGTATAGCTTAAATATGTATTGTCATTTGCGAATACTTTTAGGTTATTTAAATATAAAACTACGTCATTTGCCCCTGAAACCACAATCCCAAAATCCGCGTTAGTTAGATGTTCAAAACCGATTATGTTGTGTTCTCCCGCTTCAGTTGCCGTTATTTTCCCTACAATTTGAGTGGAAGTCCCACTGAATCCTACAATACCGGCTACAAGCTGCACACCAGCCTTTAGGGTGAGGTCTTCTGTGTATTTTCCGGGACGAACGAATATATTTTGCCCAAAACCCGCAGAATCAATCGCTCCCTGTATTGTGGTGTGAGTTGCCCCTTGATCTAGCCCAGCTGTATCTACAATAAATTTGTAGTTGCTGAATTTATTTGTTGAAACTTGTTGCTCTGCCATATTTTACCCTACATCATGTGACGGTTATATTGCCTACAGAAGACAAAACTACAAATTCGTTATTCAGTACAACACATAAAAACTCAACGCAGTCATACCTGTTTGTAGAATCCAGCATACCAACCACGCCAGTAGTAGTGTCCATGTTTCCGAAATGTATTACTTGAGAGGCATTCTGCGCTATCCTCCACCCTCCGGCCCCCAACCCTACTATTTTAAATGAATCGCCTACTGCACAAGTTGTGGGGAGTGTGATTGTTACCAGTCCTGCATTATTGGCTATATATCCGTTTGAAGCCTCGAAGTCGTCTGATGTACCAACAACATCGTTCCAGGTAAATCCTCCTCCAACAGAATCGATAGTGATTGAACCCGATCCGTTTGTTATCCCTATTCCCGTTCCTGCCGTCAGTGTAGCCAAAACAGGGTCTGATCCAGAGAATCCCGTGAGTAATTGCCCGTCTGTGGGCTGTGCGGTGACCGTGACGGCAGAAACACCTGACCCAAGTAGTATCCCTCCATCAGTGAGGGAAGTCGCTCCAGTGCCTCCGTTAGCAACAATAACAGGCGAATCCAAGTTTATAGTTAACGTTGATACTGCGCCCGCAGTATTTATCCCAGTGCCTCCCAGTATATCCCAATTTCCTGCCGTCTGAGATAAGGCTCCACCAGAGTCACCCGTTATAGTGCCCGCACCGCCACCTCCCCCGGAGATAACCAGATCAAGTTCGCATGTGACAGGGTTTAATTTAAGTGGCATTTATCCCTCCAATTTTAAGAATAAGTAAGTCCGGCTCTGTCGTCCCACACGAATTCATATTCACTTGATGCGTTTCCTTCGTCATTTTCCGGCCATGTTCTCGTTAATAATGAATCGTTGCCATCGTATGTTTGAAAAGAAATTTGCCATCTATCTTCGTCTGTCTGTGTCCCAACTTTGGCTCTACCCAAAAAGATAGCATTTCCATTCACGTCGTTTTCTGCTTGAATTGCGACCTCACAATCTTGAGCAATATATTCACGCCGATCACGTGGTCCGTATTTTAACGGCCTATTTATTCCACTTCTAGTCATGTCTCACCTATTTTCCTCTTACGACACTCCAACAACATTCGCATACACATCTCCGAATGTGGCCGTAGCTATTGAGTTTTGCTGCTTTATTTGAAGTTGGGTTTTATTTGCCAGTAAATATACAGTATCATCTGCGTTATCTAGGATACTTGCCACATCAAAAGAAAGTGTCCCGCCCGCAGGAACACGAAATTTATCTACTACTCCGTCTTCGCTTATATAAACTTCAATATCGGTAGTATTAATCATAACCATTGTAAAAATTGGACTAACTATGGGAGCGCCAAAATTAGTATAATTCGCCGTTATGTTTGTGTTTGATATTTCCTTTAACTCAGTCGTTGCTTTTCTGGACATACTGATATCTCTCCTAAGTGAATAATAGGGCTAAATCTATGAGGTAGAAGTTCATGTTACACGCAATTTCAATATCCCCAGCAGTAACTTTAACCCCTCTCATTGTGATGTCTGATTTGGGAGGTGCTGCAAGAGGAGTCGTGAGAGGGCTTGTGAGGGAGCTTTGATACACATTCCAATTTCTACCAAGCACATAAACTTCTCCGAATTGTCTTACCCATAAATTAATAAATCCTTGCTGATCTTTCTGTGTTTCCATTAAAAACTGAGTGAAGACGGCGAATTTGTTTGCTGGCACGGTATACTGAACTTGTTGATCGTTATTAAGTGTGGCTCCTACGAAGCATTGCAATGTTGCCGAAGGATTGGAAGTTAGAGTAATATCCCCTGCGTTCTCCTCACCGCTTCCTGCTGCTGTCACTCTGCATGATTCAACGCGAATGTATTGGTTTGCGGTCGGAACAATTGTTGTGCCGTTTAGATTTAGGGATTCTTCTATCTCAAGAAAATCTGTATCAAGACCCTTTATTAGGACGGTGTGCGCGCCAGTACCAGAAGTAAAGACATCTGCTGTGCTCGCGGATACGACATCCATTGTTTCGGCTGCGCTGAGAGTCTGTAAGATGCCTCCTGGTGGCCATATGTCCTCTATAGTAGAGCCAACGGAGTTGTTGAAGCCAACCTGGGCCTTATTCTCGACACCGCGTACTTGTCCTGCTGCTGCGAGTACGTCGAAATCTACTATTGGAGTTCTTATGCTCGATCCGGACATTATTCGGGCTCCTTATCTTCTCGTTTTGATCTACTTACGATTTGAGCAAATCTTCTCATTAAATTTTCCATACTTTTCGGGGAGAGTCCTTTGCGAGCCATCTCTCTTATCGTACTTCTGGCCTGTGGGTCTTTAAGGATCTTAAACAATTTTGCCCTATAAGCTGTTTTTGCTACCTCACCACCAAAAAGAATGGCTATAGATTTTCCCATTGTAAATGGAGCTAGAGCGTAGAGTACGTATCTCGCTTCTTTACTGAAGAATTTATTGACCATCCTTTGAAAAAAAGGAAGATCTTTTGCAGCCAAATTTTGAATATTTTTAGCCATATTCTCTCCATAGGTTTCTAATTTTTGAAAGAATTCTAATCCTTCTTTACCCAAGGCTTCTTTTATCACTGTCTTCATGTGTGGATTGGAAAACAAATCTTTAGCTTTGTCGAAATCTATTTGTTTATTTTTACCTATTGTAGAGGACATCAAATCATCTACAGTCATTTTTTGAAGACTTTTGAACATTCTCCTTCCTTTAGGAGATCGATTAAGAGTGTCTTTAACCAAATTATATCCCACCGGGCTCTTCATCATATTTAAAGTTGTAGTAGGTCTCACACCACTACTGACACTTTGCTGAAGATCTTGAAGAATGGTTCCTTTAGAAACAGCTTGTGCACCGGGGGTTGTTAGCGTGTCTCCCATTTCTAGAATTCTATCTAAACCTTTTTGACCCTTACTGCTCAAATACTGTCTCGTCTCGTTGGCCATTTCCTGCGCTAGGACTTTATTCTTTTTAGAGATGTTTTCTACCACCATTTTGTCAAGAAAATTTTTCACATTTTTGTTGTCCCCAATAGCTTCGTTAAGTCTTTGTAGGCTAGAAGGTTTCGTAAACATAGAGGTAAGGTCTTCCGGATTAGCACTTTTACGCATTTTAACTAGATCGGGGTTGTTGAATACTTTTTGTGTTTTCGCGAATTGTTTATCTGCTGCTTCAAAAGCTCCTCTTAAACCGGGCCTTCCTTCTAGAGCGTTAAGAAGGTCTTCTTTTATTGCTCTGGATACGGGCTTAAGTAAGTCTACCGCGCCAGGAATAATATCCGATTTCTCAAGAAGTCGATTGATGCTTCGTTTTGTTGCCATTAATGTTTTTGCGGGTATCTCAACAAAAGCTTCCTCTGACATTGGCTTTAATGTATTCACCAAATTACTTAGTGCTGATCTTACACCACCTTCTTCTGGGGCTTTAATAAGACTTTCCTCTAAATCTCTCATAATACTAGTTGCTGCTTTATGTGTTCTTTGGGGAATTACTCTTATCCCCCTCATTCCCCCTTCTACCATATCGTAAAGCTTGGTGTAAGAAGCTTTAGCAGCTTCGAAGTTTCCTTCTACATATTTTTGAATCCCTTCCCAAGATTTCTTCTGTGTTTCTGTGGCAGGGCTTATTCTGTTGAGAATAGCTTTCTGATTTGCCTCTATGATTTGTTTCTCAATATCTGCTGCACGGAATTGTTCTCCTGGCTTTATTGCTTGTTCGGAAACTTTATCCGCCATTTTCTCAAACTTAGAGATAGACTCCTCGCTTGTTTTTGCCACACGGCCAGTTAAGTCCCTAGAGCTTAGCTGTAGATCTGCCTCTGGTATTTTCCCTACTTCCTCAAAGAATTTTGGCGTTCCGGTGGGAATTTTTTTCGCATCAAGAAGGCGTTTTCCGGCATTAATTGTAGCTTGAAAACCACGCTTTCCAGCACTCAATATTGTGGGTATTAAAGAGAATAAAAATCCCGTTGCAGTATTAGTTTTAGGACCTCCACCAGCTTCTTCTGATAATTCTGATCCCAGTCCGAATAATCCCCCAGGCACAGTTTCTTTTCCTATTTTGAGTAGAGACGTAGCACCCGGCATTAAAGCAGTTATAGCAGCGAATTCTCCCGCTCCCTTGCCCACAGCACCAGCGCGCTTTTCTCCAGGAGTCTGAGGAATAAAAGCTCCTCCTGTGGCGATATCTATGGCCTCTCCTATTGTTAGGGCATCGGGGCGTTTTCCTATTTGGGATTGTATATCTTCTTCTTGTAAGCCTTGATTTTGAAGTTCTTGTAGCTTTTCATCATATTCGGCCTGTTTCTGATTAAGCCTGGTCTGCTGATCTTGAGCCATCATAGAACTTGGACCTCCACCAAAAGCTGTCATTGCCGTATCCAAAAAACCCATAATAGCTTCTCTACCCATAGCCCCTGCTCCTCGAAGAAAACTTCCTTCTTCTTGCTCTTGTCCCGGAGGGGTAATAGTAAATTCTTGCGTGACAGGTTGCCGTTGTTGAGGAAGCTCTTCTTCTTGATCTTGGGGTTCTGTGATTGTGAACGTCATTTTTTTACCCTTGTTCTATCCATCTTGTACCACTATAGATAAGTCTTCTACCGCTCTTGTTATGGATTGCTGTGGTCCCTTTTTTCGCTCTTGCAGGGAGTTTATTAACATCTCTCTGCTTCCCTTCTTCTTCTCCAAACTTACCGGATAACATTTGTTTTTCAAATTTGTCCATAGCAGGAACTAATTTTTTCTGTACAGCATTGAATTTACTCAAGGGTATATTTACTCCATACTCTTCTATGAGGGCATCCATTCTATTTTCGTAATCAGTTGCATCCTTTTGGATAGATCGTAATGCTCTAATTTTTCCTCTAATCACATCTTGAGTAGCGAAGGGGCTAATTGAGAAATTGTCAGCAATCCACTTGAGTTTTTGTTGCGGAAGAGCACCAGCCTTGTTATATATCTTAATTACTCCGTCCAGAACAAGTCTTCCTCTGTTTTCATATTCTGCAAACATCCCGGTCTTTAGACCGTATTCTCCCCCTCCTAGGAATCCAGCTCTTCCTCCAAATATAGCTTTATGTCTTCCAACGTTGCCTACATTTTCCTCCAAGAAATCTAATTGATTTTTAAGAATACTTCCCTGGCCTCCACCTTCCATATGCTGAGTTATCGCGTTACCCATGTTTTTTTCAAGAATTTTAGTAGTCTCAGTTTTTTGGTTTTGTGTCCCGGCTTTAAAAAAATTAATTGCCTGAAATACGTCACCTCCTTCTTTAGAATAACTTGATAGAAAAGCTTGCATGCCTTTTTCCGTTTGAATACCTCCTGCTCCCATTGAATCGTTATATGCCGTGCTGAATGCGTTCTGCTTTCGTGCTGCTTGATACTGCCTGTTGGTTTCTGCTATTAATTCCGGTTTTGCTCCTGAACCGAATCCCCTCGCGAGTGCCTTGGCTACGAGTGTTGGGTCCCCTTGTGCTGCTTGAATATCTTGCTGGAATTGAGAAAGACCCTGCTGTTCACGCTTTCTCTGTGTGTGTACCTGTAGAGCCTGTCCTAAAGCGGAGCCGGCTCCCGCTATTCCCTGTGCTAGTCCAGAGGGGTCTTGCAGGATTATTGGTGCTCCCATTAATTAACCTCCAACTCAAGAATTTTTTCGTGCATTTCTTTTATGGCATTAATCATCAGACCCATAAGTCCGTACAAGTCCACATGAAGGATTCCACCTTTTTTTGCAGTGAGTTCTTTTGGTAGGTATTCTGCCATTATTCCTACTTTGTCTTTTCCTCCTCCCACTTCCTCTTTGTAGTCGTATTGCTTAACATCCAGGTTATATAGGTCATCCAATCCCTTATCGTACGATCGTATATTCTCCTTCACCTCTTTAGAAGACATCGCAAATCCCGATCCCAAACTTGCTAGTGCCTGTAGAAGAGGACCTGCAAGTCCTTGTTGTTGTTGCATTACAGGGGAAAACGTCCCACCCGTAACCAAAGGTAGGAATTGGTTTATTGCTTGTAGTTGTCTGTCCTGCTCTCCCTGGTAGAATTGTCCATATTGAGATCCAAGTTGAGTAGAAAGGTTTCCTGCGCTTTGTGAAAGTGCTTGATTTAGAGCGGACGATGATCCGGCGTTCGCGTCCACGAACCTTTGTTGAATACCTGGGACTATTTGTTCCTGAAAGGTTTGCATTGCAGGCTGTACGTAAGTACGTTGAAAGGTTTCCTCCATCTGCTCAGGACCCATAGGCTGTAGAAGGCCTCCGAATGTTTCTTGGGCTTGTGGGCCGAGATCTGATAGAAGACCACTAAGAATCTCTTGTTGCCCCGGAAGCAGCATGCTCACGTTGTTTTTTCGAGTCGTCCCGCCCATCAATGTCTTTCCCATCTTCTTTCTCCTGGTATTCCATCAAAACACTTTTAGACCTTTTAAAGCCGTGCCTCTCGCTGTGTTTCGGGTAATTTGTTAACCAATATACTTTCTTTAATTTTAACACTTTCAATATTTTCTTTACATGATCAGACAGTTTACGAACTGCTTCTCCGTTACCCCAATACTCTTTGTCTACTGAAAATGTATTGATCACGACATCTTTACTTAACGGATCGACTATAAACCAGAGAAAACCCTTCACTATGTTGTCCCCATTTGCCAATACATAAAGGTGGTTAAAGGGATTCAAAGTCTGCCCCTTATCTCCATCCATCAAGCAATTGATATGCTGATATTTGTAAAAATCTTCTATACTGTAATCTCTATTTCTGACCTGTTCTACTAAGTACTTAGGAATCAAGTCCGGGGCGAACGCTCTCACCCACCTGAGATCTTCAATTTTAGAACTCATTGTGTTGTCCAATGTATCTTATGTGAATAATAATCCTGCCAGCAGCTACCGACCCCTGATTTGCGGTAGTAAAAGCGTCACCAGTGTTCCAAATTTCCCCCCTATTTGTGTCACTTATGGCATTAATAACGCATTCAGTACCTCCGGTGAAGGCGAATATAGAGGGCTGTAAAACACCCACAAAGGGCATTTCGTTTGTTCTCGCGACCTTGTAGGGCAATTCAAGGTACATATCTCCTGTTATATCTCCTGTGTTTGCGCTCCACTCCACGTCGGCCCATACATCAACAAAGATTCCTTGGCGAAAAGCCCATCCTATTTGATGGACATAAGTGAATGTGGTTCCTGCATTTGCCGTATCCCTTAATATTGGAGTCCATGTTCTACCCGGCTCAGAGAAATCTGCTCGTATATTTCCATTAATTCCGTAGGCTAACTTTCTGTACATGGTTTGCAGGGTGAATACAAGTTCCCGAAGATAATTATCTAGGGCTTCTGGGTCGTTTGAGTCGATCATCTCACTGTGAAGAGGGAAGATTATATTCTCCGGTAGTGTCATCCTAGAGTTCTCCTTCCACGTTTCCTGAACCATGTTTTAAGGGCATGTATCTTGAGAGGTCTATTGGCCCCTTCGCTAGATATCTTCATGTTGTGTACGTAGCCTATACCGCCCGCAAAAACACGCTTCCATACTTTTGTTCGATAGAATTTCCTCTCTACGATTTGTCCCCCTCCCAAATAATCTAAGAATGCGAATCCACTTGGTCCCACATATGCAGTGAATGCTGTGGTGTCTACCCCTAAGAGTTCAAAAGTATCGTCCGTTTTGTTGGCTACTGTGAATACCTCTCCGTTAACCTCGATCATACCGTCCACGTCCACGATGGTGATGATATCCCCGTCATTTAGGTCGTGCGCCACCGAGGTCACTACCCCAGGGCTTGCTTGGGTGATCCCGGTGATAGCGTTTCCGAAGGATGTAATGTCTTCCACTACACTAATGGAATTCTCTGTGACCGAAGTGGCTTCAAACTCCCTGTCGTTATAGAATCCCGATCCCTCGACTCCGTACATGAAGAATTTGCTGGACGCATTTACTCCGTGACTTCCTGAATTAATTACAAAACCAGTTGTGGGGTCTGCGTTTGGAGTGATTCCTGAAACGGTTGATTTGAAGTTAAGATTCGGAAGAAGGTCCATACCATGATCGGTATAGAAAGTCTCGTTATCATCTTTGGAAAATTCTATTGTCAGTTTTGTCAGTTGGTCGCTGTCGCAATAAAGGTCTACATATCCCAATTGAGCCTCTACGCCTTGTTCCTTGAATGGATTCCACCCCGCACCTTCTAATTCAAATGCTATTGAGTTACCGTCATCGCTGGCTTGCGTTTGCATGATGAAAACAGAACCGTTTCTATCCCCTCCCAGAAATAGTTCCGCATCTTTGGACCAAAAGAATGATAAAGCCGTTTCATCATTTAAATCTTCTGCTGATACATCAAGGTCATTAGCTTCGATAAAATCTGCTGCCGTGAAGTCTATCGCGGTTGATCCGTAACCGAGGACATTCATGTCTATAACGTCTCCGGAAATCTCGTTTGTAAAGATATATTTTGAATATGCTCCTGATTCATCATCGTAAATAAGTGCTGCATTAGCTTCGTCATTCTCATCTTTGGGGTATAGATACCATGTTCTTCTCTTCTCATAGCTTCTTGCAGCAAAAACCTTACCGAACTGATCGTCGTTTATTTCTTCTCCTATGAAGTGCTCAATTCTTTCATCTACCCTACGAGTTTCGACCCCATCGGTTGCTGTTATCCCCCTTTGCCCTAGAGCGACAACATAACGGTCGTATCCTGCGGTTGCCATCTTGCCGTCACATGCTCTGAAGTCGTTGATCTTATCCCACCTGAAAGGGAGAGCCGGGTCTGATACGGGACTCAATGTCCACACACTGTCGGTGAACATGACTACGATGATCTCTTGAAGTGCTCTTGCGCTTATTATCTGATCTCCTGTAGGGGCATCAACAAAACCTCCTCCTCCTGGGGTTATGTCATCCCAATTACCTGGGGCTTGCGCTGCGCACCAACGTGCTCTCTGTGGGAAGGTGCTTACCCCTCCATCCAATTCAAAGGTGTGAAGGGCAACAAGACGCTGCCTTATTGAGAATAAAAGCTTGCACCCATAAAGCCTTCTTGCTCCGAAGAGGACGGGTTGAAATTGCTCAACTGCTGTGGTAGAACCATCGAAGAATACGATACCGTCTGTACCTGGAGGTCCTGTTGGTTGGAATTGTTTTCCATTTGTGATGTAAACTCTGTTCGTGGCCCCTGCGTGCTGCCAATTGGCTGCCCAAATGTAATCTTCGTTATCAGAAGTCCATACATCTGCATCAGTTCGTAGCATAGAGCTAACATCTATAAGATCAAGAGGCTCGAAAATATTTAATGCTGAATTATAGATCGCAATGCGTTGAGTATCAGAGATAAGAAGTTCTCTAGTATTGTCTGCCCCAATGTACCGGAAAATCCCCATAATTCGGAGATTCTCGAACGTCCCCAGACGACCAGAGCTAGCAGCATAAACCCCTAGTCCAGATCCATCGACAAGCGTTCCAGAGGAATCAATAAGCTCAAAAGTGGTAGCTCCAAGGGAACTGATTGTGTATTTAGCTCCATTGAGGCTAGACCAACTACCGCCGGAAAGATAGTGCAGTGTGACAGTATCACTGTCAGACAGGCCAACAATAGAAAGAACCGTAAATACGGCAGGACTAGCAGTTGTTGCATTCGTAATTTCTCTACCATGAACCATCTCTCCTAAAAATCTATAGCCCTCTCTCTTCTGGATATATCCATGATGAATGTGGCCGTTTTCGATATTACTGAAAGCATCCACTGGCAAAAGCCAGGGTTCTAAATCAGTATCTAGTCCTGTTCCGAAAGGTGCAATAAGATAAGGCTGATAAGCCATTATCGTCCTCCGCAGATCATAATATTAAAATAATCAAAGGTGTCTGTTCTTCCACCATCCCTTTTTATTTCGACCTGAACTATTGTCGCCGTTGAAACTACCGGAGCGGGAGTTAACAAGGGCATTACACCCCTTATTGATCCCCCAGAATCTCCAGCCCTACTTACGACACCACTAACTAAGTAGCTTGAGTTTTGCAAAACATCTGCATCTACCGAGATATTAAACAACCCTGCGGAAGGATGAGGAGCCCCAGCCGTTGCCATATTTTTCCCGAATGCAAGAACCCCCGCGCTACTAAATTGTCCGTATGCTGTAATAAGCTGTCCGTCTACATAAGTGAGGCCTGTAGTTGAATCCACATCAAATGAGATATTACTAGCGTTTAATGGTGTTGATGTACTTCCCAGGGAGCCATCTTGTGTGATCTGAAAATTATTCGCCGGGCCTCTGTCATCAAGTACAAATAAATCTGTTCTGCTATCCGCATTCTGTTTGGAGAAGATAATCATCGTGTCGTCTTCTCTCACGGGGTCTACGGCCGGAGGAGGAGCACCGGGTACGGAGTCTCTTTCAGCGAAGTTGATCTGCCAATATCTAAGGGTAATATCTCCCTCTTCTACGGATGCGAAATTGTTATTGAGTACGGTCGGATAGTTCCGTATTTTAGTGCTATTGGATGGTAGTGTTGCATCGAATGACATAATTACTCCTAAAAGAACGGTTGTGCTCTAGTGTTGAGCAGGTTTTGGTTTGTCCTCTTCAATACATAAGATAACTGCTCTTTGTATAATGCTGTGACCTCTCCATATGCTCCCATTTCCCCTTGATCAGCGTGTATATCTCTTGCTGCACCATATGCGATGGCTGGTCCCCATTCTTCTAGAAGGGGTTTGTCGGTTGCGTTAACGAACTGAACACCGTTTACTCCTGCTTCTGTGGTAACCAGGGTGTTTGCGTAAGCCTTGGTGCGGAAGCGGTATGCGGTATTTGGAACGGGGAAGAATGTAAATAAATTATCGTATAAAAGAACGGCGGTGGGTCTGCCTGATTGAAATTGGATGTAAGAATACTCTATGTTTTGCCCGGTTTCTGGGGCTGTGTTAAATGTTACACTCACTACTCCGGTAGAGAGGTTTAACGTACCTGATCCACCCAGAGAGCCAACCAGAGGAATATTATCAGTTGTAAATTCGGTGCTTGTATCCTCGAAGACCTCGTTGTCATCCGTGACTACGGCAGTGCCAGGCAGTATAGGAAAACTGCTAGCTGTTCCACCGAACATGGTTACTATATCATCTCCGGTTCCTATGTTTTGTCTTGCGATATTTTCCGGATTATTGTCGTAAAAAGTGGATGGCTCTTGGTACCACAAAAGAGAAAGACGGTCGATTGTTGCCGGGGGTTCAAAATTAACAAAGCCAGAAGGCAAAATATACGATTGTTGGTTTGCTACTGTTAAAAACTCGAAATATGTGTGAAATCTTTCAAGTTTCAGTTCTGCAGGGAATGTATACTGAAAATATTTGTTGATATACTCGTCCAATTGCTCGTTTGTGAGTTCTTGGGGAGAAAATCTACCCGTTACCTGACGAACTTTTTGTCTTATCTCTGATAGGTCCCAATTAGCCATCCAAAAAACCTCTTATTGATAAACTTCACGCATTTGAAATCTGGAATCTCTTCCCTTCTGGGTCTTAATCAATCGACCCGAACCATCAGGCTTCCACCCCCACATAGGGGTGCTCCTGGAATCTATATGTCTGGCAATGAATCGAGGAACCTTGTATTTATCACCATGCTTGAAGGTAAATACATGTTTATTTGAAGCGTTCCCGTAAGAGAACGTGTGCTCTAGTCCTGCTTGCTCAATATTCATAAATTCATAAGTGACTAACTCTCGGAGGTGTTTATCCTCCTTCTCTGTCAGCTTCTTATTTGGGTTCGTTGGATGGATTATCGGCAACTTCTGTATCTTAGATAAGTCGTCCTTCCCCTTAAGTGCTTGTTCCATTTTCTGTAGTCCTCATTAAAAGGGAGTAGAGAATTTCCCTACCCCCTCAAGTTTTAAACAACGGGCTCTTCGCCGTAACAAATAGCTACCATATCAGCAGCATCAGGGCCTACGGCTGCTGTGCCGATAGTAACTCCCCTAATAGCCTGATTTTCGATAGGTATTGCTTCTCCATCTACATCTTCCACTCGTGTTGCCACGCCGTCAGATACATAGACGCTGTATGCCGTTACAGTGGTAGTCTCTTCCACAGTAATGGTTGTCGCTGTAAGAGACGCAATAACGAAATTATTATTCAGGCTTAGAGTTCCTGAACCGTCATCTGCAACACCTGCAACCTTGATGGTGTCGCCAACTGCGTATCCGAAGACTGCGGTGTCTGTGACGGTAATAACTCCATTAGCAGCATTAGTAAAGCCACTAATTGCAGCCCCGTAAGAGGCATCCTGAGCTAGTTGAATGATTCCATCTGAAGTGACAAAAGTAGGTGTTGATGTCACAAAAAGAGCATCTTGGCCCATGTCTAGAGACCAATCATAATATTCAGGCGTAGTAGCCTGTAGTTCGAAAATCTCCATTCTGACTACGTCAAAACCAACACTTTCGTTTCTTGCCACTGCCGTAGCAGCGTTTGTCCAACTTAATCTTTTAATCTGTGCCATTGTACCCTCCTATGAGTGAGTCGCTTCAAGATTTAACATGAAAGCGTCGTTAAGGATTCGAGCTACAAAGGGGTGTTGCCACCCTACAGACCCTCTCTGATGGAGTGGGTCAGCTGCGCCTGCGGAACCTAGGGGTTCTACATAAAATTCTCCTGTTTCTGAACCAAGATGAACCACCGCATAAGCCTCCTTGCCTATGATGAAGTTGTTAAAGACGGGTATTGCAGCAGTAGTTACACTTCCTACACTGCTGTAAAGCCATCTTACGTTTCCTGTTGCACCCCACTCTGATTCCAGAACACTTTGCTGATTCGGATAGTTAGCCGAGTGAGTGAAGTTAGAGACAGCTTCTAAATCGTCAATTTCAGAAGTGTCAAAATAGCCCCAGAAAGCCGGTCTGACGGGAGTTGTGCCGAACGCGTCTACCCCTACCACCACCTGGCTGATCATCTCAGCATCGTTCTCTAAGAGCGTCTGGACGGCAGAGTCAATGTCTGCCTTCGTCAGCTCCGTCGGAGTATTCGTTTTCTGTTACTTTCACCTTGCGGTTACTGACTATCCTTAGATAGCGGGGAAAGTTCTTCGACTCTCCCTCTTGTTCTTTACAAACAAGACCAGACTGTCGCTTCTGCTTACGCAGCCAAACCACTCAGTCGTTCAGCGTCCCATTCGGGTTCGCCCCTGTCACCATATTGCGCCTCTTGCGCAACGTAGGCTTCCAAGTCAATCAGGTTCGGTTTTACAACGGCAAATCTACCGTTAACTCCATTAGAACATTGCAGCACGGAACTGGTACTCGCGAGAACATCACGGGTTACCTCGTCCATCGTCTGTGCTAAGTTTTGTGCCAATAATCTGGCACTTTCATTTAATACTCTGTCCTCAACCGTCAGCTCGACTTGGTTGGTTATCGTTACAAAATTACCGTAAAAATCAACCCTGGCCTTGATGTCAGAGGCTGAAAGTGGTGCTCCTGGTGGTGTAATACCATCCACGAGCGGTATTGGCACTGTTGCTAAGCGTGCGTACCTGCGGAAGACAATTGTGTCTCCCATCTTTTCGGGAAGAATACGTTTCTGAGCGAACGTCGTATGGATAAGCTGCGGATATGCAGTCATCAACAAGAGTCGATCATAGTATTCCCGAACCGCCGGTGGCAGCACTGCAACTGTCGTTACATTTGCCATTTTTCACTCCTAAGCGATGTAACCCAAGTTCTTGTGCACCTGCTTTTGAAAGTCTGAGTCGCTCATTTCCTTGTATCTCTTAGCCGTGCTAACAGGAGAATTTTGCCCAACACTAGAAAGTGATCCCGCCCTATTGGCGTTCTGAACTATGCGTTCTGCATCAGCGTTTTTTTTCTTCTGTCTATTTTCTGCCTTGAAGGCATCACTGTTTTTGGCTAAGTAATAGGCAAGTTCATAATCTTGAGACTTCTCAAGCGACTGCACTAAACTCGGATTTTGTTTGAATATTTCGGGTAAATACTTGGTGACGACTTGATTGTAATCAGGGTATTTCTGAGTCATGCGAAGCTCTTGAATGTTCATCTGATAGCTGTTATCCATCCTATCGATGATCTTCTTGGCATCCCCCACAGTGAGCACATCGTCATCAGAGAGACCATCTAGATATCCCTTCTGTTCTTCTGGCTTATTCTGGGTATGCTGTTGAGCTTGCACGAGCGTTAGATGTTCCCTCATCATCTTCAATTCGTCTTGTAGCCTCTGTCGATCTGCCCTCTCCGCTTGAAGAGCCCCTAAAGGAACCTTTTGCTCCTCTTGTTGCACATCAGCTTGTGTGGATTCAGATGGTTCATTGGCTACCGGACCGGCGGCATCCGAAGTTTGTTCGCCCGAAACGTTTGGATCTTCCATGTGTGTAGTTCCTTTCGCCCTTAAAGTTGGCGGCACTATTTTGTTATGTAAGCCCCCGGTATTGAGGTTGTTTCAACGACTTCCTCGTCGCATGTTTCTGCTCCGAAAGCTGCTAGCGCATCAAAATCGAACGGTTTCTGGGGCATATTTACGTCCCAAGAAATCTCGCCTGTCCGATTGTTAACCTTACCGACCACCATTCCGACTTTTGCGGAGGGCTTGTTGGAGTAGGCTTTGATGTGCTTCATCAAGGTTGGTTTCCCGTCTACGCAATATTTGGACGGAGTGGCAAACAGAACGATCCAGTACGGTTTCTTTCGATTCCTATTTGCGTACAAAATCTTCTGCATCACCTTTTCATCGTCTTCAATAATTGCGTTGCGAGTCTCACCAGTCTCTTGCTTCATTGTTTTCTCCTAGTATTCGTAGGCAAATGCTGCGTCAGGGTATCCCCGATATTCCATCGGCCTTACTTGCATCCTTCCTAGATCTCTCTTTTGAGAACGAAAAGCGTTTATCTCTTTTGGACTTTTATCGTGTCCCATGATTCCCGATCCCATAGACATGGAGTAGCGTTCACTGCTTCTCTCTGAGTAGCCGTGCATGTGCGCCCTCATACTCTTAGACCCATACTTGTGTCCGCGCCCCATTGATGAACCGGAATAGTTATATCCCTTACCCATAGGCATTGGTGACCTCCTGTGGTTTGGTTTTTAAAAATGTTTTTACGAAAATTCTCGCACTAATTACTATCATATAACTCCCTGCGGTTGAACAATTCCTGGTTGCGGTGGAGCACCCTGCGGGACTGGCTGCGTGTCTGGCAACTGTGAATTTAAACTCTCTGAAACCTCTGTTATCGCCATATCCTCGGCCTTGTTTTTCTTCTCTTCGAGTTTGTCTTGAGCCTCTAGCTGTTTAATAAGAGCCATGTATTTGATGATCCTGTCGTCATCCATCGAGTCGAGTTCCTTAATGGCTCTAGCACGATCAAGAGATGCTTGCGCCCTGTTTTGTATAGCCTCAGAGTTTCTTTCATCTTCGAGACCCATGTTCGCCATAGCACGAGTAAACCTCTCTTTAGAGAGAGCAATGTCACTAATTGCCCTAGCTTTAGCCATTTCCTCCTGAGAGACGAGAATGCGCTGTTGAAGCTGTTGTTGCTCTTGAGCCTGTTGAGCTTGCTGTTGTTCGTTTTTGATGAGTTCTTCGTTGTATTCCGACTTTCCTTGAATTGGAGCTGCTTTAGCCAACATTTCTCCTGTAACAGGTACTCCCAAGTTCTTGAGATCTATTAACTGACGGAAGTACTGTTGCTTTTGAGTGGTGGTAATCAATCCTTCTTGGATTTGTATGTCGTATTTACCGAGATTTGAGTTGTAGAATTCTTGTGTGGGAGGTTCTTTTAAGAGTCTTTCAACCTTTCCGGGAGTCCATTTTTGAATAAGTTTCAGGCATTTTGCTGTAAGACACTGTTGTGCATAACGCAAGTTATCCATTAATTCTTGCTGATTTGCTATAGCTGCTCCCTGACGAAGGAGTTGCATAACGCCAGATTCATTAGCACTGTCCATCTGACCAAAAGCGGCGTCATTTACACCGACAATATCCTTGATATCTTTATCAAATAGCTCTTGAAGCTGGAACATGGAGGGGGGAATCTGTGCAGGGGGGATCTTCTCTAGAGAACCAGGAGGGGCGTCTTCTCTTCTCCATATAACCTTCCCCTGAGAAGATTGGAATAGACTTCTAGGGTTTATTACGCTGTTTTCATTTGCTATCCATCCAGAATTTATTTGAGAATCCAAAAGGTCGATCATTTGAGATCGCCTACGATTAGCCTCCCTTTGAGGGTCTTTCATGCAACGAATGAGAGACTGTATTTTCAGACCCCACTGATCCGATTCCGGTTCGAAGATGGCGACGAAGGGGACAAAAGGATACTCGGCCAAGCCATAAGGGTTCATTTCAGAGCGCATAACGTGGTCATTGACGATAATATGCATCTCTATGTACTGTTTCGGTTTCTTGATGACCTCCATACCAGGAAAGTTCTTCAAAAATTCACCTAAAGATGCCTTATCTCCTTCCCATTCGAAGTATTGCCCCGTATCGTTATCGACAACAACGTCTACATTTTTCCACTTCCTCATGTAGAATTCGTTATAGGCCATAAGATCTTGGCCGTTTGGCTGCCTTTGATAGGGGAGCCATGTAAATTTGTCGTCACGCTCCCACCCCATCTGGTGCAGTGCCCATACTTCCTTTTCTTGACCGGGCAGAAGAGATGCGACATGATCTACACCCAGATATTTGCGTCTCAGTATGTATCCGCAGTCAGACCAGTCCAATTGTGTAAAGTAGGGGTCACAAATGAACCCGTTGTATGGCTCTCTAGCGAATCGAATATCTCCATTAACAGGGTCGTCTCTGTAGTCAACCCATAGGGTCAATAGATTCCAACCCGTCTTAATAGCCCCTGAAAAACAGTCAGAAATCCACCTATAGCCGTCCGCATTATTCATCACATGAGACATGCATTGGGTGAACTGATCGGCAGTTTTTTGATCTGAATCTTCAAACGGAACAAACACAGAGGCATTTCTGTGCTGTCTTTGATATCCGGTAATGAAATTTACGACTGGGCGAACTCTATTGAACACAAAGGTATTACGGCCTTCCTGGAAAAGCTGCCGTTTCTCTCGCTCATCCCACTGATCCCCTAAATAAAAGCGTAGATCTCTCTCAGCTTCAGGATAAAATGGGTCCCAAGCGTAGTAAGCCTCGTTATAATATGTGTCAAATTCGCGGATTACGTCTAAATCAGAAGACATATCGCTCCTCGTGTGTGTAGTAAACCTTTCTTATCTCAATGAAGCATTTCGCCTACTTCAAAGAAACGTTCGCACATGCGATTAGTACAAGTTAGATTCTGCCCCTACGTGTGTACCGCGCCCACTATCACTTTGTGTCTTTTTGACAGCTTTTTGACCGGTTTTTGGCATATAATTCTTCTTATATTTTTTTGTTTTGCTTTTCTTATACTTTTTTCGTGCCATATGTCTCCTTTTAAAGTTTATTTTAACATACAAACACTTTCGTATCTTTTATAATCGTATCTGGTATCTATCCTGCATCGCCATAGCTTCACCCTCTGTCATCCCCGTTCGTGCGTCCCCACCAGTCTTTGTGTATGCAACGGCCATGTATCTGAGGGCGTCTGAAACGTGGCTACTCCAGTCGTGTGTCGGTTTGTCGCTATATACGTTGAACTTCTGATTGTAATGACGGTGATAATTCTCTACGCACTTGATTAAATACTCACATTTAGTCTCATCAATCCATAATCGGTTAAAAAGGCCACGCACTTTTTCAATTCCTTCGAGAATCTTGATATTTGGCACTATATGGAAGTGTAATCCAAGTTCTTTCGCTGAATGCCACCGAGAAAGGCTCACATTCGCTAATTCTCTCACTTTTATGTCGTGTGGTGCCCAATGTTCCGCGTAATTGTATCCTCTGTCATACTCTTTTGTGCGTAATATATGTACATAATGTGAAAGATTTTCTCCATCCATTCGGTACATGTCTATTATGTGTATTTCGCGCCCACAGTACTGTACGAACAGGATTACTGTCTCGTCCCCTATCCCGAGGTCCCAATATGTGTACACTTCGGCATTTACATCATGTGGTACACTACATAATCTCTTATCCAAGAGTGCCTGGTTAAGCAATTTGGCATAAAATGCACCCTCACAGCCCTGATCGAAGTTACAGAAAAATTCTTGTTGAATAAGCTGCTCGCTCATACCCTCTCTACGCTCTTCTTCCATGTCTTTTTCGCCCAAAACATGGGTGTCAGATATGGTAAGAAGCTGAGAGAACCATTTATCATTCTGCTTTGCCATTAAGTAAAGCTCATGAGCATGATTGCGACCCCTTGGTGTAAAATTAAAAATTGACCAACCCTCGTTCTCACGAAGAATCGGCCTAATAAAGTTCCAACATTGCGGGTCTTGAAGGGAATACTCCGAGAAAATGCATCCAACCGGGTTAATTCCAACGTTCAATATCTGATCTGTTCCAATAATCTGAATCGAAGAACCGTTCGTTAAGCGAATTTTCATCTCAACGTTGTTGGGATTTCCTTCTATTATCTCTTTGGGGATATAATCAATAAATTTCTTACCATCCTTGTTGATACCGTCCCACAGAATACGACGACCAAGACCGCTAGTAGGGAAGAAGTAAACATAAGTGCCTACACGATGCCAATACGCCTGTTTAATCATCCAATTAAAACAGGTAACCTCTTTTCCACTTCTTCGATGCCATACTATTACGGCACGACGACAGCCATTATCCATTTCCTTAAGGAATTCTAATTGATAATCTCTGGGTTCAAAATCCGGTATATCAATTTCAGGGGTTTTTGTGCTCATCTTTCAGAATTCATGCCAAATAGACGTTTCTCTTCTTCCCTAGAGCAGTAATACCAATTATTATTTACCTCGATGGGCTTATCTGTACCGTAAAACCTAAATATCAGGTAATCCTCTCTGTACATCCTGGGCAATGATCTATATGGATAAATAAATTTTCCTGAACGACCCCCACGACTGCCAATCAGCAAAAGTGCCTTCTCGTTATCTAGTGGCATCTTTTCTTTAACTTGATAAAATTTTATTTCTTTCACATTTACCCCCGTTAAAAATTAACAAACTCAGAAAAGTTCTTTTACATCTTCTCTGGAACAATAATAACAACTCTTAGCAGGGAAAAGAGTCACTCCCTGTCCTTTAAACTCCATGTAGTCCTCTTTGAACTTTGTCGGACTATGTTTATTCGGATATATAAAAGTACCCATCTCTATGGAATATTCAGTGAGAAACAAAATAACCGATTCCTCGTGCTTTGGAGCCTTCTCTTCGATCTTATAAAGCTTTAATTCCTTCATATTTACTCCTACTCAAAATTAACAAATTCGGCACACAACTCTAATATATCTTCTAAACACTCTCTAAGCTTATGTATGTTGTTGCTCTTGATTTGGGCGCACTCACAGATTCTCTCTATGGTGTCCTGACGGTCGTCTATGTCTATCTCGTCCATAAGAGTCTTAAACTCTAATTTGGTAATATTTGGTCCGTACATCAGATATACTTATTTTTAAAAATGTTATCCATATTCTTGTGGGCGACATCTTTGTCTCCAAAACTGAAATACAAAGACTTGTACTTATCTCCATCCATTTCAAAACAAACATGCCAACAAGAGTCTTCTTGAACATTAGACTTCTCCACCCAGAATTTCTTTATGCATTTAATATTTACCCAAGAACAATCCGACGGTATAAATAAAAAATAACCCATTTAATCCACTCCTTCTTTGTCTAAATAAACGATATTGCAGATGTGCTCCACAGCACCATCATGAGAAATAGAATTAAACGATATATCGATAATATCGCTCTCATCGAAATCCTCTAAAAAATCGCTAACAGCAGTATCAAATTGAAACGAATAATCCGT
>SDBT01002847.1_pt1 | contig 30250 bp, 28 predicted proteins | sample 2277101 | NCBI WGS metagenome assembly SDBT01 (sample SAMN10404973, study PRJNA504765) | marine sediment metagenome | isolation source: marine sediment core GS10_PC15, 103 cmbsf | place: Arctic Ocean: Southern Knipovich Ridge | collected 2010
ATTTTAGAAATGGTATTATTCCTTAAATTTAGATTGCAACAGTCTCTTTCTACGGTTTTTTTTAAGCGGGAATTGCTGATGAGATAACATTAAAAATAAGAAAAAAAATCTATTTTAAAAATTTTCCATTCTCTAAATAAAAAATTTTATCGCATAAAGATGCGAGTTTTTTATCGTGTGTTGCAACAATTAAACTCTTATTATATTTTTTTACAGACTCTATGAGTAGTTTATGAATAATTTTAGAATTTTCAAAATCTAAATTCCCAGAAGGCTCGTCTGCTAAAATAATATCAGGATCATTTAAAAAAGCTCTAGCAATTGTAGCTCTTTGTTTTTCTCCCCCGGATAATTCTTTTGCTAAATGATTTTTTCTTTTAGTTAAACCAACTTCTTTTAAAAGTAAAAAAGCTCTTTTATTCGCTATAGATTTAGATGCTATATTTTTTCTAGCTATCAAAGCAGGTATTAAAATGTTCTCTAACAAAGTTAAATCCTCTAAAAGATTGTAAGATTGAAAAATGAACCCAATATGTTTATTTCTAATTTCATTATCACTGCAAGCGCTATCTAAAATACTTATTTCTCCACTATCAAAACTTTCTAAAGTTCCTAAAATATGTAAAAGAGTAGTTTTTCCAGCTCCAGATGATCCCATTATTGCTATAGATTCATTTTTTTTAAGAGTAAGAGATATGCCTTTTAAGATCTGTAGATTATCGGGAGTTTTATAACTCTTATGTAAATTTTTAGCTTGCAAAACTATATCTTTCATTGAGACCTCAAAGTAGAGCTTGGATGGACTCTACTTGCTTTAATAGCGGGAATAATCCCTGCAATTAAAGCAAGTACTGGGGTTATTATAATCACAAATATCAATGCATCATAGCTTAAATCATTTGGAAGTTTATTCCCGAAAAAAGCAGCATTAAAAAAGGTGTGTCCTTGAATCATGGAAAGAAACTTTATTACGATATCTAAATGCTTTAAAGTAATGATAGATGCAAATATACCTATAATTGAGCTACATAGCCCCATAACAAAGCCACAAAAACCAAATATTACAGCTATGCTTTTTGATGTGGCTCCCATAGATCTTAAAATTGCGATCTCTTTTTTCTTGTCATTTACAAGCAAAACTAACATTGAGATAATGTTAGAACAAGCTGCTAGTAGAATAATTATCGCAATTAAAGTAAAAAGGGTTCTATCACTTTGAAATTGCTGCATTAAATCTTTTGAAAACTCAAAATCTCTATATGTTGTAACATTGAAAAAATTTGCTATATTTTCATTTTCTAACTCTTTAGTTATTTTGGTTTTTAAAAGATCTGCTTTTTTTATGTCTTTTAGCCAAACATAAACACCATTTATAGGAGTGTTATCGAATGTAAAATTAGAGTTTGTTGCATTTATAGTTTTTGTTATCTCTGGGGGGACTATTATGCATTTATTACCAATTGGCAGGACTCCTGGATCATAAAAACCTGCAACATATACGGGCAACCTAATCTCTTGATTAGAATTCATAGTCATCGTGCCATATGATAAATAGCCATTATCTCCAATTAATACATTAGAGTTTCTATAATTTTTAGGAAGTAAAACAGCTTTTTTATTGTCAATAGTTGGGAGCTTTTCTAAATCTTTTTTTGTTAAGTCATTTGAAAAACTATAAAAATAAGGATTTTTTAAATCATTTTCTAAAAATTTAAATCCGCTTAGATTTACATTTTTTAAAGATATTTCCCCATTGATTATTGAATTTTGAATTCTACCTAGAATATCTAATTTTATATCATTTAATGAAGTTGCATTTGCTAGAGTATTTAAATCTATTGTTGCCTCAAAGTTTAAACTTTCACCTAAATGCACATCAGCGTCATTTGAAATTTTAAAAATTTTATTTTTTGTCTGAAATAAAAACTCATCTTTTTCTTTTGTAATCTGGCCAGGTATAAACCCTGGGTAAGCACTACTGTTTTTAGTTAAGATAATTGTTTTATAATCACTATCGTCATATGCCATCAAAGCTTTGATAGGGGAGTTAATCTTTAATAAATTAAGATCAAGCAAATATCCTTTTTCAAGCTCGATTTTATCTATGGAGATATTTGTAAATAGATCATTTAATCTTTTTTGAAAATTTTTCTTATCTACAAACGAAAAATAATTTGGAATATCTTTTTGTGCTGAGTCAAAGGATTTATCCATTTGATTTATAAAATTATTAAGATCGTTTTTAGTTGGCTCCTGAATTAAAGATTTTAAGTTAGGGTTTTTCTCTGCCATCGACATTAGGTATGTCATCTGAGTTAAAAAATTTACTTTTTCATCTTTAAATTCAGTAAATAGATCTTTTTTTGTTCTATTAAGAGTAAGTCTCAGCTGAGCAGCTGATAATTCATAGTCTTGATAAGAAATATCTTTATCAGAGTTTTTTTCATTTTCTAAAATATTATATAGCTTTTTTATCGGATCTAAAAGTTTTTGATTTTCTAAAAGCGGTTTTGGAAAAGAATAGGCTAGTTCACTATCGACTTCACTATCATATGGATCCGATTGATCCGAGCTTTTTTTTTCTGAGATGTTTTTAGTTAAATAATCAGATTTTGAGCTATAAGAATCTATCAAATAATAATAAGATGAATAGTACTCATCTGTAGGCGCTATTCTAATAGGAGCATTCAATGATGTTAGTTTTTTTAACCAGTTTTTTTCGATACCATTTGTAACTGATAAAAAAACTAATACTAGCCAGACAACTAATGAAATGACCAAAATAGAGAGTAAAGAGATTAAAGACGCAGAAAGTCTTCTTTTTTTAAAAAGCAAATATTTAAATGCTATTTTAAATTCAAACATTTACTTTGCTTCTTTGTACATCACATGCTTTCTTAAAGTAGGATCGTATTTTTTCATCTCTAATTTCTCTGTAGTATTTTTTTTATTTTTATTTGTCCAATAGCAGTGTTTGCTCTCTTGAGATTTCAGTTTGATAACTTCTCTTGCAGATTTTTTAGCCATTTTTGTGCCCTTTTTTTGAAATATTTATTTTAGTTAATAGATTTATCTACATTTATAACAAATCCTACATAAAAAATCAAAAGCTAGAAATAGTTGGTTGAGCTAAAACATCTAATTTATCTGATTTTAGAACTTTTTTGTATTTATGAAAGCCAAGGCCCGCTATCATAGCTCCATTATCTAAGCTAAGATCCTTTTTTGGCCAAAAAAGCTTTAAATCCAAATTTTGTTTTTCAAACATCTCTTTTAAAGAGTTATTACAGGTAACTCCTCCACCGAAATAGATAGCTTTTAGCTTGTGTATTTCTGCAGCTTTTATAGATTTTTTTATTAAATCTTCAAATGCACATTTTTGAAAAGATGCAGCTATATGTTTTTTATCTTCATTTTTTATTATCGTTGGAAAGTCTTTTTTTGATTTTTGGCCCTTAACAGTATACAAAACTTTTGTTTTAAGGCCGCTAAATGAAAAGTCAAAAGGATTTTTTTTAACATTTCCCGCTTTAAATTTATATTTAGAACTATCGCCTTTTTTTGCTAGTTTTTCAACTTCTGGACCACCTGGATAGCTAAGGTCTAAAATTCTAGCTACTTTATCAAAACTCTCTCCCATAGCATCATCGATTGTAGTGCCTATAATCTTATATTTTCCAATATCTAAAATCTTAAGTAGCATCGTATGTCCACCAGAGATAACAACGCCAAGAGAGGGAAAGATTAGATCTTTATCATCTCCCATCATAGCAGCGTACAGATGAGCTTCTACATGATTAATACCGATAAATGGTTTATCTAGGGCAAAAGATAGCGCTTTTGTTGTATTTAACCCAATTAGTAACGATCCGATAAGCCCTGGTCTGCTTGCGACAGCAATCAGATCAATCTCATCTAAGCTAACTTTTGCTGCTTTTAAAGCTTCATCAATTGCAGGTAGAATTTTATCAATATGAGATCTAGATGCAAGCTCTGGAAAGACCCCGCCAAATTTTTTATGAAGATGAGCTTGAGAAAAAATTATATTTGATAAAATTTTATTTCCATCTTCAACTATTGCTGCTGCTGTTTCATCACATGTAGTTTCTATTCCTAATACTAACATAACTTTTTTTACAATTTTTACTTAAAATGATAAGAGCTAGATTCATTTAATTGAAGGGGAAATTTTTAAAATAATTTATTTACATAAAAGAAAGTATTTGGTAGTTTTTTTCTTAAATTTATAGTTTTTAAGTAGTTAGCTCTTATTCAAGAAAAACATGTGTTTTTAAGGTTTTAGTTGTAAGATTTAAAAATTTAATTTAATTAGATAATTACGCAATACTTATTGTTTTTTAAATAAAAAAGTATTATACTAGAAGTATTAATTATTAAATAACTCTATAAAGAAATTATGGCTGCAAGTAGCTCTTTTTCAAGTTCTTCTTCTTCAAGAGGTTTTCCAACATTAGCGTCTCTTTGTGCTGATAAGTTTTATCAATCTCAAGCAAGTGCAGTAGATCCATTTAGACTTAAACACTTAGCTCTTTGCACTAGTTTTGTGCAATCTATCTTAGCTAGAAAACTTTCTGCTTTACCTAAAGATTTATCTAACAATAATTATTGTATTTTTACAACAGGAAGCGATGGAAGGCATGAAAAACTCTCTGATTTAGAATCTCCCGTAGAATTAGTAGTATATTCTTCAGGCAATCTCGATGAAAGTCTTGTTTTAAAGCTTCAAGAGTTTGTGAAAGGCAAACCTGATTTTTTTGAGAGAATAGAGAGTAAAGATAAAAGCTCAAAACTATGTGAAACTTTAGGAAGAATAATTCCAACAAGAGGACTTCATTCTAAGTTTTTAGCTGGAAATAAAGACGAATATGAATCTTATTTAAGAGCGCTTATTTTAGAAATTAAAAATATGTCTACCAAAGCATATGCCTTATTTAAAAAAGATTTTGTAAGATATTACATAAGCTTACTTAATAATTGCAATTTAAACCAGCAAACGGATGCAGTAGATCTGAGAAGAGGGGTTATCTTTTTTGATGGAAAAAATTTCAAGAAAAAGGCTACAAAATCTTGTCATCTAAGATCGATACAATATAAATTAGATAAAGTTATCTGCGATCACATAAGAAACAATTCCGAAAAGGATACTTTTGAATTTTTAACAAATACGCCATCTAACATAAATGATTTATTAGATTACCTATTTGCAAAGAAGCTTTTAAGTAAAATATCTTTTGCTGAAAAAGAACTTCTAAAAAAAGCATATAACTTATCTTTAATGTATTTACATATTGCTCAAAATTTATATGTAGCTATGCAAAGATCGATTGAAATAAGACTAGATGAAACCCAGCAAAAAGAGCTTCAAGATAATTTTAATGCTACATATCAGATTCTGCAAAACATTCAATAATTTTAAGCTTTTATAAAATATTTCTATGTAAATATTGTAAGCATTCAAATGCAACCCTTGTAATAGCAGCTATTAAAATAGCATCAATAATATTAATGCCTATATAGAGGCCTACTACAACTGTAGTTCCCCAAAAAACCCAGCTAATAATCGTTGAGTTATTTGCAGAGTTTTTAAATAAGTGCTGAGCAATTTTAGTAACCGCAATTACAGATCCCATAAAAATTGCAGCTGTAAGGGGAGCTATTGCTATTACTGTTAATGTTTTAGCTCCAAAATAAGCTATTGCGCTATGTACAGCTGTCTCTCCGATGTCAGCTAATAGCCTTTGTTCACGTAAAGTTGCTCTAGAACTTGTTGATAATACACTCATAAAACTGCCTCCGTAAATTTTTTTTCTAAAATATAAAACAAACAAAAAATTTAATACAAGTATTTAAAGATCTTAAAAACATTATATTTCTATATCCTATCCATAATTATCTGAAGAGCAACTACCGAGATAACACCTAAAGAAACAATACTTAAACCATGGAGCAAAGTAAACTTTGCAAAGTAATTTGAAGCAATATAACCGGTTGTTAAAGAAACTAAAATAGTTGTAAAACAAATATTATCTCTATGCTTTGATTTTTTAAAAATCTCATTGGATATTACTTGGATTGTTGCTGCTATGGATGTAAAAATAGCTGCGCAAATAGGATTTATAAAAGTTATTAATCTTCCAGCTAAATATCCAAAAACAGTAGCAATTGCAACTCTAGTTACATTCTCAGTTATTTTTGCCTTAACTGTTTTTGGGACAGTTGAAAAAATAAGCAGCATATAAAAAACCTTTAAAAATTAAAAAAAACTATATGAAATTTCAGAAATTAAATTCAAATAAATTTAATTTAAATTAAGAAAATTTTGTAAAAGAATGGTTGCAGCTATTGGATCAATCTTCTTTGATCTTTTTTTTCTATTTAGTTTTAGATTTTCTTTTAAATGTCTTTCAGCCTCAATAGAAGAGAGTCTTTCATCTAAAAGCTCTATTGGTATATTGGTTTTTGTTTTAAAAATTTTTACGAACTCAGTTACTTCATTTGTCATGTTAGAAAAACCTCCTTTTAATAAGAGAGGAAGACCGATTATTATTTTTTCAATCTCATCTATATTGTCTTTTATAGCATCTAAAAGGTTTTGAGAGGTTTTTTCAAAATTATTAACAGCATTTACAGTTTTAAAGGGATAAGCAATCGTTTGATTCATATCAGTGATAGCTAAACCAATTCTTACTCTTCCATAATCAATAGCTAAAACTCTCATTTTGTTTGCCTATGTTTTAAAGCTGCTTCAATAAAAGCAATGAAAAGAGGATGAGGAGATAATGGTTTTGATTTAAACTCTGGATGAAACTGTACGCTAAGCATCCAAGGATGATCTTTGAGTTCCATGATTTCACAAAGGTTATCATCTTTTAAAGTCCCGCTAAATAAAACACCTTTTTTTTCCATAAGTTCTTTGTATTTATTGTTAAACTCATATCTATGTCTGTGTCTTTCTGAAATAACTTGTTTTTTATAAGCTTTAAATGCATTGGAATTGGCATTTAAAGAGCAATGATATGCTCCAAGACGCATTGTTCCGCCTAATTTTTCTATCTGTTTTTGATCTTCTAAAATAGAAATAACAGGATTTTGGGTTTCTTCCATCTCTGTAGAGTTAGCGTCTTTTAAATCTAAAACGTTTCTTGCAAACTCAATTGTCATAATATGCATGCCAAGACAAATCCCAAAATAGGGGATTTTATTTTCTCTAGCATATTTAGCTGCAAAAATTTTACCTTCTAGTCCTCTTGAACCGAATCCTCCTGGAACTAAGTAACCGTCTAAATTTTTCATTTCATTTAAAAGATTTTGATCATTTAAAAGTTTATCTGATTCAAATCTTTTGATTTCTATCTTGGTATTTAAATGAGCGCCTCCATGAGATAGAGCTTCAAATATAGATTTATATGCATCTTGATGAGAGAGATATTTTCCAACAATTCCAATAGTTACCTTTTTTTTAGGATTTATTAAGGAATCTAGCATCTTTTCCCATCTACTTAAATCTATAGGCTCATATTTTAGATTTAACATATTACAGATCATTTGATCTAATTTTTGATTATATAACCCAATCGGCACTTCATATATCGAATTTTCTACATCTGTTTCGTCCATAACTGCATCTTTATTAACATTGCAAAAGAGTGATATTTTCTCTTTAAAACTATCATCTAAGGGTTTTTCACATCTACATAAAATGACATCAGGAATTATCCCAATCTCTCTTAACATTTGAGCAGAGTGCTGAGTTGGTTTTGTTTTTATCTCTCCAGCTGCTTTTAAATAGGGAACATATGTTAGATGTATATTTATACAATCTTTTTTTCTTTCATTTCTAAATTGTCTAATCGCTTCTAAAAAGGGTAGGGATTCGATATCACCAACAGTGCCTCCAATTTCAACAAAAACAACTTTTATATCTTTTTCTTGAGTTGCACAATCTAAAATACGTTTTTTTATTTCGTCTGTAATATGAGGGATAACTTGTACAGTTTCCCCAAGATAATCTCCTTTTCTCTCTTTTTTTATAACTGTATCGTAAATTTGACCAGTTGTAGCATTAGACTTTTTGGATAATATAGAATTTGTATATCGATAATAATGTCCTAAATCTAAATCTGTTTCAGCTCCATCATCTGTTACATAGACCTCTCCATGCTGAAAAGGATTCATCGTGCCTGGATCTACATTTATGTAAGGATCTAACTTTAAAAGTGCTGTTTTAATACCTCTGTTTTCGAGTAGCATTGCAATTGAAGCAGCAGTAAGTCCTTTGCCTAAAGAAGAGACAACTCCACCTGTGATGAATATATATTTTATTGACATAATGTTTTTTCCACCTTTTTTACATCATCTTTTACGTCTACACCAATTGGTAGATCATGAACTTTAGCTACTTTTATTCTATAACCATTTTCTAAAATTTTTAGCTGCTCTAAATCTTCTAATTTTTGAAGATAAGTATCCTCTAGTTTTGATAATTCATATAAAAACTTGGTTCTATATGCATATAAGCCTATATGATAAAAATAAGAAATTTCTTTTGGTTTTTTTGAAAATGGGATTAAAGATCTACTAAAATATAGAGCGTTTTGATCTTTATCCATTATACATTTAACTATATTTTCAGATTTTGCAAGCGCGTAATCTATTTTAGTTACTGCAGTAGAGCAATTAGCTTTTTTATCCTTTTTTAAAATATTTATTGTCTCTTCTATAGTATTTTTAGCTATTTTTGGATGATCTCCTTGAATATTTACAATTATATCAGAAGTTTGAAGATCTGCATTTTCTTTTAAAGTTTGGATAATTCTCTCTGTTCCACTAGAGCAAGTTTTAGTCATCAAAAAAGGAGCTTTAATATTTATTGCTTCTTTTTTAATTATTTCATCTTCTGTAGCAATATATAAGCTATCAAATAGCTTGCATTTTTTTGCATTTTCAAAAGTGTGAGCAAGCAAAGTTTTAGAGCCTATTTTATAAAGCATTTTACCTAAAAATCTTTTGCTATTAAATCTCGCAGGAATAATACCAATTATTTTACTTTTCATGTTTTATATTTTGAATAAATTACAACCTCGTTATTTAATTTGCCACTAAATAGGATATAATTTCAAGAAGAGAAATTAAAAAAATGACTTTTTAAAAATGAACTTATAATCTTTCCTTCTTAACTTACTAGATAAAAAAAAGGCTTTTTTCGTCTCAAAGCCATCATTGGAAACAGCTTGTATCCATCTAGGCATGAGTTGAACTATGCCTCTAATAGAAGTTTCTATTCTTTTCCTATAGTTTTTAAGACTAGTCATAATTTGAAAAGATTGGTGGTTTTAGGCGGAAGTCAAGAGATATTGTCTTTCAGAATTCTCTATCACAGTTACAAAAGAATTAAGGATATTTTTGAAAATATATCTTTCATTATTTCTACTGTTTTCAAAGCATTTTCCTCTAAAAGCTTTTCTTCGGTATCTTTCATATCTCCTGAACAAGAAAAATCATAATAATCGCCGGATATCTCTTGGAAAAAAGTTTGAACTTTTGCCCATCCATCCAATAACGATTCTGACTTAACCGTACTTGCCCTGATTCTTAACAGAAACTCGTTAGCTTGCTCTAAAAATATACATTGATTTGAACAAAGTGTTTTTGCATTAAATCTTGGATTTGCAGCTAAAATTGCATTTATAGACATTGTCTTCTCCTTTTATTTGAATAAAAGTAATTATATCAAAATTTAACATTAATTACACTGAATATTTCAATTAAAATATTTAGTGTAATTGTCAAGTTAATCTGAGTTTTGAGTTTATTTTATTAAAAATCAAAGAGATGAACATAGGGCAACAGCTCACAGATGGGTCAGCAGATGGTATAAAGAAGGTATTTTTGATCGGGTATTAAGTGGGCTTTTGCGCGAAAAGGTATTTATGAGATAAATATGAAGAATTTCATAAAAAGCATCCTGAAATTGAGATGAATCAAAAATTATATCAAATGGCTACAGCTGCATTAAAAAGCTAATAACAAATCAATCTTTTTTATCATTTTCATCTAAAAACAATTGTTTTTTTCTTCTATGATAGAGTTGTTCAGTCTTTATAATTAGAAGTTAGGTTTCTTATTTGAAAACTTTTTTTTAAATTTAAAAATATCTAAAAAAAAATCAATCTATGTTAAGGTAAAAAATAAATTAAAATATGGAATTGTTAACCATGAAAGAGATAAGTCCACTCCAAAAAAAGCGTTTAGAATATAAGCCAAGTCTTCCGAAAATTTTAGAAGAAAATATTTCAAATTTAGAAATTGAAAAAAAAGCAAAAACTTCGTCCATTGCTGATGAAACAGAATTAAAAGAAAAATTTCCAAATACATTTGGAGCGCCGATAGTAAATTTTAAAAAATCTTCAAAAAAAGAGACAAAACCCCTAAAAGTAGGAGTTGTTTTTTCAGGAGGACAAGCTCCCGGTGGACATAATGTTATATCTGGACTTTTTGATGCCTTAAAAAAATTAAATTCAAAATCAGAATTATTTGGATATTTAAATGGACCATCTGGAGTAGTTGATTGTAAATATTTAGATCTTACAAAAGAGTTAGTAGACAGTTTTAGGAATTTAGGAGGCTTTGATCTAATTGGATCTGGAAGAACAAAAATTGAGACAGATGAACAATTAGAAAAATCACTTACTTGCGCTAAAGATTTAAACCTTGATGGAATTGTAATTATTGGGGGAGATGATTCAAATACAAACGCAGCTATTTTAGCTGAATATTTTAAGAAAAACAATATTTCAACAAAAGTAATTGGAGTTCCTAAAACAATCGATGGAGATTTGAAAAGCGATGAGGTTGAAATGTCTTTTGGTTTTGATACAGCTTGCAGAGTCTATTCTGAGTTAATTGGAAACATCGCAAAAGATGCTCTCTCTGCAAAAAAATATTATCATTTTATTAGACTTATGGGAAGATCTGCATCTCATATAGCTCTAGAGTGTGCTCTTAAAACTCATCCAAACATTGTTTTGATTGCAGAAGAAGTTTTGCAAAAGAAAAAAACTCTAAAAACTGTGACCAATAAAATAGCTGATATAATTGAAAAAAGATCTGAAAACAATAAAAATTACGGCACAATTTTAGTGCCAGAAGGTCTTATTGAATTCATCCCAGAGTTTAAAGTATTAATAACAGAGCTTAACAAATTACTAGCTACAAATGAAAAAACAGAAATAGAGTTAAATAAGCTAAAATCCGGAGATGATAAAATTAAATACATCAAACAAATTTTATCTAAAGAATCTAATGCTAGTTTTGAGCATCTGCCAAAAGCCATTCAAGAACAACTGCTTTTAGATAGAGATCCTCATGGCAATGTAAAAGTATCTCAAATAGAGACTGAAAAACTCCTTATTGAAACTGTAAAAAAAGAGTTAAAAAACAGAGGATTTAAAGGTAAATTTAATGCTCTTAGCCACTTTTTTGGCTATGAGGGAAGATCTGGTATGCCTACTAATTTTGATGCTAATTACTGCTATAGCCTCGGCTTTGTAGCAGCTCTTTTGATAAATGAGGGTTTAACAGGTTATATGAGTTGTATAGGCAATCTCAAAGAAGCTCCTAAAAACTGGACTCCAAAAGGCGTTCCTATTACCTCTTTAATGCATTTAGAGACTCGTCATGCTAAAAAAAAGCCTGTAATAAAAAAAGCTTTGGTAGAAGCTGATTCTAAGTCATTTAAGTTCTTAAAAGAAAATAGAGAAAAATGGGCTCTCGAAGATTTATATATCTATCCCGGCTCTATTCAGTACTTTGGGGATAAAGAAATTACCGATTCAATTCCTATCTCATTGAAGCTTAATAACTTTAAATGAAGCATAAAAACTTTATTTTAATATCTAAATATGCTATAATATAAATAGAAAAATAAGAGCGTATGTATATGAGTTATTTATTTCCTGTTAATCCGATTAACAAATCATCAGATCCCGAGAAAATATCAGCTGTTGAAAAGATCGGCGATGAACCAAGAGGCCATTCTCAAGGCCATGATTATCAACGACATAAAGAAGATCGTGAGCTAGAAGAAAAAGTTGGAAAGCTTGTAACTCAATCTGAGCTTTCAAATCTTTCAAAAGCCCTAGAACACACAGATTTGGATATTAAAACAAAGGCTAAACTTTTAGAAATTGCAAAAGATACTGCTGCTACTTTTTTAAAAAAAGAACTTTTAACTATCGCTAAAAGCATTTTATCTATTTCAGCGACTGAAGAAGATCTAGATGATCTAGATGACGAAGATTTAACAATATCTGAGCAGTTAGCTAGGATAGTAATGAAACAAGCAAAAGAAAAGCCAAGATCAAAAACTGTAAAAAATAAAGTTGATAGAGCAAATGTTTTAGATGACAAAAGTGCTGGTTTTTTAGTTCACTATTGTAAAGATATTTTGAAAAGAAAAATTGAAATTCAAAAAAATAAATTTAAATCTAAAAAGCTCAATAAAGAAGAGCTCTCTAAACTGTTAAAAAAATAATTTAATTTCTTTGATTTATTTTTCGTTTAATTATTATTTATGCTATAATTTAAGTAATTAAAATGATTAAATCATTATGGCTAGTTTAAGTGCAACAGATCCTAAAAAAGCTAGAGAAACTCACCCTTCAATAAAAGTTGAGATTGCTAATAAGAAAGTCCAAAATACAGCTAATAAAATAAATTACTGGGTGCTTTTTGGATCGATATTTGTAACTTTAGGTATTGTAGCTATATCTATTGCAACATGTGGTTTAAATCAGATAGCTTTCTTTAGCATAGCTGTAGCTACATTAGATCAAACTTTAGGAATAGGGGCTATTTCAGCATTTATTGGAACAGTAGCTATTTTTAAAGCATTATATGATAAAAAAAGAAGAGAAAAAAATAGCAAGCTCCCATCTAGCATAGAATCACCAAAAATTAGACCAACTCTTCCAAGTCCACCACCATCATCTACTGGAGCTTCCCCTAGCGCAACATCTTCCAAGCCTGCTCCTAAACCACCATCTACTGGAGCTGCTTCTGGTACTCAATCAAAAAGAAAAGCGATCGTTATAGAGCCAAAAAAATTTGGTTTTACAGGAATAACAAATTATAATAATACTTGCTGGTTAATTTCATTAATGCAAATGCTTTTAAATATTGAAGCTTTTAAAGAACTATTAAAGAAAGAACCTACTTTCAAAACGTTTATAGATAATTACCAAACAGCTATTAGTGAAGATAAAGGGATAGATGTTTTAGCTATAAAAACATTTTTAAAAGACGTATTGAAAGTAGCAGATATTACAGATGGATCAAGATGTCATGATTCTCATGAACCTTTGCTAGGAATTTTATGTTTATTACAGAAACTAGATCCTGGGAAAAAGTTAGAAAATAAATTAATTGTAAAGAATTATTATGAACATCCAGACAAATCTAAATCTTTTTCAGAAGAAGAAGTAAAACATCGTGGACTGATTGAACTTCCCCCTCCAACAAAAAAAGAAGAAGATACATTAAACAACCGTTTATTAGAATATTTTATTCATGAACAAGATTATGAGGTAGAGCAATACGTTGAAATAGAGAAAAAAGGTGTTATCGCAAAAGTAAAATTAGCGACACCTGAAAAAACGTGTTATTTAGAAGAAAGAAAACTAAGAATCTCTTCTAACAATTTATTTATCAATATTCAAAGATATTTTGGAACTGAATATTTAAAAGAAATAGAAATTCCATTTAGACTAGAATTGAATGAAAATTATTTCGAAGATAATAAAAGAACGAGCTATGAGCTTTGCAATTTTATTGTATTTACTGGAAATCACTATGTTGCCTATGTGAAAAAAGGGGATAATTGGTTTTTATGTGATGATAAAAATGTTGCCCCAGTAGATTCAGATACAGTTCTAGCTAAAACTAAAAAAGCTTATATAGTTCATTATAAAAAATGTAGCTAACGATTAAGACGGCTCTTCTTCTTCAGAATTTTCAGTATTTTCATCTAAAACTAAAGGAGCTTGATCTTCGCTTATAGCTTCTTGTTTTTCAGGAACTAATATAATATCTTTCCACTTTCCTTTTTTATATCTAAGCCAATAGATTATGCTGAGGATAATTGCATAGCTAGCAGCTAAAATCCAGGCTACTTGAACAGAGAGTGAAAATTTTACAACGATAAAATAAACTGGTAGTAGTAAAAATATCCAAACTGAAAAAGATCCTGCTAATAATAAAAATAAAGTATCGCCAGCTGCTGTTAAAAGGCCTGCAAATATCAAGCGTATCCCATGAAAAAATAGATAGACAAATACACATAATAGAGATATTTTCATAATGCTATAAAATGGTAAGCTTAAAGTTTCTTGCCAAATAGCAATTTTACTCTCTAAATTACCTGGAACTAAAAAATCTACAATAATTTTGGGATCAAAAACTAAAAAGACAGAAACGATCACTGTAAAAATCACTAAAAGTTTTAAGCTAGATTTTAGAAGAGTATGAATTAAATCTATCTTTTTAGAACCAATAAAATTACCAGCTAAAGCTGCAATTGCTCTATTTAGACCATCGAAGAAAAAAGAAAGTAATATCACTAGACTTTGACAAATGCTAGAAATTGTAATGTGTACTTCTGACAGACTAGTCATCATTATAAAAAACAGTGTCCATCCAATAATTTCTAGAGCAAAAAAAATAGCAGGGGGAAGGCCAACTTTGAAGCACTTTTTAAAAATAGAAAAGTTAAATTTCCATTTTGACGTACCGAATTTTTCTCTATTTTTCTTTTTGAAAAATATAATACCTAAAACTAAAGCTTGAAAAATTGTTCCAATTCCCGTTGCAATAGCCGCTCCTTTTATTCCATAGGCCGGAATAAAATTTTTGATACCAAAAATCAAAATACCATCTAAAACTAAATTCAAAAAGTTTGCGATAATTGCTATATATATTAAGAGTCTAGTTTGTCCACGACCAATAAAAAATCCACTAAAAGCTGTCATTAAAGGATAAAAAGGACCAAGTAGCATAAGATATCCAAAATATTGAATCTGCAAAGAGTCATATAAAGTGCCTTTAAAAATTAAAGGCCCTATCCAAACTGCAAAAGGTATAAATATAGAGATGGAAAATATTGAAAACCAGATCATCTGCCAAACAGGGACTCCTATTTGATCGTGAAGATTAGCTCCATTATATTGTGCTACAAATACTTCTGACATAACCGTTAATACTCCAAAGCCGCCTAAAAAAGCCCAAGCAAGGGTTCCTGCATTAACAGAAGCATTTAAAGCATCTAAAGAGAGCCTAGCTAAAAAACATCTATCTACAACGATCATTAACAATGATGCTAAAGCTGAGATCATTAAAGGAAGTGCTATAGACCAAAGCTCTTTTATACTTCCTTGTTTGTATTTGGTTAAAGAGTTAGGATTATCCATGATTTTTTTTTGTCCCTGCAAAGCTTTATAGTATTGGCAAAAGCTAAAAATGGCAAGGTTATTTTTGAAAATATGAAAAAATTAGTTGTTAAAAATGTAATTTTATTTATTTTGCAAATTAGGAGCAAGATATAATTATATGCAAAACAATGATAATTATTTAAAATCTTTAAAAAAAAGCAGAAGGTTCGTTAATTTTAATTCTACTAGAAGAGTGAGAAGAACCGCTTTAGACTTTTTATTTTGGAAGTTAGGCCTTTATAATCAAGAAGATGAAAAAATTGTCATACCTAAAGATTTTTCCTTTCCTAAAATTGATAGGCCATATGATGCTAGTAAACCCTGGGCTATGTGGGTAGGGCACTGTACTTTTTTAATTAAGGTTAACAACTTAAATATCTTAACAGATCCAATTTGGACTCAAAAGTGTTCTCCTTCGCAAAAAATTGGACCTCAAAGAAAACATCCCCCAGCTATTGATTTAAACCAACTAACCAAAGTTGATTATGTAGTAATATCTCATAACCATTATGATCATTTAGACAAAAAAACGGTCATAAATCTAAATAAGAAATTTCCAAACATCAAATGGATAGTGCCTCTTGGAATGAAAAAATGGATGAAAAGAAGAAAAATTAAAAATGTCTATGAACTTGATTGGTGGCAAAGTTATGAAGATGAATTTATTCAGATACATGCAACTCCAGCTCAACATTACTCTGGAAGATCTATTTTTGATGGCAATAAAGTTTTATGGGCAGGATATGTAATAATCTCTAAAAATGGTCAAAAAAAAATATATTTCACAGGGGATACAGGATACAATGATATAGATTTTAAGCAAATTGGCGACAAATTCAAATACATGGATTTGAGTTTAATACCCATTGGAACATATGTCCCTAGACAATTTATGAATCCAGTGCATATAGATCCTCAAGATGCTGTGAAAATCCATAAAGATGTAAATTCTAATTTCTCAGTTGCTATGCATTGGAAAATCTTTAACCTTTCAGATGAAGCTATGATTCAACCTCCATATGAGCTATACTTGAATCTACAAAAAGAAAATATTGACCTCAGTAAGTTTAGAGTGTTGGATCCAGGAGCGTATGTTAATTGGTAAAAGCATCTTTTTGACGATAAGAGTAAAAATCTTTTTTTTTAATCAGTGGTTAAAATCTATTAGATATTATTTAAATTTAAAATTTTTATTTTTTGATTTTTTATTTTCATTCATTTATTTTTTTTTGAACCCCTATAGAGTCTCTAGAAAATTTTTAGAAAAAAAATTTAATAAAAAAATCTATGATTATGGGGAGACTCCAATAACCCAAATGGAAAAACTAATAAAATATTTTAAAATCCCTTCAAAGGGCACTTTTTTAGAGCTTGGAGCTGGAAGAGGAAAGCTAAGCTTTTGGCTTTGCTTTTTTTTGAAATATAGAGTTATTGCAATTGAAAGGATTCCTATATTTGTAAAAATTGCGAATTTTTTCATAAAAATTTTTAAAACTAAAAACATGAAGTTTTTATGTAAAGATATGCTTAAATATGATCTAAAAGATATTGATATCATCTATCTTTATGGGACAACTCTATCTTCTGATAAAATAAAAATTTTAATAAATAAGTTTAAAAAACTTAAGCCTTTTGTTAAAATTATAACCATTAGTTATACTCTCGATAAATATGATAATTATTTTGTTTGTAAAAAAAGTTTCGATATATCCTTTCCATGGGGAAAGACTAAAGCTTATTTAAATATCAAAAGGGGGATGTAATGCTTTTAAAAAAGTTAAATGATGGAAATGAAATACCGATGATTGGGATGGGAACGTGGCAACAAACTGAAAAAGACAATTGTATAAATGCAATAAAATATGCTCTAAAAGTGGGATATAGGCATATTGATACTGCGGATATTTATGGAAATCACACTCTTGTAAAAGATGCTATTAAAGGATTTAGTCGAGAAAAGTTATTTATTACAACAAAACTTTGGAGAGATTTTTTAGATCCAAAGCTTGTAGAATCTCAGTGTGACAAAGCTTTAATGGAACTTGATTTAGATTATTTAGATCTATATTTAGTTCATTGGCCAGACAGAACTAAACCACTCGCTGAAATCTCTTATGAAATGTCAAAACTAAAAGAAAAAGGCAAAGTTAAAAGCATAGGTGTTTGCAACTATACGATTAATCACTTGCAAGAGCTTATAAATCAAGGCATAAAAATTGCTATAAATCAAGTAGAGTATCATCCATTTTTAAATCAAGAATCACTTTTAACTTTTTGCAATAGACATTCGATTTCACTTATTGCATACTCTCCTATTGCAAGAGGGCAAGTTTTTCAAGATCCTGATATTTTACAATTATCTAAAAAATACTCAAAAACACCAGGTCAAGTTACACTTAAGTGGATGATTCAAAAAGATATTGTAGTTATTCCCAAAGCTACCTCTGAAAAACATATAAAAGATAATTTTGAAATCTTTGATTTTGAGATATCCTTAGATGATATGAAAAAAATAGATGAGATTCATAAAATTAGACCTCAAAGACTTATAAATCCCGAATTTAGCGATTTTGTATATTGATTTAAGATAATTATCTAAGATATAATCTTTTTATATTAATCAATTAAATATTATTTATGAGTAATCTAAAAAAATTTAAGGCTAGAGAAGTTTTTATCTCACATATTGCAGTTGGCGCTAATAATCCTATTCGCATCCAATCTATGACAAATACAAAAACAGAAGATGTAAATGCAACAGTAGATCAAATCTTATCTTTAGAAGATACAGGCTGTGAAATTGTAAGGGTTACAGTTCAGGGAAAAAAACAGGCGTACGCTCTAGAACATATCAAAAATTCTTTAATTAATAAAAATTCAAAAATACCAATAGTTGCAGATATCCATTTTTATCCACCTGCTGCATATATTGCTGCAGATTTTGTAGATAAAATTAGAATAAATCCCGGAAATTTTGCAGAAAAAAGAGCTATTTTTGAAAAAAAAATTCTAACTGATATTGAATATTTACATGAGCTTAAAAAAGTTGAAGAAAAACTTGTTTTATTAATTGCTAAACTTAAAAAAAATAAAGTCGTTTTAAGAATAGGGGTAAATCATGGCTCTTTATCTGATCGGATAATGACAAGATATGGAAATACAATAAAAGGCATGATAAAATCTGCTATTGAATATACGAACATTTTAAGAAAACATGATTTTCATGATATCATATTTTCTATGAAATCTTCTTCATCATTTGTAACAATTGAAGCATATAGAGCATTAGTTCATGAGATGTTAAAGCTGGGCTTTGATTATCCACTTCATCTAGGAGTGACAGAAGCGGGGGATAAAGACGATGGCATTATCAAATCATCTGTGGGAATTGGAGCTCTACTTTTAGATGGAATTGGAGATACAATAAGAGTCTCTTTAACTGAAGATCCAACAAAAGAAATTAAACCGGCAAAAAGATTAGCTGATCTTTGTGTAAATAGATCAAAAAAAGTAACTGCTAAGTTTAGCAATAATTCAAATCCCATTAAAAGTTTTAATAATAATAAAACTCTCTTGGCTATAAAAGCTGATAGAGAAAATTTAGTAGATGATAAAAAACTCTCTTTAATTGATATTTTTTATTTAGAAACTCCAATATCGTCTAAAGATGATTTAGAATTTATAAAAAAGCTAAAAAAGTTTAATAAAACACTAATATCAAAATTAGATATTGAAGGAGCAACAAAAATATATTCTTTAGATGATTATCCACAAAGTAGTGATAAAAAATTTGTTTTAGAAGTAACATCTAAAGATGATTTTGAAAAAATAAAAAACTTAAATCCTCTTTTTATAATTTTTAAACCACAAAATTTCAATGTTGAAAAAACAAGAGAATTTTTCTTGTTTTTACAAAAAAACAATCTAAAAATAGATGTAATTATAAATCCTAAATATAAGGGCTGCATCGAAGATATTAAAATATTAGCTTCTAGCGAAATCGGGCTTATTTTATATGAAAAATTAGTAAATGGAATTTTTTTAGATTTAGATATCGAAGAAAAATCAATTGATAATTTAGAGCTTAGTTTAAATATTTTGCAAGCTTGCAATCTTAAAAAATATAAAACTGAGTTTATCGCATGCCCTGGTTGTGGAAGAACTCTTTTTGATATTCAAAAAGCATTAAAAAAGATAAAAGAAAAAACCTCTCATTTGCCAGATCTTAAAATTGCTGTCATGGGTTGCATTGTAAATGGTCCAGGGGAGATGCAAAACTCAGATTTTGGTTACGTTGGAGCAAATACTGGAAAAATAGATTTATATGTTAAACAAAAATGCATAGAAAAAAATATCGATGAAAAAAATGCTGTAGATAAATTAATTTCACTTATAAAAAAACATGATATGTGGAAAGAAATTGATACTCTTTAATATCGAAAAGCATTAAAAATTATCAATAAAGATTGTCAATCTTGACATTTTTCACAAAAATGAGAAGTTCTTTGATTTACTTTTATTTTTTTTATCTTTGAAAAGCAAATTGGGCAAGTTTTTTTTGTATGAACTAAAAGATGATTTTGATTATTTCCAAAATCTTCATAAATAGAAGAAAAATTAGATCTTGAGTTTCCTAAAGAAGTTCCTCTATTTTTTATAGCTTTTGAGATTGTTTTTTTTATTGATGAATATAAATTTTGAGATTTTTTTTTAGCTAAATTTTGAGAAAATGTTTCAGGATGAATTTTTGCTAAAAAAAGAGCTTCATCAACATAAATATTACCAAGTCCCGCAATGAAATTTTGATCTAGTAATAAAGTTTTGATATTTTTCTTTTTTGATTTTAATTTTTCATAAAAAGTATCAAATGTAAAATTTTTTGATAAAATATCACATCCTAATTTATTTAAAATCGATAGATCATCTCTTAAGTAAAATTTTCCAAATCTTCTAGGATCAAAATATACAAGCATTTTTTTGTTTTCAAAAATTAAAGCAATATGTTCATGTTTTTGTAAAATATAATCTTCATCTTTTAAAAAAATATGGCCGGTCATTTTTAAGTGAATGATCAAATATTTGTCTTTAAGATCAAAAATTAAATATTTTCCAATTCTTAAAATATTTTGAAGGGTTGAATTTTTTGCTTTTTGAACAAAAGCCTTCTTCGATATGTTTATCAAAGAAGGCTTTAATATTTTAACATCTACTATTTTTTGAGATAATATTCTCGCTCTAATCAAATCATTTTTGATTGTCTCAACTTCTACTATCTCAGGCATAATATTTATTTTTGTTTTACACCTTTCTTGTGTCTTTCTTCTCTCGTTTCATTAATCAACCGTATCAATAGGAAGATCTACTGGAGGAGGGGCTGCGGCAGCTGGTGGCGTTGATGGCGGTGCTGGTGTTTTAGAAGCAGCAGGGCCTGTTGGAGCTGCAGGAGCAGAAGTATTTGATTTTCCATGCCATTTATCGCTTAAATATCTACCTGCTACTTTTATAGCATTTAAAATCGCACTACTATATCTCATTGGATTAAGCAATACAACTCTCTCAAAAAGCATTGTTGAAGCTGCTATTGCATACCAACGAATTCCTGGAATGCAATAAAAAATATATTTTAATGCAATATTATAAATTAATGATTGTATTGGATGTTTTAACACTGTTTCATCTGGTTGCGAGAAACAATTTTTAACAGTTGCTAGAACAGTTGCTAGAAAAGAAGCTCTTTTTGATGCAACAGGTGGAGTCGCTGCGGCAGGAGCTGAAGCTTTAGCTGGATCAGCTGTTACTACTGGCGCAGGAGCTGAAGCTACAGATGGACTGGGTGCAGCCGAATCAGGCTCTGTTGGGGCTGCTGCAGGCGCAGAAGCTGGTGCTGCTGCAGGAGCTGGAATTATAGTAGGATCAGCGTTTTCTCCTCCTGCAGGAGCTATTGAAGATGCTACTGCTGAAACGCCTAAAGGCGGTAGAATTAGAACTGCTGGGAGTGGTTCTTGTGAACGGGCCCCACTTGTTGCAGCGTCATCTGGTATTTTATTTACTAGTGTTAAGGGCATTTTAGACCTCCTAAAATTTTTTTTTCGAATAAACGTTAGTATTTTTTTAAATAATTATGCAATAGAAAAAAAATAATTTTTTATTTTCCTCTTTGTAAGAAAAACCCCCGATAAATTCCTCGAAGTCTAGATAATGGATCAGCATCCTTTATCATATGAAGAATACGGCCTATATAAACTCCATGTTTCTCTGGATCATGATTGATAGCTTTTTCAATCAACTGAAAAGTTAATTCTTCAATATTTTTTAAAATTTTGTGATCGATATAAAGTGATGCTGAAAAAAAACATAAAGAAGAGAGAATTAAAGCAATTGGATTATATGAATAAATTATTAAGAGAGCAAAACCTATAATTTTAAAAGCTATGGAATATAAAATAGCTTTTTTAGGATTTTGCAAAACAAAATCATCTGGTTTTTTTATAAAATCTACAATATCTTTTACAACTATCATGTATAAATGATTATCTTATTTGCTAATCTTATGAACTAAATCCTTCAATAACTCCTTGGGCCCTAGCTTTTAGAGTTCCCCCCATTCTTTTAGCTTCATTTTTAAACTCTTGACCTGCTCTTTTTCCTTTTAATCTTGCAGCTTCGGTAGAAGAGCTTGCAAAAGTTTCAGTTTATTGATTTTTAATATTATCACATACTTTATCAAAGTTTTTAAAAATAGCAACATCAAAAAATAAAGAAAAGCTAAAAACACCAATAGCCAAAATAGAAGAAAACGAACTAACAACAATAGAAATTATAGTTAGTGCAATTGAAGTTACGAAGGTTTTATTTTAAAATTCAAAAAATTTTACTTGCAAGGATTAAAGGCAAAAATTCCTTTTCCTTTTGCATATTGCAAAATTTTACGATCACATGTCACCAAAACTGCATTTTTTTCAGATGCGGTTGCAATTAACAAACGATCTACAGGATCTCCATGAACTTCTCCTATCAATCTGGTGCTATGAATAGCTATTCTAGGGGTAATAGGAGATAAATTAATTCCTGGAGTATCTAATGCTTGTTCAACCCAATCTAATACGTCCATTTCTATTTCAATACGTTTTTTTTCAACTAACATTCCTACTTCCCAAATAGTCATGGGAGATATCGAAATACTTTCTGCTTTGAGTGCTTTTTCGAAAGTTAAATGAAATGATTTTTTTAACATAGATGATCCTATCATAGACCAAATCCAAACATGAGTATCTAATAAAAGTTTATGTTTTTTTATTTCTTTAACTATCGGCATTCCAAACCTCATCAATAGGATCTATAATATCGTCCTTAAAATGAACCGATCCTTTTAATTTGCCAAAAGATTTTTCCTCTTTTTCATCTATAGGACCTATTTGAGCAATTGGCACATTCCTTTTAGTTATAGTAATTCTTCTTCGAGTTTTTCTTACTTTTTCCATCACTTGAAGACACTCAGCTTTAAATTTGCCTGCTGGCATTTTTTCTGGCATTTCAACCTCTTTGTATGACTATAGTCATATTACTATAGTCATGAATAATTTTTCAACAAATTATTAACAATCAAAATAAACAGCTTAATTACAATGGCTTACAATTGAATAAAAACTGATTAAGAAAACTCCGGATGTAAGCTTCGAACTTACGACCAATGGATTAACAGTCATTTGTAATCCCGTTGTCTATAACAAAGTGCAAATCATAACAATATCGAGATTAAAAGTTTAAGCGAAGTGATTTGTTGTCGAGATTGGTCGGATTTTGCCGTTTTTTGCACAGGAGCGGGAGAAAATGGAGAATGATCTATCCGGAGAGAGCAGGATTGACAATTGGGCGCTTAAAATAGCTTGAAGAGCGACTGGCTCCTTTGATCCTACAGGAATAATCCTAGACCTGTACAAGTTAAAATGGTTCCTGCCAATAGATGAACCACACCGGCGATGACTCTTAACGGACGTTTTTGCAGCCCATTTTTGAATCCTTCAACATTCGCATGTTTGCACACACCAACTAAACCAATTCGACTATTAGGCAATCTCTCAGAGGTTCGATATGCATAGCCCCCATAGTTTGGATCATCTTCAAAAATCTTTTTCGTTTCATCAAGAGTATAGATAAACCTTAAGGTTGGGGAAAACAGGAAATTGGAAACACCATAAAAAATCTGTTTTGCAATTCTTTTGATTTTGTTCTCTATGCTAACAGTATGCGAAATGGCTGCAAGAGCTGCATGGAACCGTTGATACAAATAAATTGTTATCCTATCTGTCAAAGACTTTTCTTTGAACTGCTGTTTTTTGAATATATTCCCGTTTTTATCCTCGAATCCTGAAATTACTGTTGGCGGCTTATCAGGGGACCATTGAGTCCTTTCTACTTGCGAGCACAATCCCTTTTTTGCTTCTGTGTCTTTGAATACATAAAAGTGGTTAAAGGCGCTCTCGTTATTTCCTCTTGTATAAACTTTAGTGGATCCAATCTCGGAACCACCTTTAGAAGGATCAGCGCCATTTTTTAGGATCCCATAACAGTTCGTAAATTTTGTGCCATGTGTCAAAATCTCAAAATCAAAGATCTTTGCCAGCCCTATAATTACATGAGAGGAAATTGGCAAGGTTAAAAGGTGAGGCCAAACAGGCACAGAGATGCTTTTGATTTTTTTGTCCATGTCCAGACCCTCCTCATTTCCCTCAGCTGGAAAAGGGCGGTGACTGGGATGTCTACTAGAAACACCCGGATTAGTTGCTGTAAAGGCCATAAAAACACCTCATTGTATTTTGTTAATTTATTATCATTTCAATCTATACCAAACATTATGAAATAATAATGTTGGGGTCGTATTGACTGGACTTTGTTCATTTAACGAAGCCCTTTTTTTTTGAAAATAAACCCTCAAAAAAGCCTATTGTTCTATTATAAACTTGAAGTATTACAATTTTCAGATTATGTCCTAAATCTTTACCTTTTTCTTTTGGATCTCCTGTAAAAAAATCTTTTGCTTTGGTTTCAAAATTTTTATATATTCCTTTGAAATTTTTTATAACAACCAAATGAAAAGGGATTGATACAGAAAAAACACCTATAGCTAATAGCAGAGAAAATTCAGCAATAAAACCTGAAAGCACTGTTAAGGCAAGAGCATAGATAATAGTAACAAGAGGCCTTTTTTTAGCCATAGTATTTAGCTCACTAAAAAAACCTCTAAAGTTTTCTTTAATTGCAGATATTAGCATTTTTATAACCCTTTATTTACAGTTTGTTATTCGGAGCATAATTAATATAACAAAATAGATAATTTTTATCTATATAAAAAAAAGTGTTCATATCTTTAATATTTTTGATCGATATAATTTAATAAAATTGTTATGATAGCAATTCATAACTCAAAATTTTAATTTTATGAAAAAAAAATATGATCATCAAAAAATTGAAAAAAAATGGCAAGAATACTGGAAAAACAATAAAACTTTTGAAGTCAAAAAAAACTTAAGTAAACCTAAATTTTATATATTAGATATGTTTCCATACCCATCTGGAGCTGGCCTTCATGTTGGCCATGTAACTGGCTATACAGGCACAGATATCATTGCTAGATATATGAGACAAAGAGGATATAATGTTTTACATCCTATGGGATGGGATAGTTTTGGTTTGCCAGCTGAGCAATATGCTATTAGAACGGGCACACATCCATCTATTACAACAAAAAAAAATATTGATACTTATAAAAAGCAACTTAAAGTTTTAGGTTTTAGCTATGATTGGTCAAGGGAACTAGCTACATCTGATGCTAAATATTATAAATGGACACAATGGATTTTTACAAAATTATATGACTTAGGTTTAGCATATGAAGCTAAAATCAATGTAAATTACTGTCCTGAACTCAAAACGATTCTAGCAAATGAAGAGATTGAAGAGGGGAAATCTAAAGAAGGGGGACACCCAGTTGTAAGAGTTCCTTTAAAACAATGGGTATTGAAAATAACTAAGTATGCTGAAAGATTATTAGATGATTTAGATGAAGTTGATTGGCCAGAAAATATTAAAAGACTTCAGAGAAATTGGATAGGGAAAAGCAAAGGTGCCAAAATCATTTTCAAAGAAAAAGATAAAAGTATAGAAATAGAAGTTTTTACAACCAGGCCAGATACACTTTTTGGAGCAACTTTTTTAGTAATATCTCCAGAGCATCCTTTAGTTGATCTTCTTACAACGAAAGATAAATTTGAAGTTGTAAAAAAATATAAAAATGAAACAGCTAAAAAAAGTGACTTAGAAAGAACTGATCTTGCAAAAGAAAAAACAGGGGTGTTTTTAGGATCATATGCTATTAATCCTGCAACAAATGATAAAATCCCTATTTGGATATCGGATTATGTACTTATGGGATATGCCACAGGATCAATTATGTCTGTACCTGCACATGACGTAAGAGATTTTGAGTTTGCTACAAAGTACAATCTTCCAATTAAATGCATACGCGACCCAGATCTATCAAAAAGCTCAGAAGATATTTCTTTAAAAGAGTTGAAGACACAGATTTTAGCTGGAAAAAGATGTTGGCCAAATGCTGGCAGGGTTATTCTTTCTGAAAATGATGAAGTATCATTAAATGGATTAGAAGAAGAGCAAGCTAAAGAAAAAGTAATTAATTGGTTAGAAGAATCCAAAAATGGTAAAAGAGCCATTATCTACAAGCTAAGAGATTGGCTTTTTTCTAGACAAAGATACTGGGGAGAACCTATTCCAATCCTACATTTTGAAGATGGATCTAAACGAGCTCTTGATTTAGATGAACTTCCTTTAATTCCACCATCTGTTCATGATTACAAACCAACTGAAGATGGAAAATCACCTTTAGCAAAAGAGTTTAATTGGGTAGAAATTTTAGATTCTAAAACTCAAAAAAAAGCTAAAAGAGAGATAAATACAATGCCCCAATGGGCAGGATCTTGCTGGTATTACTTAAGATTTTTAGATCCACACAATGAACAGGAAGCCTGGTCAAAAGATTTAGAAAAGCATTGGATGAGTGTTGATCTTTATGTTGGAGGAGCTGAACATGCAGTTTTACATCTACTTTATGCAAGATTTTGGCATAAAGTTTTTTATGATTTAAACTTAGTGTCTACAAAAGAGCCATTTAAAAAATATCGATATCAAGGACTCGTTACCGCACCATCTTATAAAATAGAAAATGGGGGATATATATCTGAAGAGAGTGTTAAAAAAGAGAATGGAAATCTTAGCTTTGATGGAAAAAAAGTAATCACTCAAATAGAGAAAATGTCTAAATCCAAATTAAACGGAATAACCCCAGATGATATGGTAGAAGAATATGGAGCAGATGCTCTTCGTTTATATGAAATGTTTATGGGACCTTTTGACAAAGAAAAGATTTGGAATACAGATGCGGTTAGTGGTTGCAAAAGATTTTTAAATCGATTTTTTGACATGATACAGTCTGAAAAAGTAACTGCCGAAGATACATTTGAAGGATTAAAACTATCACACAATTTAGTAAATATAATTACTAAAGAGATAGAAGGCATGCAATTTAACACTGCAATAGCCCATTTAATGGAATTCATCAATTCTTTCACAAAACTCGATAAATACCCTGTTCAAGCCCTGAAAATGGCCATTCAAATGTTGTATCCATTCGCTCCTCATATTTCTGAAGAGCTTTGGCAATGTTTAGGGGAAAGTGAAACTCTCACATTTACTCCAATTTTCGAAGTTGATCCAAAATATTTACAAGAAGACAAAACAACATTTATTATACAAGTAAATGGAAAGCTAAGAGCTCGGTTAGAACTTATAAAAGATATCACAAAAGATGAAATTTTAGATTTAGCAAAGAAAATCCCTCAGATACAAAAGCATTTAACTGGAGATATAATAAAAACCATTTTTGTACCTGAAAAGCTTCTTAACATAGTGGTTAAGAAAGAATGAAAAATGATTTATAATTTTTTACTATTCATTTATCTATTATGTTCTCTTCCAAAAGCTATTTTTGATTATATTTTTTATAAAAAGAAAAAAAAAGATATTTTAAAAAGGCTTGGATTAAAAAGTTATAAATTCAACCCAAAAAACAAAAAACCAATTATTTGGATACATGCTGTATCTGTTGGCGAGACAAAAGCAGCAACTGCTCTTTTAAAAAAGTTAAAAGATATTTATCCAACTTCTTACATCATAATCTCATCTACTACCCAAACAGGCCATATAGAAGCTAAAAAATCTTTAGCTGACAAATTTATATTTTTTCCTTTTGACTTTTCATTTACTATAAAAAAAGTATTCTCTCAGATAAAACCTGATCTCCTAATTTTTTTGGAAACAGATTTTTGGTATAATTTCATGAAAATTGCTAAAAATAAGAAAGCTAAAATTGTAGTTGCAAGTGCAAAAATCTCAAAAAGATCAACAAATCGTTTTTTAAAATTCTTAAAATTTTCTAAAAGCTTATTTTCTAACATCGATTTAATTTTAGCTCAAAATGAGCTTTATGAAAAAAGATTCACAAATTTTGTAGATCCTAAAAAAATCATTGTATCAGGCAATTTAAAACTTGCTAGCTCCTTTGAAATTTATTCAAAAGACATTTTAGATAAATTCAGATCCAAACTAAATATAAAAGATCAAAAAGTTATTACAATTGCATCCACCCATCCTTTAGAAGAAGAGCTTTTAATAAATGAATTAAAAAATCTTTCAAACACTAAAATATTAATAGCTCCTCGTCATCCTGAGAGGTTCAACTCAGTCTATAAACAACTAAAAAAAATAACTTCCGTTTCTCTTTTAAGTGAAATACAAAAAAATCAAGATTTCACAAATCCAGATTTCATAAATCAAGATTTTGCAAATCCAGATTTGAAAGTTATTCTCATTGATAAGATGGGGATTTTAAATATTTTATATCAAATTAGCACTATAGCAATTGTAGCTGGAAGTTTTATAGATAGGGTAGGGGGTCATAATATTTTAGAACCTGTTTTTGTAAATACTCCTGTTTTTTTCGGTCCAAATATGCATTCTCAATTAGATCTTAAAAAAATCGTTTTAGACTCTAATTCAGGAAAACAAATAAATCTAAGAAATTTTAAAAAAGAAATATCAAAATATCTAGATAATAAAGATAAGCTAAACTTCCTCATTAACAACTGCTCAAATTTAAAAAATAGCTATCAAAGTATTTTAGAAAACACTACCGATAAGATAACAAATCTACTATGTATTTAATCATCTCTTTTTATTAAATTTTTCAGTTTTTAAAATATCTTTAAAAAACACCCTTGATGTTAAAAAACATCAAGGGTATAGTATTAGTTAATTATCGCGGGGTGGAGCAGTGGTTAGCTCGTTGGGCTCATAACCCAAAGGTCAGAGGTTCGAATCCTTTCCCCGCCATTTTCAATACTAAAAAATCTTCAAATTAAAATTTTATAGGAAATTCAACTTGATCTAAGATTAATCTTATAATATACTTATTTTTTATTTTGGCGGCATAGCTCAGTTGGTTAGAGCATCGGAATCATAATCCGAGGGTCGTTGGTTCGAGTCCGACTGCCGCTAATTATTTAAAGAATTAATTTCAAACCATTATTTGTCACAGGTTGTCATAAAGTTAAAAATCTTTATTCTAAGTAACTTATAAAAATATATCTAAAATTGTTCAGCTGGTCTAACTATCTTTTTATAAATAATCCATGCACCGGCTGAACATCCGAGATAAACACATGCTAAAGGAATTTGATTATTATCAGGTAAATATGATACCACAGAGCCGAGCGCTGAACCGCCAGCAATTTGAATGGTTCCATATAGGGCTCCTGCAAAACCTGCTATTTTTCCACATTTCGCAAAGGCTCCAGCGAAAGTGTTTGCAAAAATAAAGGTTGATCCCATATAGAAAATTGCTATAGAGCTTACAATGACATAGGCATTTATTCCAAAAATCCAGTGTGTAAGTAGCATGAAAGCTCCAGATAGAAATGTTAATAACCAACCAAAACGAAGCATAATATAAAGGCCAAATTTTTCAACTAATCGAGCATTAAAAATACTGCCGATTACCATAGCGCTACATAAGGTTAACATTGACATCCATCCAAAAGCAACAGGCGAATATCCAAGAATATCAATTAATAAGACTGGTCCAACTGCAAACCAAGAAAAAAAAGCTCCAAAAGTTAGAAAAACACAAAGAGAATATCCCATGAATACTCTACTTTTAATAAGTCTTCCATAGGTAGTTAATATGAAAGATATTTTGAGTCGATTTTTATGATGATGTTTGCTAGTTTCTTTAAACAATATACTAGTTAGTAATAATGTAATTATAGTATATATACTCAAAAATAAAAAACTGGCTCTCCAGTTAAAGTATACCTGTAGATATCCACCAATAACGGGGGCAGCAGGTACAACCAAAACCATAAAAACACTTAAATATGATCCATATTTAGCCAATTCCTCCCCCGAAAAAACATCTCGAAAGACAGACCTCCATAGCGCTGCACAAGCACCAGCTCCGCAACCTTGAATAAATCTACCAAAAATTAAGATATTAATATTTTGAGAAAAATAACAAATTCCGGAGCCTACTATAAGTATAATTAATCCTATTATTAAAATTGGTCGTCGACCAAACCCTTCGGAAAGGGGGCCATATACAACTTGTGATATAGCTA
>SDBT01002848.1_pt1 | contig 30247 bp, 24 predicted proteins | sample 2277101 | NCBI WGS metagenome assembly SDBT01 (sample SAMN10404973, study PRJNA504765) | marine sediment metagenome | isolation source: marine sediment core GS10_PC15, 103 cmbsf | place: Arctic Ocean: Southern Knipovich Ridge | collected 2010
TAAAACTTTCTGGTCACCATAAATATCTGTTGGTTCAAATTCCAGTGATGTTCTCATTGATAAAGTATACTTGATTATAAACACAAATATAGTATACATTATCATTATTTGCAAGAAAATTATACCAAAAAAGCAGACATACACGAATTTTTATGATATTTTTAAAGTAAAGTAAGGGTGAAGGAATTTAGTATACTTTATCAATGCATTGAAAATTATATACTTGAAAAATCCAAAGGGATTTTGTTACAATAGATTTTTTTTATAGGTTCACTGATAAAATATTCGAGCTGATAATTTTCAGTGTTTTATACGTAAAAATTTATTCAAGGTTACTTGAATATTTTAGTGGTCTATTTCTCCCTGTTAATAACTTTCAGGGCTTCGCGCTTGCTGAGGCCGGATAATTCAGGGTGGTCATAAACGTATTGCCGGACAGTCTGAGGATCGGTTTTGGAATATTCCCGGAGGACCCACCCTATGGCTTTGCGGATCCAGAAGCTTTTATGATCCGATAATTTTTCAATAAATCCGAACATCAGTTCCAGGTCGGTGTCCTTTTTATATTTCAGCTGGAAGAGGAGGCAGGAGCGTTGCAGCCAGATATTTCCGGAGCCCATCCACCTGGTTGTCACGGGCTTGATCTGTTCCGGGTACTTTTTCATTATGTCTCCGACCAGCCAGCCGGCCACGCCGTCTACTGTATCCCACCAGGATTTTGTAGTGATCAGGTATTCCATCAGCGGGAGTTCATTCCGGCCCAGTTTCTTTTTCATACGGTTCAGGAGGTCGATAACGGTGGACTGGCACTCGCGTTCTTCCATCTCCCATAGATAACGGGTGATTTCTTCGATCATGTTCCAGTCAGGCAGGCCGAATTCCTTTATATGGGCAGACATCATGCCTCTCCTTGCAGGTGTGCCTATTCCGTAGAAATCGAATTGGTCCTTCATGTATTCTTTCATCTGGACGGCACGTACTGGATCACGGTTATCCTCGTATTGCCTGATCAGTGGTTGCAGGTAAGCCGGTGCCATTAATCTGGTATTTAAAATTTGTAAGCTGCCTTTTCAAGTTCCCGGACCGATTTGAAGGCCCTGGGAGGTGAGAGGTACTGGTCCAGGAAACGGTATATCTCCAGGCGGATCTCCCGGGCTGTTTTTGTATCCATCCGGTTAAAGGAATGTCCTCCGGGGATCTCTTCATATATCTTGTATTCGAAATTTTTATTGTCAGCCTTCAGGGATTTGATCAGGTGTTCCACCTCGAGCACATTCACGTCATCATCATTGGTATTTGTATGGATCAACAAGGGTGTCTGGAGCTTATGTGCCTGCCAGGCCGGAGAACGTCTGCGGTATTCCTCAAGATCATCATGAGCTGTTTTTCCTATATGATAATCAGCCGAATAGAGTTCGCGATATCCTTGTGTCTGGTATCCCATCCTGGCTATAAGGTCGCTTACAGGAACTCCTGCATAAGCCACCTTGTAATTTTCCGGGTGATCGAAAATATTCATCAGGGCTATCAGTCCGCCATGACTCCAGCCAATGATACCTACCCTGTTCTTGTCCACAAACTCGCAATTGGTAAGCATAAATTCCCTGCTTGAATTAACATCTTCGATCTCCAATCCGCCATAATCAATTTTTTGATAATGCCTTTTCCCATAGCCGGTACTCCCCCTGTATTCAGCGGCAACTACAACGTACTGCTGGACCATTAATTCCCTGATAATATGCGTGTAATATGTCCCAAAATCACTATGAACGCCTCCGTGCGGGAAAACGATCAGGGGATATTTTTTGGATGGGTCTATGTCAACCGGTACAAAAACATAGGACCAGAATTTCACCGGATCCCCGGCTCCCAGGGCGGTTGGGTTTTTTTCTTTCCAGAGGGGTGGACCGGTCATATAAACCTTGTCAATGCGGGCGACATCCCCTACTTTGTGATACCAGAGAATATCATCAGCCAGTTTCTCAATGGAATTCAGTTTATGGTCAAGGTTCTCAAAGTATTTGTCCAGCTTATCCTCTTCCTCCTGGGCGGATAAAATCCCGAAGCAAATTGGCCCGGTTATGAACAGAGCAAAGAATATTCTTTTCATGGCTGTTAATTATTTGGATAAAGTTCCGGAAAAAACAAAGGTAGCCGGTCCCTCAAGGATAATATCTTCAAATGTATCCGGGCCTGTTTGTCGAAAGGTCACAGATAATTCTCCCCCAAGGGTCCTGACCCGGAATGCCGTTTTGTCAGTTTTGTCAGTTTTGTCATTCATGGCTGCACAGATGGCAGATGCCACCACGCCGGTCCCACAGGAATATGTTTCATTCTCAACACCCCTCTCGTAGGTTCGCACAAACAGGTTTTCCCCCTCCTTCTGGATAAAATTCACATTGATCCCTTCTTCATTAAAATCTTTGCCGTATCGGATTTTTTGCCCGGAATGATAAACATCCATTTCGTCCAGTCCACTGGCAAAAACGCAATAATGGGGGGAGCCTGTATTCAGGAGGCAATGATCTTCATGCCGGGTGACACCCGATACCGGTTGCATATGCAGGCGGATATGATCCGGCCTGACAAGCTCTGCATCATGGACCCCATCTATTGCCTGAAACCTGGCAGTTGCATCGCACATATCCAGTTTATGGGCAAATGCCACAGCACATCTTCCTCCATTTCCACACAAACTACCTTCCTTTCCATCAGCATTGAAATAGACCATGCGAAAGTCCAGGTTGGGGTGTTCACGTATCAGGATGAGTCCGTCTGCCCCAATTCCAAAACGGCGGTCACAGAGATGGCTGATAAAAAATTGCTTGTCCAGAGGAAAGGTTTCATCCCGGTCATCGATCATGATGAAGTCGTTTCCTGTGCCATGATATTTCGAAAATCCGGATTCCAAACTCTTTTTTTGTTAAATATCGTTAAAAATAGCAAGTATTTGTAACAATAGAAATTCTCAATCGTTTTGAATTTGTAATTTTGAGGGTTTATTATAGAAGGCATGTTTTTTGAAGATGAACTCTTCCGGATATAAATTGTTATCAATACATAAGACACACAGAAATGAATGCAAAAAGATTCTTCGGTTCCATGTTACTGGCCATTGCAGGAGGAATAGCAGCAGTACTGATATATACGGCGATCGATCAAAAGGAGCCAACCTATATTGTGCAGGAACCCCCTGGGATGCAATATGTGAATCTGCCGTCTGCTGAATCCATTGCGCCAACTAATTTTATATTGGCCGCTGAAACCGCAGTGGACGCTGTTGTACATGTCAAGACCAAAGCCTACAGGGAGAGTTCAGGGAATCCTTTCTATGATTTCTTTTTTGGCTATCGTGATGACGGGGAACAGCAGCCTGTTTTGGGATATGGTTCAGGGGTCATCCTTACATCTGACGGGTACATTGTTACAAACAACCATGTGATTGAAGGTTCGGAAGAAGTGGAAGTCATACTAAATGACAAGCGGTCTTTTGATGCTGAGATATTGGGTACAGATCCCAACACAGACCTGGCAGTGCTGAAGATCAGGGGAAATAGCCTGCCTTTTTTAAGGTTTGGGAATTCAGATAATCTCAGGTTGGGAGAATGGGTACTTGCTATAGGTAATCCCTATAACCTGACATCTACGGTCACAGCAGGCATTGTAAGCGCCAAAGCACGGAACATCAATATCCTCCACGGGCAGGAGCTGTCCATTGAGTCTTTTATCCAGACGGATGCAGCCGTAAACCCAGGGAACAGCGGGGGTGCCCTGGTGAATACAAATGGTGATCTGGTGGGTATCAATGCCGCCATTGCATCAAGGACTGGTGCATTCACCGGTTACTCATTTGCCATTCCTGTAAGCATTGTTAAGAAAGTTGTGGAGGATGTCATTGAATATGGTGCCGTTCAGCGTGCTATCCTTGGAGTGGTTATTGTAGAGCTGGATGCCGATGCTGCAAAGAAAAACAATATAGATGATATCGCCGGCGTTCTAGTAACAGGACTGAGGCAGAACGGGGCTGCCAACGATGCAGGAATTGAGATAGATGATGTAATCACTGCAGTAAATGGAGTCCGGGTAAACAGTCCGGCGGAATTACAGGAACAGGTGAGCCGCTATCGTCCCAATGATAAGATCAGCGTGACCATAAACCGAAAGAACCGGGTCATCCAGATGGATATAGTGTTGCGGAACCTGGAAGGCGGGACAGGCATTGTGGAGAAGCAGGAAGCCGTATCTGCTCTGGGGGCAAGTTTTGAGGAATTAACATCTTCAGAGAAACGTAACCTAGGCATTAAGAACGGCGTAAGGGTTGTGGACATTACAAGCGGAAAATTTCGGAGCAAAGGGATTAAGGAAGGCTTTGTTATTACACAGATCAATAATCATTCTGTTAACTCGCCGGATGATATAACGAGAATTGTAGAGCGTTCAGAAGAAGGAATTTATATAGAAGGAATATATCCCGACGGTTTAATTGCATATTATGCAATTCAATTGTAACTTTGTTGATTCAATTAGATTTTAACAATTACATACCATCCCGTTTACCAGTTTTTCTTTCCGGAGGAAGAATGGCTAAATGCTATGTGCATCAATGAGTAAGGGGGACTTCGATTAAATAGTTGTCATACAGGCAAATATTATTTGTATGATATACGTTAAAAAGTTGTTATTTATATTGACTTAAGATAGAAAAGGGTCTATTTTCGCAGAAGTTTTATTTGAGGAGTTATAATGAGACAGTTAAAGATCACAAAATCCATTACCAACAGGGAAAGCGCCTCCCTTGACAAGTATTTACAGGAAATAGGGAAAGAGGAGCTGATCACTGTTGAGGAAGAGGTTGAACTCGCACAGCGGATCAAGAAGGGAGACAGGACTGCTTTGGAGAAGCTTACCCGTGCAAACCTGAGGTTTGTGGTGTCTGTTGCCAAGCAATATCAGAACCAGGGACTCAGCCTGCCGGATCTGATCAATGAGGGTAACCTGGGACTGATCAAGGCAGCTGAGAAGTTTGATGAGACAAGAGGGTTCAAGTTTATTTCTTACGCCGTATGGTGGATCAGGCAATCCATATTGCAGGCCCTGGCAGAGCAATCAAGGATTGTCCGTTTGCCGCTTAACCAGGTAGGATCACTGAATAAAATAAACAAGGCTTTTTCGAAGTTCGAACAGGAATTTGAAAGGACTCCCTCACCGGAGGAGCTTGCCGAAGTACTCGAATTACCCAGGGAGAAAGTTTCAGATACCCTCAGGGTATCAGGCAGGCATGTATCGGTAGATGCCCCTTTTGTTGACGGGGAGGATAACAGCCTGCTGGATGTCTTGCCCAATAATGATTCACCAAATGCAGACAAGGCATTGTTGAATGAATCATTGACAAGGGAAATTGACAGGTCACTGGCCACTCTTACCGAACGGGAGCGTGATATCATCAAGTTGTTTTTTGGTATCGGGATACAGGAAATGACCCTGGAAGAAATAGGTGAGCAATTCGGACTTACCCGTGAACGCGTCAGGCAGATCAAAGAAAAAGCCATCAGGAGACTCCGCCATACATCCCGGAGCAAACTCCTGAAAACATACCTGGGATAGAAATATCAACGATATTATTTAGAAACCGTCTTAGTTTAAACTAAGGCGGTTTTTTTTATCTTGTTATAGAATATTAAACATCTTTCCATTAAAAGAAAGCTATGAAAACAGAAAAATTTCACCAAGTATCCGTATTACTTTCCATTTTCCTGATTTTATCCCTGACATGGGCCTGCCAGAGTGGTTCAGAAACAGGCAATCTGCCTGGCCAATGGCCGGTACTTAAGCATTATGACAAGGATCATGTCGATAGGATTGCCCTGCCGCTCGGTGGCATTGGCACCGGTACTGTATCATTGGGAGGTCGCGGAAACCTGATGGACTGGGAAATCATGAACCGTCCTGCAAAAGGTTATAATCCAGGTCCGAGGTTTGAAATTGCTCCATTTTTCGTTCTTTTTACTGAAGAAGATGGTCATAAGGACACCCGGATTCTTGAAGGCCCGGTTCCCCTGTATGAATATGAAGGTGAACGTGGCGTTTTCAGGGCTACCAATCATGGAATGCCAAGGTTCGAAGAAAGCACTTTTGATGCAGCCTATCCCTTTGGACAGGTGAACCTGCATCATTCCGGATTACCTGTCAGTGTACGAATAAAAGGATTCAACCCGCTTGTTCCGGCAGATGCTCAAAAAAGCGGAATTCCCATTGCTGTTCTTGAGTTTGAATTGAAAAATAATACCGGACATGATATAGATGCTGCCATCTCATTTTCCATACAAAATTTTATTGGCGATGATGGTAAATTTGGTGTATCCGCACGAAATATCAATGAATACCGTGAGGATCAAAATTTGAGGGGAATCTTCCTGAAATCAGAAGGCGTCGATAAGGAAGCTGAACAATGGGGGACCATTGCAATCATCACTTCATCCACTGATAATATTACATACCGGACTAATTGGAAGAAGCAACACTGGGGGTCATCCGTTCTTGATTTCTGGGATGATTTCAGTGAAGACGGTATGCTTGATGAACGTACCTCCACAGGTGAAGACAGTCCGATGGCATCACTGGCATCAAAAATCAAACTTTTACCAGGTGAAAAAAAGGGAATTGAGTTTATTATTGCCTGGCATTTCCCAAACCGAATGGCCTGGTCCGATTCCAAACTGAAGAATTATTATGCAACACAGTATAATGATGCCTGGGATGTGGCCAGAAAAACGATGCCGGAAATAAAGGGATTGGAGGATCAAACCCTTGAGTTTATAAATGCCTTTATCGAGGCCGATTTACCGGATGTTGTGAAAGAAGCTGCATTATTTAATATCAGTACCCTGAGAACCCAGACATGTTTCCGGACGGAGGATGGCTATTTTTATACATGGGAAGGTTGTAACGATAATACCGGGTGTTGTTTTGGTTCATGTACGCATGTATGGAATTATGAACATGCAACAGGACATTTATTTGGTGAGCTGGCCATGAAGAAAAGGGAAATTGAATTTGGACTGGCGACCCAGGATGATGGCCTGATGAATTTCAGGGTGCGTCTCCCGTTGGAAAATGCACTATCCTTTGGACGGGCCGCTGCAGACGGTCAAATGGGAGCCATTATGAAAATGTATCGCGACTGGCAGTTGTCCGGAGATAATGAAATGCTCGATAAGCTCTATCCCAATGTAAAAAAAGCTCTTCAGTTTTGCTGGATACCCGGAGGATGGGACGCCAACATGGATGGTGTGATGGAGGGAGTACAGCACAACACGATGGATGTGGAATATTATGGACCAAATCCGCAGATGGGAATATGGTATCTGGGGGCCTTAAGGGCCATGGAAGAAATGGCCAGATACCAGGGGGAGGAAGATTTTGCCAGGGAATGTCATGAATTATACACGAGTGGCAGTAAATGGCTGGATGAAAATCTGTTCAATGGGGAGTATTATATTCATAAGATACAGCTGCCTGAGAATATTGAAGATATCCATCCAAATCTGGTTATCGGGATGGGAGGAGATAACCGGCTTGATCCTGAATACCAGCTCGGTGAAGGTTGTCTTGTCGACCAGCTTGTGGGACAATATGTGGCACATATATGTGGACTGGGGTATCTGGTTGATTCCGTGAATCTTAGAACCACACTCAAGAGTATAATGAAATATAATTATATGGAAAATCTGAGTGAGCATTTCAATTGTTTCAGGAGCTATGCACTTGGTGATGAGGCTGCATTATTAATGGCAAGTTATCCGTATACAAGGCCTGAAAATCCCTTCCCCTATTTCACTGAGGTCATGACAGGATTTGAATATACAGCTGCGGTTGGTATGTTATATGAAGGACTTGAAGAAGATGGACTCAGGTGTATCCGGAATATTCGTGACCGGTACGATGGAATGAAAAGAAGTCCCTTCGATGAAGCAGAATGCGGTCATCATTATGGAAGGGCCATGGCAAGCTGGTCTGCCATTCTTGCCATGACCGGGTTCCATTATTCTGCTGTTGATCAGAGTATGTCGTTTAATCCCACGGAGGGTAAGTATTTCTGGTCGAACGGTTATCAATATGGTACGGTTGAGATAAAGGATCTCAGGAAGAATAAAACAGTAAGTCTGAACCTGTTAAACGGGGAATTAACATTAAACAGCTTTCTCCTGAATGGATTCGGGCATATTGAATTTGCAAGCGGAAAAATTTTCAAGCCAGGTCAACCTGTTGAATTTGAGGTGGAATTAAATGATACCCTTAAATAAATCAATTATGAGAAATTCATTACTAATTTCATTTATCATCCTGGGAGTGGTCTTTTTCGGGGCATGCACCCAGGAACGGTCAGATCAGCCACCCAATATCATCGTGATACTTTGTGATGACCTGGGATATGGAGACCTGGCCTGTTATGGTCACCCGCATATTCAAACCCCGAATATTGACAGACTTGCTTCAAAAGGTATCAAACTTACCTCCTGCTATTCTGCCGCTCCGGTTTGTTCCCCTTCAAGGGTCGGACTCCTGACCGGAAGAAGTCCGAACCGCGCCGGGGTCTATGACTGGATCCCTGAGGCAAGGAATGAAAGGGAGGATAGCCGTGATCTGGTTCATATGCGTACTTCTGAAACCACTATCCCGGCTTTACTGAGAAAGGCCGGATATCAGACCTGCCTGGTGGGCAAATGGCACTGCAATGCTAAATTCAACAGTCCGGAACAGGCCCAACCATCAGATTTCGGATTTGACTGGTGGTTCGCCACACAGAATAATGCCCTCCCCAATCATGAAAATCCCGTAAATTTTGTCCGTAACGGCGAGGATGTCGGTCCCATGCAGGGCTTCAGCTGCCAGCTGGTAGTTAAAGAAGCCATGGACTGGCTGGACCGGGCCGATATGGAAAAACCTTTCTACCTCCAGGTATGCTTTCATGAACCACACGAGAAAGTAGCATCCCCGATGGAACTGGTAAAAAAATATGAGCCGGTATCAAAAAATCATGATGAGGCTCAGTATTTTGCCAATGTAGCAAATGTTGACAGTGCTGTAGGAAAATTGATGAACAGGATAGTTACCTTAGGGGAGGAGGAAAACACCCTGGTTATTTTTACTTCGGATAATGGTCCGGAAACCCTGAACAGGTATGCTGCGGCATACAGGTCATACGGCTCGCCAGGTGAGCTAAAAGGGATGAAGCTCTGGACCCACGAGGCTGGTTTCAGGGTTCCGGGGATTATTTACTGGCCGGACAGGTTACATGATGGTGTAATTTTGGATACCCCGGTATCTTCACTGGATTTTCTTCCTACCTTTTGTTCATTGTCCGGAGTGGATGTGGCTGATCAGGACCTGGACGGCACGGATATTTCAGCTATTTTTAACAGGGGGGAAGTGAAGCGGACGAAACCATTGCTCTGGTGCTATTATAATGCATTAAATGACCATTATTTGGCGATGAGGGACGGGGACTGGAAGATCATGGCGAGATTGAATATCGAAGGGAATATATTGCCTTCGCTCAGTAACATACATGAGGGTAATGAAAAACTGGTAAAAAGTGCTGTCCTGGAGGATCACATGTTATTCCTGCTGTCAGAGGATATATCAGAAATTAAGGAAGTTTCGGCAGACCATCCCGATGTGTTTATTAGAATGCAGGATCTCCTTCAAGATCAGTACACTGAACTATTGGATAACTCACATATCTGGATCAAATAATAACATCAATATTATGAGCGCAACAACATTGAGTTACTTTTCTATACTCGCATTATGTCTTTTTCTATGCACACCTGTAGTGAAGGCTGAAAGCAGAGAAACAGATCATACGATAAAAGTATCACTTCAGAAAAGGCTTCCCTCTGAAGCAGAAGAAGGGGCATTTATCATAGTAAATGAGATGCAGGAATGGAAAGGCAATGAAACAGCCATTATCATATGCGATATGTGGGATAAACATTGGTGCACAGGAGCCACAGGAAGAGTTGCAGAAATGGCTCCGTTTATGAATACTGTCGTTTCAATAGCCAGGGGAAAAGGGGTCCAGATTGTCCATGCCCCGAGCGATTGCATGGAATATTACAAAGACCACCGGGCAAGAAAATTGGGGAAAAAGTACAAATTCAAGAGCGTTGAAGGAGAGCTGGGCGATGGTTTACTCGAAAGCGAAGCTGGTGCAGATTGGCCATTTGAAATTTCAGGAGGTGGATGCGATGACAAACCACAATGTAAAATTGGAAAAGCGTGGACAAAACAAATTGAATCTCTTGAAATATTTGATGGAGACATCATTACTGATTCCGGAGTTGAAGTGGGTAGCCTGTTCAAGAAAAAAGGAATCAGGAATGTTATCCTTGTCGGTGTTCATACCAATATGTGTGTCATAGGCCGTTCTTTCGGCTTACGTAACATGACCCGGTTAGGAATGAATGTGGTATTAATGCGCGATATGACCGATACCATGTACGATTCTGCTTCCTGGCCAAATGTTTCTCATTTTACAGGAAACAGCCTTATGCACGAATACATTGAAAAATATGTTTGTCCGACCATGGTATCAAGTGATTTTACCGGCCATAAACAATTCAGATTTGAAAATGACACACGCCCTGCAGTTGCTTTTGTTACTGCTGACGGTGAATATCGAGCCAATCAAAGACTGCCCGAGTTTGCACATGAGTTATTACTCACGAAAAATGTAAATTGTGAATTCGCCCTGGGGAAACCAGCCACCAAAGGTGAAGGTCGTCATAATATTGAAAACCTTCAAATCTTAATTGATGCAGATATTGCGGTATTCTTTGTTCGCAGAAGGGCACTTGAGCCCGAAAAATTGGCTATGATCAAGAACTTTGTAAGCAGCGGGAAACCGGTATTAGGCATCCGTACCGCCAGCCACGCCTTCGCTGCTAAAGAGAATATTCCCCGGAAAAATGGAGGTATCGTTGCATCCACAGGGAAGACTTCAGAATTTTTATCTGTCTGGCCTGAATTTGATGAAGAAATCCTGGGAGGGAATTATCATGGACATTATGGCCATTTAGATGAGGGGTGTGATGTATCAATTGTCCCGGGCATGGCAAAACACCCTCTGCTAAAAGGAGTTGACCCGGAAGGTTTTACCAGCCTCTGCACGCTATACAAAAACAGGCCTCTTCGATCCGGCAATGCACAGGTACTCCTGTTAGGAACCATTCCCGGTCAGCCCTCAGAACCTGTATTCTGGATGAATGAAAATAAATATGGGAATGTAATTTATACAGCACTAGGGCATTGGGACGATTGGGAAATTGAAAGTTTCAAAAATATCATGATAAATTCAATTGATTATTTTCTTGATGCAATATCCAAATAATAATGAAAAGACGAGATTTTATTGGTAAAACATTAATTGGAACTTCCGGGGTGACACTTGGGACTTCCGGTTTATTCCCGGTTTCCGCTATGGGAGCCAACGACAAAGTTGTCCTCGCAATTATTGGTTCCGGCAGCAGAGGTATTTCGACAATAATCGATACATGCAAGCTAAATTCGAATGTAGAGATAAAAACGGTTTGTGATGTTAATGATCTAAAAGCAGCCAGGGCAATTGGATTGATTGAAAAAGAACTGGGTTACAGACCTCCTCACATAAAGAATATGAATGAGGTTTTTGATGACAAAGATATCGATGCTGTATGGATATCTACCCCTGAACACTGGCATGCTCTTGCTACCGTCTGGGCCTGTCAGGCAGGAAAAGATGTATATGTGGAGAAGACCCCTACAATTAGTATATGGGAAGGACGAAAAATGGTTGAAGCTGCTGAAAAATATAACCGGGTTGTCCAGATTGGAACTCAAAACAGGAGCGCTCCATATGGATTTACAGCTCGCGATTACATAAAAAGCGGCAAACTTGGAAAGATTGTGCATGTTAAATCATATAATATGCTTGGGGGTGGCAAGTGGCTTGCACAACCTGATATAGCGATCCCCCAGGGACTGGATTGGGATGCATGGCTGGGGCCTGCACCCTATCGACCTTATAATCCTGATGTCCACAGTATGACGGACCGTGGGGGCTGGGGTAATTATTGGGCTTTCAGTGGTGGGACCCTTGCTGATGATGCCAGCCATGTGATGGATCTGGCACGTATGGTTCTGGGCGATCCGGGACACCCAAAATCAGTTTATGGATGGGGCGGAAATTATGCCTGGGGATCGGAAAGAGAAACGCCTGAATTTCAGAGCATCACATACGAGTTTGATGATTATGCAATGACTTGTGAAAGCGGAAATGCTACAAATTACATGATAAAAACGCCGGGAGAAATCAGATTTAGCGATTCCCGGTTTCCTGATTGGAAACAAAATGCAACCAGAACAGAAATATATGGTACTGAAGGCATGATGTATTTAGGACGACATGGCGGTGGCTGGCAGGTATTGGGTAATGACGGGGAAGTGCTGGCACAGGAATATGGGATATTCCCGGATAAATGGCACCAGCAAAATTTCATCGATTGTATCAGGTCACGAAAGCAACCCAATGGGCATGTTGAGCAGGGGCACCTGAGTGCCACGCTGGTGCATCTGGGAAATATAGCTTATCGTGTTGGTAACAAACAACTGTTTTTTGATGAGAAGAATGAACGTTTTATTGGTAATGATGATGCAAATCAATTGATTAAAACGTCTTATCGCGAGAAATATAAAATGCCGGAAAAGGTTTAGGCAGTTAAAATTTAGCATTATTATTCTTTTTTGTTCATGATCTCCTGTAGCTTGAACATTTCATCGCGCAGCCTGGCAGCCTCTATAAAATCCAGTTCGCGTGCTGCCTTTTCCATAGTCCGTTTGGTTTTGTCAATGGTTTTTTGAAGGGCACTCTTATCCATATAATTTATCAGGGGATCAGCCGCCAAATCGATTTCCGTCGGTTCAACATAATACTTCTCACCGGTGATCTGTGAAACGGGCCGGCCCATGATGGATTTGGATGTTTTGACGATCTGCTGGGGAGTGATGTCGTTCTCCTCGTTGTATTTCAATTGTTTCTCCCTTCTCCGGTCGGTTTCATGGATGGTTTTTTGCATAGAATCCGTTATCCTGTCTGCATACATGTTCACCTTGCCGTTTAGATTCCTGGCGGCACGGCCAGCTGTCTGGGTCAGAGAGCGTGCACTGCGCAAAAACCCTTCCTTGTCGGCATCCAGTATGGCCACCAGGGATACCTCAGGAAGGTCTAATCCCTCGCGAAGCAGGTTGATGCCTATCAATACATCAAAGGTTCCTTTTCGCAGTCCGTCCATGATCTCTACCCTGTCAAGGGTATCGATGTCGGAATGAATATACCTGCAACGAATATCCAGCCTGGAAAGATACTTCGTCAGCTCTTCAGCCATCCGTTTGGTCAGGGTAGTAACCAGCACTCTTTCCTCCCTTGCTATCCTTTCATGGATCTCTCCTATAAGGTGGTCGATCTGGTTCAGGCTGGGCAGCACCTCGATCACCGGATCGAGTAAGCCGGTCGGGCGGATCAATTGTTCAACAATCACTCCTTCGCACTTATCCAGCTCGTAATCACCGGGCGTGGCACTCGCATAAATAGTCTGGTTTACCAGCTCCTCGAATTCCTCGAAATTAAGGGGCCTGTTATCAATCGCTGCGGGCAGGCGGAATCCAAACTCCACCAGGTTTTTCTTACGTGAATGATCACCTCCGTACATGGCCCTTACCTGCGGCAGTGATACGTGGCTTTCATCAACGATGATGAGGTAGTCATCGGGGAAATAATCAAGCAAACAGAAAGGGCGTGTGCCGGGGAGGCGTCCGTCAAAATACCTGGAGTAGTTTTCTATACCCGGACAAAAACCCAATTCCCTGATCATTTCGAGATCGTAGTTCACCCGCTCGGAGATCCTCCTGGACTCCAGCTCCTTGCCAATATCCTTGAAAAAATCAATCTGCTTGAACAGGTCCTGCTCGATCTGTCTCAGGGCTGATTGCATCCTGTATTTTGTCGTGACAAAAATATTGGCCGGGTAGATGATTGCCTGGTCAAGCTTTTCCAGGGTGTTCCCGTTGACAGGATCGAATGTTTCTATCTCCTCGATATCATCTCCCCAGAAAATAATGCGGTAACCAAGGTCGGAGTAAGCCAGGTATATGTCGACATGGTCACCCCTCACCCTGAATGTCCCTTTTTTGAAATCTACCTCATTACGTGCGTACATACTATCCACCAACCTGCGCAAAAACTGGTTCCGGGCGATGACCTGCCCCTTTTCCAGCTTGATGGTGTTTTCATAAAAATCTTCAGGATTCCCGATCCCGTACAGGCAGGATACTGATGAAACGACTATCACATCTTTTCGGCCCGAAAGGAGTGAAGAGGTCGTGCTGAGCCTTAGTTTCTCAATTTCATCATTGATCGAAAGATCTTTTTCAATATAGGTATCTGTAACCGGAAGGTAGGCTTCAGGCTGATAATAATCATAATAGGATACAAAATATTCCACAGCATTTTCCGGAAAAAAATGTTTGAATTCACCGTATAGCTGGGCGGCCAGGGTCTTGTTATGACTCAGCACCAGGGTGGGCTTCTGTACATCCTGGATTACATTGGCAATGGTGAAGGTTTTCCCTGAACCTGTAACCCCCAGAAGGGTCTGGTATGGGTCGCCACGCCTTATACCTGCGGCCAGTTCCCCTATGGCCTGCGGCTGGTCACCTGTAGGGGTAAATTCGGATGTGATTTTGAATTCCAATATTAATCTCTGGTTAAGGTTACAAATACCGGTAAATGATCACTGATGCCCCCGTGGTATTCCGCACCGCCGTATGTCCGGTTAGGCACAAACTGCTGGTTCTCTTCATTCTGATACAACATAAATTCCTCTTTCAATATGCGACCAGATTCGTAATCGCAGTTTAGTCCCCCGGGACTGTTAATGACGGCCTTGCTCACGATGATATGGTCTAGCATGTTCCATTTTCCGCGATAATTATAGCTTCCCTCTCCTAGGATGTTATGCATATCGTACATGAGGTTAAATAGTTCCCTGTCCCCTGCATTCTTCCTCTTATTATTGGCAAGCAGCACTTCGAAAACACTCCTGTTGGTAGGTTCGTCATTAAGATCTCCCATGATGATTATCTTGGCCCCCGGTTCCTTATTTAAAAGGGCATCCACTTCCTTGCGGAGTGCAACGGCACAGAAGATCCTTTTGGGTTCGGTTTCTTTCTCCCCTCCCCATCTTGAGCTCCAGTGGTTTACAAAAAAATGCAATCGTTCATTTCCCCTGGTGGTACCTTCAACATACAGGATATCCCGGGTGGTTGCTGTTGAATCAAAAGGAAAGCTGACAGGGATGGCCCTGCTTGAAATTACACGGAAATCCTGCATCCGGTATAGCAGGGCACAGTCTATGCCTCTTGAATCCGGACTTTCATAGTGTACAATGCCATATTCACCTTTTCTCAGGTTTTTGGTCTGTATTAGGTCATCCAGCACCTTTTTGTTTTCCACTTCACTGAGTCCGATGATCTCCGGCAGTTCATCCTTATTTATGGCCCGGATGACGGCGGACAGGTCATCCAGTTTTTTCTGATATTTCTCCATATCCCAGGCTTTCTCTGATTCAGGTGTAAATTCTTTATCCCGGGTTACGGGATTATCTTCAAGATCAAACAGGTTCTCCACATTATAAAATGCGATCGTGAATACCTGGTCGTTTTTCTGACCGGAAAGTATCAGAAACGTTGTTATAAACAAAGAGAGCAGGGTCATTTTCTTCATGATGATAAATTTGGATTTCAAGGTAGTAAAAATACAATTGTTCGGGTTGAAAAAGAACCTTTTAATAAGCACTGCGTAGTAACAGGATATCAAGTCAGTACAGGGGATTATTAACTGCAACTTATGGTGCAGCACAGTGAAGCATTATTAAAAAGGATCGCAAAACTTGTCAGGCAGAACCAGGATCTGGTTGAACAGCATGATAAGCTTAGCAGGGAACATGAGAAATTACAGGCAAAGCTTGATAACTTCAAGCTTGTCATGGCCAGGATGAAGGAGAAAGGGGATATTCCCGATGAAAAGGAACTGGAAAAGCCACATAGCCTGAAATTCAAAATGGCAACAGTCCTGTTTGCCAATGTTCATGGATTCTCCAGGATCTCAGATAGCATGGACTCGGAAAAATTGATGGATGAGCTGGATACAGTCCTTTTCAAGTTTGACATGCTGCTGAAGTACAATAACATCCATAAGATCAAAACGATAGGTGATTCCTACATGTGTGCCGGCGGGATCCCTGTCAAGAACATAACCAACCCCATTGAGGTTGTGATGGCAGCATTGAAGATGCAGCAGTACCTGGAGAAAGTGCGTAAAAGAAGCGGCCATGATATATGGGACCTGAAGATCGGGATTCATACAGGTCCCGTTACAGCTGAAATAGCCGGAAAGAAAAAGATTACCTATGACATCAAGGGGGATACGGTAAATATTGCGAGCCGGATGGAATCATCCGGAGAGGTTGGAAAGATCCTGATCTCCGTGATGACTTATGAACTGGTAAAGGAATTTTTTGTTTGCGAGTATTATGGAAAACTCCCCGTTAAATATAAGGGGGACCTGGAGATGTTTTCTGTAAAGGGGCTTAAACCGGAATATTGCAATGATGGTGATGCCTTCTCGGTCAATGAGAAATTTGATACCAAATTCAAACTTATCCAGTTCACTGATATCCAGGAGATCATTCTTGATAAGCTGGAAAAGGAACTGCCCCGGTACCTGTTCTACCATAATGTGAAGCATACGGTTGATGTGGTTACAGAAGTGGAACTGATCGGCTGGGCAGAGGGGTGTACCGACGATGAAGTATTGTTGTTGAAAACAGCCGGGCTATTTCATGATGCCGGACATACCCTGGCTTATGACGGCCATGAAGAACTGGGCTGTCAGCTTGCAAGGGAATTTTTGCCAAAACATGGTTATACCGAAGAACAGATCGGGAAGATCTGCAACATTATCATGGCGACACAGATGCCTCCCAAACCTTCATCCCTGCTTGAAAAGATCATCTGTGATGCTGACCTGGATTACCTGGGGCGAAGCGACATGATCCCGGTTTCCAATACCCTTTACAAAGAGTTGAATGAACAAGACAAGATCGGTTCATTCAATGACTGGAACAAACTCCAGGTGAAGTTTATTTCCGGGCACCAGTACTTCACTAAAACTGCAAGAAGCCTGCGTGAGGTGAACAAGCAGAAGCAGATTGAAAGGATCAGGAGCCTGATAAACGGGGAATCCCAATAATCTGTTACTTTCTAGGTGTTTCTCAGTATCAATTTGGCCCCTGGGGTGGTTGGGCAGCCATTCTTACACCACAATAAATTAGTACAGGTATTTGGAGAGCATTGCATTTAGTTCTGCTGCCTCAATGGGTTTGGAAATATAATCATTACATCCGCAATCCAGGGCCATTTTACGGTCAGATATCTGTGCATATGCCGTTTGTGCAATGATCGGCAGATCAGGGTAGATTTTCCTGATCTTGCGGGTAGTATCGATACCATTCATTTCGGGCATTCTGATATCCATCAGGATAAGATCAATATCATCTTCTTTTTTCAGTATCTCAATCGCTTGGAGTCCGCTTTTCGCCCAGGAAATTTTCGGATTATGCTTCCGGAGCAGGGTTTCAAGGAAGAGATAGGAAGAACCATCGTCCTCTACGATCAGGATCTTCCTGCCTTTCAGGTCCAGGTTAACCACTTTTGCATCACTCTTCTTCTCTCTTGCCTGGACAGGATCCGGAGCGGGTTCCTTTGTATGCACATACTTCAGTGTAAACTGAAAATCAGATCCCTGTCCTTCCAAAGATTTTACCAGGAGCTCACTTTCCATTTTCTCCACAAGATTCTTACAGATGGCCAGTCCCAGGCCAGTCCCCCCAAATTCCTTGGTATGAGATTCATCAATCTGCCTGAATCGCTCAAAAATGAGCTTTTGCTTTTCATGCGGTATGCCAATACCTGTATCCTTTACAAACAGTCTGATGTTGTTTTCAGGAAGCAGGTCGAAACCAATCTCAATATATCCGTCAGGGGTAAATTTAATGGCATTATGTATGAGGTTGACAAAAACCTGTTTCAGCCTGGCAGGATCTGTATTTACCGTGACTTCCTGCTCAGGTTCAGGGATATGAAGCCTGAATTGGAGGTTAGTCCTGGTTTTAATCTGGGTATCTTCCTTGAATTCGTCATAAAGATCCCTCATAAATTCGAATATCTCCAACGGTTCAATTCTAACACTCAGGTCACCTGCCTCAATCCTTGATATATCAATGATGTCAGAGATGATCCGCATCAGGTCCTTCCCCTTGCTGTTGATGATATCTATGTAATAATTGCTCTGCTCCAAATCGATGTCTTCTTCTTTCAAAAGTGATGAGAATCCCAGGATAGCATTCATGGGAGTCCGTATTTCATGCGACATATTGGCAAGGAAAGCAGACTTCAGCCGGTCAGATCTCTCGGCCTGTTCCTTAGCCCTTTTCAGGTCCTGTTCATAGATCTTTTGTTCGGTAATTTCTTCCAGAACCCCTACAAAATTGGATACCTGCTCATTTTCATCTAATATGGGGGAGACGGTTATGGATAGCCATACCGTTCTGTTATCTCTCATGGTGTATTCCAGTTCTCCCTTCCATATTTGACCTGCCTGGATAGTGTTCCACAGGTCCTTGTAATTCTTTACGGGGAATTGTCCTCGTGTTATTTCAGTGGGAGTAGTTCCTATGACCATCTCAGGATCCATGCCTGTAAACCGGGTAAAGGTATTGTTGACATAGATGATCCTGGTATCGGTATCGGTGATGACTACTGAAACGGGACTCTGTTCCAGGGCTGTCAACAATTGCCGGATCCGTGTCTCAGCCTTCTTTTTATGCCGGAGATCGGTCAGCGAGCCGACAATACACTCGGGTTTGCCCGTTTTCGTCGCATATCAGCCGGCTGGTAAGGCTGCAGGGAATGAGACTGCCGTCAATATCCTTTACGTCAATTTCAAAATCCCTGATGTATCCCTTTTCAAGCAGTTCCTTCAGCAAAGGTTCACGGACATCCGGATCATAATAGAAAATAAGCACTGGCTTACCGATCAGGTCTTCCCGTTTATATTTTGTTATGCGTTCTACCGAGGGTGTCACATTCAGAAGTGTACCGTCCAGGCTTGCTTCATAAAATATATCAACGACATTCTCAAAGATCTTCTTGTATTTCTCCTGGCTGCTCAGGATGGCCTGTTCGGCAATTTTTCTTTCTGTAATATCCCGTACGAAGGCCACCACATATTCATCTCCTTCAAAAGTAATATGGCTGGCGGAGATTTCAACCGGAATGGTTTCTCCGTTCTTTTTCTGATGAAGGGATTCGAGTGTTTTACTGCCGCTCTTCCTGAGCTGGTCCCAGAACAACTCTTTCTTCTTTACAGGGAATTTGGGGTCAAAATCGTAGGCATGCATGGATAATAATTCCTCACGGGAATAGCCCAGCATCCTGCTGGCAGATGGATTTACATCAATCACCCTTATATCAGGGGACAACCAGTAGACACAGTCGGAATAATTGTCCAGTGTAAATTGTGTCAACCGCAGCTTCTGGTACATTTCCTTCCTGGAGATGGCATTATACAGAATGGTCGCAGTATACCTGAGCAGGTTCCCGTACTGTGTGGGCCAATTTTGATCCTTTAGGGGTTCACCTGAAAACCCCAGGGTGCCAACCAGGCTGTTTTCAGATATAATAGGTACAAAAAAGAGCGCATGAAATCCATAGGCTTCGAACCACTTTTTTTCACCGGATGCTCCTGCTGGTAGATCATCAGGCGTATTGATGATGACATCTTCCATCTTCTGCAGAGTTGCAAAACTGTGGCTGAACATTTCTACTGGCAGGTTCTGTACTGTTTCAATCTGTGAAAAGGCAGGATCATAACTCCATTCATGCGTAATGGATAAGGATTTGCCCTTGTCGGTGATCATGTATATCGCGCCCCTCCTGGCATCAATGTATTCACTCACTTCCTGTAAGGTATATTCTATCCCCATATCAATCTGGTCATCAGGCATGTTAAGAAAACGACTGCTGATCTTTAATACCATCTGTTCAAACATCAGGTGCATTTTCAATTCTTCCTGTTCTGCCTTACGCTGGCTGATATCCCTGATAATGGACATGATGGCTTTCGTGCCTTTGTAATCAATGATCTGGTTATGGACCTCCGCCACCTTCAGACTGCCATCCTTGCATTTGAGATCTTGTTCAAACAATGCTGATTTACCGCTCATCAGCTGTTGAATAAGTTGACCTCCCGGCCCTGTTTTACCCGGGGCACTGAAATCGGCTATGCTCATGCCAAGTATTTCCGCCATGGAATAACCCAGGAACTCAGATGCACTCTTATTGCAATCCAGGATTGTCCCGGGACCCTTATCCGGTATCATATGTATCAGTAAGGGATCAGATAGACCATCAAGCAGCTGCTTTATATTTGTTGCGCCTTTAAGGACATCCTGTTCCGCTTCAATGCGTTCGGTGATGTCTCTTGACACGGTTTGAATGGCGAAGGGTTTATTATCTTTCCTGAGAAGGGTAACCTTAGTCTCCACCCAGATATTTGTGTTGTCTTTTCTTTTTAATTGAGTTTCAACGGCTTCCAATTTTCCGTCTGATTTGATTTTTTCCAGCAGACGGCCGGCGATCTTGGCAAATTCCAGGGAAAGGTACGGCAGGTCTTGATAGGCTAGTCCAATAAGCTCATCAGCAGTGTAACCGAACATCTTCTCATGAGCAGGATTGCAATATTCAACAATTCCATCCAGGTTATACAGTGAGATACTCTCTTCTAAAAGATCCAGGTACGACTGGATCAGAAGATCAGCAGGCAAAATCGGTTTGGATTTCCTTTGGGACATAAGCAGTGGACAACAGAATGCCTAAAAGTATAAAAAAATCAATATTAGTAATAATGTTGGTATAGACTAATTTACCAACGGAATCGTTGCATTGATAGAATATGCATATATTTATACTAATAAAGCACTACCATGAAAAATAAATTTTTCCTGTTTACTCTTTTGATGATGTTAGCCTGGGAGCTGCCTGCACAGCATCTGGCTGCCTATCTTGATTACATGGACAGGTTCTTCGTTTTTGACCATGGGGAAACCAAACAGCTTGAAAGCTATAAACTTACCTCCTTTCAGGTGGGAGGTAATTGCGTCGGGTATGTAAATTATCATGGTGACCTAATGGTATATCACAATGGTTCGGCCAGGTTACTGGAAAGGACTCGCCCCACCGAATATCTTGTGACCGATTACCTGATGGGGTATTCAATCAACAGTGTGCTCAAGGTATTTGATGATGGAGAGGTTAAAATGCTATGCCGCAATACCAATGGATATATTGTGGAAGATAGCCTGATCACCTTTTATGATGAGGTGCAACAACAATTAAAGGTATATCATAACGGGCAGACCCGGGTTATTGAGGATGGACTGATGGAATGGCCAATCAGGTCCTATCAATCCGGAGATAACATCCTTGCATATATAACCACTTTTGATAACAAGTTTAAGATCTATTACAAAGGGGAAGTGATCATTGTTGATCACAATGTCCAGGAGACCATTTACAAGGCCGGCCGTGACATCGTCGGGTTTATGAACCTGGTTACAAACGCATTTATGGTCTTCTACAAGGGAGAATTCTATGAACTCGAGGCATTTAAACCGATCTCATTTCAAATGGGGGATGAGATGATGGCTTATGTAACCCAGGAAGGTGATTTCAAAATATTTGAGGATGGAGAACTGGTCACCATCTTTACCTTTCCACCGGATAAATACATACTAAAGGACAGTACACTGGTTTTTGAGGATCAAACTTTTCTGAAAACCTGGTGCAACGGGAGTGTTATTGAGATCGAAAGGTATATCCCCAGGCTCTACAAGATATCAGAAAAGTCCCTGGCTTATATAGATATCAATAACGGGATAAAAGCCAATATCCGCTGCCGGCCCGTTCATGTTTCTTATGAGATGGTGAATGACCTGGACCTGGTCAGGAACATTATCATTTATAACGTGGGGGTAAATACGGTCAAGATCTGGTACGAGGGGAAGCTCTATTAAATGTCAGGGTTTTGAATAGTCAGATTCCTGCTTGAGTTCTTTTACCTTATGTTGTTTTTCTTCCGTTGATAATCCTATGAAATTTACCGAGACGGTTATGAAGGATGCGATCCCTGCAATCGTCAGCAGGATGGTGAATATATCGCCAAAAGGGACAAGGTAATACATGGCCGTCATAATGAGGGCCACCCAGACACCTGCACACCATGGACAGGTAATGATCTCCTTGATCACATAGAAAACATAAAGCTTTTCTCTTGATTTTAAAAAATCCCGAAAAAACTTAAAGATTTTATCAAAAACCAGTATCCTGGTAAGCCGGTATGTCGCAACGGACAGCAACGCGATATCCCCGAGCCTGAAATCTTCACTGGTGATTCCATTGATCCGGAAGAGGTAGGCAAGTCCCACAAGACATGCGACATAAAACAGAGTTGCAAGAAAATTCCAGGATTTCTGCTGTTCGTTGAGGGTTTCTGAACTGTTTTCCATAGCTTGTATTATGTGGATTCCGCTCCGAAATTAGTAAAAAAATGGAAACTTAATAGCTGAGTTTCAAAACAGGCTGATCCCAAAATAACTATTTCATCCCCAGTTTCTCACCTTTTGACAGCATGTTAATGGCTTCACCCAGTCTGCGTAATTTGGTTTCTACCTGTTTGGCATCCATGATCCACCCGATATAATTTCGTCTATAGGATGGGGCCAGCTTGTTAAAATGGCTCCTGGCAGCAGGGTTTTTATCCAGGGCCTCCTCGAACCAGGAAGGGGTGTCTGGCACCTTGGGTTTCTGTTTCAATGAAGGATCCGGCAGCAGGTTCTGGTTTTTTGCAAATTGGTAAAGCTCAAGTCCTTTCGCTGTCATTTTTCCCTGTTTGGTTAATTTCTTAACCCTGATGACATTTGACACTGACCAGGTGCTTTTCATTTTTCGCGGGGTAAATTTCTGCATATACCTTTCTTCGTCAATCCTTCTGACAGTACTGTCGATCCATCCAAAACAAAGTGCTTCTTCCACCGCATCATTATAGGGGATGGATGGTTTTCCGGTATGTTTTTTATAGTATTCCAGCCAGATAACGGTTTCGGTTTGATGGTATTCCTGTAACCATTCACGCCATTGCTCCCTGGTGTACAGGTAGATAGAATCAATTCCTTGCATAAGTTGATTTACAACATGTTAATAAATATCCAGATCCCTTCCCACGATAATCTTCCCATCATAAATGCCGAAAATTTCTTCAAGCAATTCCTCTTCGGTTGATCCCCAGAACAGGATATGATAAAGTACTACCAGTCCCGGATCAGCCTGCCTGGCAATTCCGGCAAGTTCCAGGGTTGATGTATGGTGTGCGGCATGATAGGATTTCCAGGATTCAGACTTTTTTTCATAACCTGCCTGGGAGTATACCTCATGAACAAGGATATCTGCCCCGGACGCATACTCAATGATCTTTTCAGAGGGAGCTGAATCGCCTGAAATCACAATGACCTTGTCGGGGGTTGTGAAGCGGAATCCCCAGGCATTTGGCCACGTTCCGTGTATCACCCGGAATGCCTCTGCCCTGATATGTTCATCCTGGTAAAAGAGTCCCTCTTTTAATATTTCATGACAATTTACCCTCCATCCGACATCATTGGCAGGTTCTGTACCGTATAGCCGGTACCCGATATCCTCCCTGTAAGCTTCCAGGATGTGGTCTGTCATTTCCTTAATTCCAGCCGGGCCGTAAACTTCAAGCGGTTCATCCCTGCCCATGACCCAGGGGGTCAGTATCAGGTCAGGATAACCGGTGGTGTGATCCGAATGAAAATGGGTCAGAAAGGCCCGTTTAATATTTTTTACGTCCAATCCTTCAATATTGCCACCGAATCGAGGGGATAGGGCAGCCGCCCTGCGGATCAAACCCGGACCAAAATCCACCACATAAGGGACATCATTGACCACAATGGCCAGTGCACAACCTGATTGTTCAGGTGAGGGGTTTGGATTCCCTGTACCCAGCAACACTAATTTCGTTACCTCAGAATCGGAAAAATCCCGTTGGGCATATGTTCCCTGCTGGATTAACAGGGCGCATAGTAAGACTGCTATTTGCTGGAATTTCATATGATATAAAAATTTCGTTACCGGTGTGATCCATGGTTTTATGATGGATCATCCTTCGGTCCCCTAAATTTATATCAGATTTAATTGCCAGCCAAACCGTGCCTGAGGAGCCTTTTTTCATTGATACGGGCATCATTCAGAAAGAAGTACGTTTCCAGGATCTTTCCTGTTCCCTTTGCATAAAGGGTATTTATGTACCTTGGATTTTGAATTCCAGGAATTTCCTGCGGCATGGTAAAGGTACCTTTGTAATTGAGTGTTTCGAAAGTTCCGGCTGGAACAGTGACCTCGCCTTCCATTACTTCCATTTGATATGTCAGCGTATAGAGTGTATCCCCATTATGTTTTTCGGTTTTACTTGCCAGGACTTCTGTAAAATTGTCCTGTGCAAACCTGATGATACCATTAACATCCACCAGGTATCCCGAAGAATCCCTGAGCATGGCAATAATCTGCCACTGGCCGCCATTCAATGGGTAATTTGTTCCTTCGAATATAAAATAGCTGGAACCGTTGATAAGGGTATTACCTGTGATGATGACACTGTCAGTCCGGGACTGTGGCAAGGCGTTTCCGTTCAGATCGATCTGGTAGTGGGCATAGATCCAGTAATTACCAATCTTCATGGGCGTATAGGTAGATTCAGGAGTCAATTCAGGATCAGGGGTTTTCTGGCATGCAGAAAGCAGGACCGTTGCAAGGCCCAGGACAAGCAGTTTTCTCATTTTCAGTGTAAGTTTAGTTTAACAATTGGTATTGAAAAATGAGTAAAACTGTTTCGATATATAGTTGGATTGATGTTATCCCTGCTTATTAGAACGAAGATCCCGGATTATTATTATAGCGGTTTTTTCCGGAGATATATTACTTTTAAAGTCACAATTAAAAATGCATGGATTTATTAAATGATAACTGGTGTGTCATCATACCGATGGCAAACGAAGAAGAAGAATTCCACCCCCTGATCTCCAGGTTGAAAGAAATGATGGACAGGCTACAAAGCGGGAAGGTTTACCTGGTGGTGGATACGGTATCGGTAGATGATACCCGTGAACTTTGCGAAAGGATTAGTAAAGAAGATGATCGGTTTGCCACCGTTTGGGCCCCGGAAAACAGGAATGTCGTTGATGCTTACATGAGAGGGTACTATACAGCCCTTGAGAATAACCATGAACTGATCATCGAGATGGATGCAGGCCTGTCACATGACCCCTATGCCTTACCCATGTTTCTTAGGATTCTGAATGAGGGCAATGAATGTGCTTTTGGTAGCCGGTTCATCAACGGAGGATCCATTGTCGACTCTCACCTCAGAAGACGGTTTCTATCCAAGGCTGGTTCTCTGCTCGCAAATATCTGCCTGGGCACAAAACTCTGGGATATGACTTCAGGGTACCAGGGTTTCAGCAGGAAGATCGTAGAGAAGTTTGTTAGGCTTGAACTCAAGTCTACCGGTCATTTTTACCAGACTGAGCTGCGCTTCCTGCTCAAAAAAACCAGGTATATGGAAGTTCCCATTCATTATAAGGCACCTTCACCCAATGTCAATATAGCCTCTATCCTTAACTCATTGAAGTGCCTGATCTTTTATACTTTTATGAGGTTGTTCAACAGGGTGGACTATCTGATGATCTAATAAGAAAATGATGGAAATTGCAGTTATTGGAGCAGGCATTTCAGGTTTATCAGCTGCCAGGTTGCTGGAAGAAAGCGGGCATGCTGTAACCGTCCTTGAGGGTTCCGGGAAGCCGGGCGGACTGATAAGGTGTGATGTTGTTTCAGGTGGATTGTTTCACCGGGTGGGTGGGCACATATTCAATACAAAAATAGACAGGGTGGCCAAATGGTTCTGGTCTCAGTTTGACCGGGAAAAAGAATTCATCAAGGCAAAAAGAAATGCTAAAATTTTATTTGAGGGGCAACTGGTTGGGTACCCCATAGAAAACCATCTTTATGAATTATCCCCTGAGAAGGTAAAGCGTATTATCCATGAATTAATGATTCTGGAAGGCAGGGGATATAAGGCCCCGTTTTCATATAATAATTTCGAGGAATTCCTGCTTGGGAACTTTGGGGAAACACTTTATCAGATCTATTTCAAGCCCTATAATCAAAAAATATGGCACACGGATCTGACCGAAATATCCCTGGAATGGCTTGAGGGCAAATTACCCATGCCAAATTATCGTGAAATTATCTCTAGAAATATCACCCGGGAGGGTGAAACGGAAATGGTTCACAGTTCGTTTTACTATCCTTTCACAGGAGGCTCACAATTCATCGCTGACCGGCTGGCAGAAAACCTGGATATCCGGTACGGGGTTCGGGTTGCACAGATTGAAGCATCTGAAAATAAAATAAGGATTGAAGGCAGTATATACGACAGCATGATCTACACCGGTGATATCAGGTTGTTGCATAACATGCTGAATGTCAATGATGAAGGACTGGTGTCATCCCTGAAGTCAGTCAGCAGCCTGCGTTCCAATGGTACCAGTAACCTGTTTTGCGAGACGGATGATACTGATATTTCCTGGCTTTATATTCCCGGATCCTCGACCCGGGCCCATAGAATTATTAATTCCGGGAACTTCAGTCCGAATAACAATCCGCCCGAAGGCCGCAAAACATGTACAGTCGAATTTTCCGGGGAGGTATCACGGGAGGATATGGAAAAAGAGATCAAGGTACTGCCCGGGAATCTGAAAGTACTGGATATGAATTATGAACCCAATTCTTATGTGATCCAGACCAGCGGGGTGCGTGAGAAAATTGACCACATCAGGTCTAAACTCAGGAAATACAAAATTTTTCCCATCGGACGCTTTGCGGAGTGGGAATATTACAATATGGATAAGGCCATAGATTCTGCGATGAACTGTGTGGATTTCCTGAAAGATTAGCCTGAAGTTCATGTCATACCTTATGCGGTTAGCATTATATTGAATAGTCAATTGAAAACCGTACCTTCGCTAAAATTTTAATTTTGATATGGGTAGATCGCAAGAATCATTCAATAAGAAGGAAATAAGAAACCGGAAAGAGAAAAAGAGAAAAGAGAAGGAGAAAAAGAGGTTGGCCAGGAAAGAAATTGAGAAAAAAGGCGGTCTTGATGACATGATTGCGTATGTGGATGCGGAAGGAAATATTACATCCACACCTCCTGATCCGAGTAAAAAAGATGAGGTCAAATTAGAAGATATTGAAGTTAGTGTACCCCAAAGTGAGGATATACCAGTGGACCCCATAAGAAAGGGAGTTGTAACCTTTTTTAACGATTCAAAAGGTTTTGGTTTTATACGGGATTTAGAAACGAAGGTATCTGTTTTTGTACATATAAATGATGTTCTCGAAGATATCACTGAAGGTAATAAAGTAAGCTTCGAAGTTACAATGGGGCATAAGGGGCCTGCTGCAATCCAGGTAAAAATTGACAGAGAGAGTTAAACCAAATCCCTTTGTAAATCAGACATCAGGTTTATACTGGCTTATTTCCTGATCTATCAGACATTTCAATTCGTGTTCTTGGCAAGCTTCCAGGGTATTTTAGCTGGAGAAAGCTGATTAGTTTTTCCCGGACAAGTACCCGCAGGTCCCAGGCAGTGGGAGAATCTGCGGTACTCATTAGTGCACGGATCTCGAGTGACTGATCCGTTGCATTCGTAACCTGCATGACATTTGTTTGACCATCCCAGAGATCACTTTCCTCAAGTATCCTGGTGAATTCACTTCGTAACTCATCCACTGGCACTGTATAGTCTGTATAAATAAAAACCGTTCCAAGAATATCTGAAGATACACGGGTCCAGTTCTGGAATGGCTTTTCAATGAAATATGTAGAAGGAACAATCAATCGTCGCTTATCCCAGATCCTTACTACGACGTAGGTAAGGGTAATCTCTTCGATCCATCCCCATTCGTTTTCCACGATTACGACGTCATCAATCCGTATCGGTTGGGTCAGGGCAATCTGGAAACCAGCCAGTACAGATGCTATTACTTTTTGTGCAGCGAAGCCGATGATGATCCCTGCCACACCTGCAGATGCAAACAAACTTACGCCAATGCTCCTGATGCCATCAAAGGACATCAAAGCGATGGCAATGGCGACGAGGATCACAATAAAAATGATGATGTTTTCCAAAACCCTGAATTGCGTAAAAATTTTCCTGGCTTTAAGGTTATCCTTTTCAGAGATATCATATCGACGGAGGATGACTTCCCGGGAAAGATTAATAGAGCGGATTAAAAACCATGAGATAATGAAGATTATTGCCAGTTTGAAGAAATATCCGGTGAATACAGAGATCTCTTCCCCTCGTGAAAACAAACCCTGAAGGATTATTAAATCTATCAGCAGAATAAGAAACAGTACAGGATAACGGAACTTTAACCAGGCTATTCTGATTAAATTCTCTGGAGATCTTCTCCCTGTTCTTATCAGGAGCCTGGAAATAATAAAATAGATCAGGAGGCTTAAGAGGACTATAGACAATGCTATAATCCACACAGACCCGGTCGTGTTTCCTATTATGTTCCAATTCTTAAGGATGCGATTCAGCATTTCATTCATGACAGGAATCTATTGATTATACATTGTTTGAATTTGAGCATTACTATCTTTTACTCAAAAGTGAAGCAAGTTAATTAATATGGAAAAGGGACCCAAACACTGAACATCATTTTTCATTGCCTATCATTTTCAATATTTCTCTTCTTTTGGCAACCAGGTCTGTCAGTTCGAGGACCATATCCTCATTCACCTTTCTTGCCATTGGGATCACAAACTTTTCGGTTTGATCAAGGTAATCGGATATCTTCTGATCAGTGTGGGTGTCACGGTGAAGATCAGTCAGGTTACTTATCCGGTCGGCACATTTAAGTATCAAAGCATTCCTTGAACCTATGCTGAGTATCCTTTGCAGGTATTGGAATTTTGATTCCTCCTTTCGTTTTGTCACCTCTGAAACAAGCTCAACTACCCGTGGGCCTTCGTGATCAATCCACCTGATCTCATCCATGTGTGCTTCGGGTAGGTCTTCAAGGAAATCATGAAGCAGGGAGGCTTTCAGCAGAACGCTGTCGCTGTAAAATTTATAATCAAGCAGGATACCCAGTGTTGAAAAACTATGCCTGAACTGGTTGCCTCCCACTTTTCGCCGTACTTTGATCAGGGCAGTTGCTTTAATGATATAGGGGGCAAGCACAAGGTTTCGTAAAGCTTCCTGATCGTTCATGGTTGGAATGTTTTTTGTCTCACAAATTTACCAGGTTTAATATCACAAACTTCAAGCCAGAAATAGTATTTTACTCATTATTAAAATATTAGGTAATTTTATCAGTAAAAATACCAAGGAAAGTGCTGGTTTTTGTGCGCAATTATGGTTAATATTTTTAACTTATCTTATGTGAATTTATTACAAGTGTGAAACTTTAGTAATATTATTATGATGATACCGGAACGGCAGACTGCTGATAAAATACATGTGGCGGCCTTGAAGCTACTTGAGAATCCAGGTATCCGGTTAGATCATGATGAAATATGCCTGCTACTCCTGAAAGCCGGAGCAAAAGAGGGCAGATCCACCAATGTAATCCGGTTCCCGGAGGAGTTTATTAAGGAAAAGCTTGCCCTTTTGCCTAAAGAGTTTGTTTTTGCCAACAGGGAAGGAAAGGGTAAAATAACGAGCTCTACATCTGAAGCCGTGATCTGGTCGGTACCAGGTATGAAAATAGTAGAAAACAACAAGGCACGTTCATTTTCTTCAAAGGATATGGTAAAAGTTACTCGACTGCTTCACCAGCTGGAGAATGTGGATGGAGTTTTTGGATTTGCCCTGCATGATATTCCAGCTCAGGCCTGTGATGTAGTGGGACTGCGAATTATCGCCGAGAATACCAATAAACA
>SDBT01002849.1_pt1 | contig 30227 bp, 41 predicted proteins | sample 2277101 | NCBI WGS metagenome assembly SDBT01 (sample SAMN10404973, study PRJNA504765) | marine sediment metagenome | isolation source: marine sediment core GS10_PC15, 103 cmbsf | place: Arctic Ocean: Southern Knipovich Ridge | collected 2010
TTTGATTTTGTAAATTCTGAACTTTCTATTTTTGGCAAACATAGAAAGCTGCTGAAAGTTTTAAAGAAATATAAATTAAATCCCGAAGATACTTATTATGTTGGCGACGAAACAAGAGACATCGAAGCAGCCAAGAAATCAGGAATAATATCCGTAGCAGTAACTTGGGGATACGAATCAGAAAACGTAGTAAAAAAAGCAAAGCCAGATATACTAATAACTAAAGTCGAACAATTACTTGATTTAGGAAAATAGTCCCATGAAACCAAAAAGATTGCCTTTTAAAGAATTTAAAGATATTTACAGCAAAGTTCCTAGACTTGGAGTTGATGTGGTTTTTAGAACGGATGAGGGGATACTTCTAACAAAAAGGTCGATTGAACCACACAAAGGAGAGTGGCATATTCCAGGTGGGACAGTACTTTTTGGAGAAAAGTTGGATGAGACAGTTAAAAGAGTTTCTAAAGAAGAGTTGGGAATAGTTGTTGAGATATTAGAAATACTAGGAGTAATCGAATATTCGATAGAAAACGAAGGAGGTAGACATACTGTAACAATTGAATATCTAGTTAAACAAACCTCAGGTAAGTTAAGGGGGAGTGATCAAGGAGAACAAATCGATTTTTTCAAAACTGTTCCAAATAATATGCTTCCTGAACAAGGAGAGTTCTTAATAGAAAAGAATTTGTTGAAATAACTACCTCTTTGGGGATTGTTTCTTTCTTCTTGCCTTACCACCTTTACCGGCTTTTCTTCGCTCTCTAATCCTAGGGTCTCGTGTTAAAAGACCGGCTTTTTTGAGAGGTGGTCTGAATTTGTCTTTGTTATATGCATTCAAAGCTCTTGCTATTCCATGAGTAACAGCTCCCAATTGTCCTTTCTTTCCACCACCAACAACCTTCACTGTTACGTAGTATTTGCCTTCTATTTCGGTTACCTCAAAGGGTTTATTCCAGACATTTTTGTCTAGCGAGTACGGAAAATATTTCTCTATGGATAGGTCATTTACTATATTCTTCCCTCTTCCTTTGTATAAACGGACCCTAGCAGAAGCACTTCTTCGCCTTCCCACTGCATATGTATATTTTTTTTTAGACTTTTTTGGCATCTTTAAACCTTTCTTCATAAGGATGTTCTGAACCAGAAAATACTTTTAATCTTACCATTCTTTTACTGTTAAGACGGTTTTTAGGAAGCATTCTTTTTACAGCTAACTGAATAACTTTTTCAGGATGTTCATCTATCATTTTTTCAAAAGAAACTTCTTTAAATCCTCCCGGATATCCCGAGTGTCCGTAGTAAACTTTTTGAGACTTTTTCTTTCCTGTTAGCTCGACATCTTTAGCGTTAACAACAACCACATAATCACCCATGTCCATGTGTGCCGAATAATCAGGTTTGTGTTTACCCATAAGGTAAGTAGCAATTTGGGTTGACATTCTTCCCAAAATAGCCCCCTTGGCGTCAATTAAATGCCATTGTCTTTTTACATCTTTGTGTCTTGGTTGGTACGTTTTCATATTAAAAAGTTATTAATTATTTTGTTTTCTTGCTCTTTCTTTCTGATTTCTTACTTGTTTTTGTTTTTTTCTGTCCTTTTTTCTTCTTATCTTTCTGTTCATCTTCAACTTCTACTTGGTCCACCCATTCAAATCTCGCCATTTTTGTATTATCACCTCGTCTTTGACCAAGTGGGATTATTCTTGTGTAACCACTTTCTCTTTTAAACTTAGGTGCAATTTCATTAACTAATAGTTTTGCTGTTTTTTTGTCGTTAGCAAGATAAGCCAACACACTTCTGTAAGATGCAAGCGTGCCTTTTTTAGCAGTTGTTACCAGTTTTTCTACCGGTACCTGAACAGCCTTTGCTTTAGCCATCGTAGTCTCTATTCTCCCATACTTAACCAAGGCCACTATTAGCGACCTATACATAGCATCTCGCGCCGTTCTACTACGAGACAGCTTCTTGCCATAAATTCTTTTTTTCATGACTTAATCTCCTCGACATTAACTCCCTTTTCGGCCAAAGCTACATCAATTATCTTAAGAGATTTTTCTCCTAAGTTTCTAACCTTCATAAGCTCTTCTCTGTCTGCATTAACTAAATCTTCAACAGTATGAACATCTGCTTTAACCAAAGCGTTTGCAACTCTTGTTGGAAGTCCTATTTCTTCAACAGATAATTTACCTGTTGGACCAAGAACATCAATTTGTGTATCTTCTTCTTTGACAACAACCTTTTTGGGCGATACAACTTGATTAAAGTAAGAAACCAAAATATCGGCTGCTTTTTTTAAAGCAAGTTTTGGCTCAATGGTTCCATCTGTCCAAATTTCCATTACCAGCTTGTCATAATTAGTCAGTCTTCCGACTCGGGTTTCCTCCACTTTATAATTTACTCTTGTTATGGGCGAATAGGACGCATCAAGAGGAATAACGCCAATTCCTTTCACTTCACTATCTTCTTCAGCAAGCACATAACCAACTCCGGCTTTAATTTGCAGTTCAGCACTTAATTTTGAACCCTTGTTAAGGTTGGCCAAGACCAACTCTGGGTTAACAATCTTTAGAGTAGCCGGCAGTTTTATATCTTTTGCTCGAACTTCACCCGGGCCAGTAACTGAAATTGTGGCTTTTTCAGGTTTTTGAGACTCAAGCATTTCTTTTTCAATATTTACATCTACAACAAATGACAGTTTCTTAAGGTTTAAAACAAACTCCACAACATCTTCCTTCATGCCTTTCAAAGTAGAAAATCTGTGTTTAACACCTGCTACTTTAACACTCGTTACGGCTGCGCCGGATAAACTCATTAAAAGAACTCTCCTTAGTGAATTACCCAAAGTGTGCCCATAACCGCTTTCGAGTGGTGAAATTACAAGCCTAGCATAGTTTTTCTTTTTCTTTTCTGTTTTTATTTCAAATATTGGTTCGTTCATTAAAATCACCTCCTTTATCTTGAATAGAATTCTACGATATCCTGCATAGAGATTGGTTCTGTTACATCATCCGCAACCGGCTCCCGAACAATTTTACCTATTATTGCTTTTCTTACTAACCATTCCGGCGTTTTGTAATCTTTATCTTCCAATAGTTTTTTAATAGCAGGGATTTCTGCAGCAGACAAAGACAAACTGACCGTTTCTCCTGCAGACACTTGATAAGAAGGAATATTCACCTTTTTACCGTTCACTAATACATGTCTATGTGAAACAAGCTGTCTTGCAGCAGGCCTTGTTGGTGCAAAGCCTAATCTATACACCACATTGTCCAGTCTTCTCTCTATTAGGGAAATAAGCCTGTTTCCGGTGTTTCCTCTTGCCTTGAAAGCCTGGTTAACATATCCCTTAAACTGTCTTTCCATCACTCCATATAGCCTCTTGACCTTTTGCTTCTCTCTTAGCTGTCTGCGATACTGTGACGGTCTCCTTCTTGAACCCTTGGGTCCATGAACTCCAGGAGGAACAGTCAAGCGAGTAAGTTTTGCACCTTTACCAAAAAGGTCCACACCCTCAGCTCTTGATAGTCTGTCTTTTGGTCCTGTATATCTTGCCATCTTGTTAAACCCTTCTTTTCTTCTTAGGTCGCGGTCCGTTATACGGCATTGGGGTAACATCAGCAATTAAAGATATTCTCAATCCGGCTGCTTTAATAGCACGAAGTGCAGCATCTCTACCCGGACCAGGACCTTTTACATAAACTTCAACCTCTTTCAAGCCATATTTTTCCTTTGCCTCTTTAACCGTGGTGTCAACAGCTGTCGTGGCAGCAAAAGGTGTAGATTTTCTGGTACCCTTGAAGCCACTTGATCCTGCTGACCCCCAATGTAAAGTCTTACCCGTATCATCAGTTATGTTTACTAACGTGTTATTAAAGGAGGCAGAAACATATATCCTCCCTGTTTCGTAATTCTTTGTTTTTGCCATAATATATATTTTAAATTAATTTATTATTTTTGTATCTTTGTAAGAGCCTCTTTCCTGAATGCACCAACTGTTCTTCTTTTGCCTCTCTTTGTCCTGGCGTTTGACTTTGTCCTTTGGCCACGAGCAGGAAGACCCCTTGTGTGTCTTATACCTCTGTATGTGCCGATTTGTTTAAGGCGGTTAATATTTCCTCTTACTTGTCTTGCAAGCTCGCCTTCCGTGGAATACTCATCAATTTTTGAAGCTATCTTTGCTACCTCATCTCTTTTTATATCCTTCATTCTTATTGAAGAATCCATTTTCAGTTCTTCAAGTATCTTTTTAGACAACGACCAGCCTATGCCTCTTATGTTGGTTAAAGCATAGTCTACTCGCCAATTATCTTGCAGTTCTATTCCTGAAATTCTTGCCATCTTTTATCTATAAATACTATCCTTGACGCTGCTTGTGTCTTGGGTTTATACATATAACATAAACAACCCCGCGTCTTCTAACTATTTTGCAGTTTTTGCATCGTTTTTTTACAGATGAGTTCACTTTCATATTACCTTCCGAGTTTTGCTACAATCCTACCCCTTTTTTCATCATAAGGTGTCATCTCTACATCTACCGTGTCTCCAGGAAATATCCTTACATATCTCCTTCTAATACTACCTTTAAGGGTTGTTAATACAATCCTGTCGTCTGCAAGTCGCACCTTAAACATAGTATTTGGCAAAGCCTCCAAAACTTCGCCGGTTATAAATTCGTTCTTACTAGTATTTTTCATAAATCTTTACTTGCTGTGGCACAGAAAAATGACCACTATCACACCAAGCTAGACTCGGTTAAGACAAGTGGTCTTTTTGAATCTATTGCTACAGTCTCTTCAAAAAGTGCAGATATTTTACCATCACGTGTGGCTATTGTCCAGCCATCTTCTTCGAGCCTAACCTTACTTTTCCCCTTTGTATACATCACTTCAATAGCTAAAACCATTCCATTGACAATTATTGGACTATCATTTTTTGCACCCCGCACAAAACATGGAATTTGAGGTTCCTCGTGAAGTTTCTTTCCTATTCCATGTCCAACAAGTGATCTTACTGGTGAAAGCTTATGTTTTTTTAAAGTCTGTTCAATTTTTTCTGAAATATCATATATCCTATTGCCGATATGTGCCTGATCAATAGCTTTTGATAATGTTTCTTCTCCAATTTTTAAGAACTCCTGATTGTCTTTACCAATACCTACTCCAACACTAAAAGAAGTATCTGTATGAAAACCCTTGTAATAAATTCCAACATCTACACTTACTATGTCTCCCTGTTTGAAAACTATATTGTCTTTTGGTATTCCATGCACCAAGCCATCATTTACATTCACACAAGTGCTCCATGAGTAGCCGGGCACCATCTTAAAAGAGGGTTTACCCCCCGCCTTTTTAATTAGGGTAGTAGCAAGATTTTCAATACTGGATGCCCTTACCCCTTCTTTAATATTTGTTTTGACCTCATCTTTGATTTTAGCTAGACGTTTCCCGCCTTCCTTCATTGCTTTAATCTCTTCATCTGTTTTTATAAATATTCCCTTAGTTATCTTTGGCATTTGTTCCTTTCAACTTAGACAAAATGTCTTTGTGAATCACTTCAATTGGTCTTTCTCCGTCAATACGAATCAGCTCTCCTTTTTTATCTACGTAATCAATAAGCTTCTTAGTATTGTCTTTGTAATACCGAAACCGTACTTTTATCGATTCAGGCTTATCATCCTCTCTGATAATTAATTTACCCCCACATTTACAACTCCCCTTTGGAGGAGGATCGGTAACCAAGTTATATACTTCTCCACATTTTTCGCACGTTCTTCTTGCCGAAAGTCTTCTAACAGCTTCTTTTTCACCTATATCTAGCAAAATGATTGCGTCAATATCGTCACCTTTTATCTCTAGAAATTGCTTTAAAGCTTCGTATTGAGAAATAAACCTAGGAAATCCTTCAAACAAAATATCACCCATGGTCGAGTGGTTCTCTTTAAGAAAATCAACCACATGCATTGTCATCTCCTGTTCTGGAATTAGCTTTCCACCATCAATGATTTCTTTAATTCTCTTATCTTTTTTTGCTAAATCTCGAGAAAGTTTACCTGTTTGAAAATAATAAAGCCCAAGCTTTTTTGAAAGCAAATCAGCCTGAGTTCCTTTTCCTGATGCTGGTGATCCTAATAAAATAATGTTCATACTACCTTAAAAACGAATCGTACCTAGTCATTACCAACTGGGATTCAATATCTCTTGTAACCTCCAAAATAACCGATACAACAATTAGTATCCCTGTACCACCTATTGCAAAGTTTGAAAAGCCAAGAACATTCTGAAAAAGCGAGGGAAGAACCGCGATAAACCCAAGAAATAGTGCCCCCACCAAAGTAATTCGATTCAAAACTTTAGACAAGTACAGCACAGTTGCGCTACCAGGTCTGATACCGGGTATATATCCACCGGATTTTTGTAAGTTTTCGGCAATCTTCTCGGGATTAAAAACGATAGCTGTGTAAAAGTAAGTAAAACCTACAACAAGCGAGAAATAGAATATATTGTAAAAGGCAGATTGTGGGTTAAAAAGCTGAGTAAGCTGATTTGCGAAACCTGCCACCCCCTCATTTGGAGAACCTGCCAAAAATTGGCTTAAAAGACTTGGGAAAAGTACTAAAGATATTGCAAAAATAATTGGTATCACTCCTGCCTGATTAAGACGCAAGGGAAGATATGAAGAAGACGAAGCGGTTTTCCCGGTACGTCTCGAATAGTTAATCGGAATTTGTCGAGTTGCCTCATTCATAACTACAATCAAACCAATCAGCGCGGTTGCAAGAAGAATAAACACTAACATTCTAAAAATGTCCTCTGGCTGAAATATGGTGACAGAACGGCCAATCACCACAGGTAGGCGAGCAACAATACCCGCGAAAATCAATACAGATATTCCATTACCTATCCCATACTCGCTTATCAGTTCACCAAGCCATACTGCAAACATCGTTCCCGCAGTCATAGTCACCACCAAAGCAACAAGTTCAACAGTACTCATACCACCTATAACTTGCTGACTACTTAATAATGTATACATTGCAAATGCCTGAAACCCGGCGAAAGGAACTGTTAAAAGCCTCGTATATTGATTAATTTTTTCTCGCCCATATTCTCCTTCTTTTGAAAGTTCTTCAAGTTTTGGTACGACGAAAGTTAGAAGTTGAAATATTATTGAGGCATTAATATACGGATTTAACCCCAAAGCCATTATGGAAAAATTAGCCAGTGTTCCGCCTGAAAAAACATCAAGAAGAGACAACAGGGGACTTCCCATAAATAAAGCTTTCAGGTTTGTAGTATCTATCCCAGCAGCTGGAATATGGGCCGCAAGACGAAAAACAGCTAATATTGCTGCCGTTATTAATAACTTCTTTCGGATCTCACGCGACCTGGCTGCTTTTTGAAAAAAACTGTAGACAGAAGAAATCATATTATATTGATATAAATTGTTTAATTAACATTAATACTCCCACCTGCTTTTTTAACCAACTCTGCCGCAGATTTTGTTATTGGAACTTGAACTGTTAGTTTTTTCTTAATAGATGCGTCTCCCAGTATTTTAACACCACGGGTTTTAGCTTCTCGCTCGTCAACAACTCCTTTTTTAATTAATGAATCAATATTAACCTTGGCACCGGACGGAAAAACATCAAGATCACCAAGTCTGATAATTGTAGGTTTTTGTCTAGATTTGAATTTTCCTTTACCACGAGAGAGAGGAAGTCTTTTATAGAAAGATTTCTTAAACTTAACTCCTTCAAAAAGTATTCCCAAGCTGCTTCTTGTTTTTTGGCCTTTTTGTCCACGAGAAGAAGTGTGGCCACCCTTACCACTTCCATATCCCCTTCCTAGTCTCTTTGACTTTTTAGTGGTTGTTTTTGCTAATTTATAATTCATTTTTTCTTTTTAGTCTTTCTTGAAACCTTTTTTCTTGAACCGAAGTTTTTAGCTTCACTAATTTTTTTGATCGATTTCAATGCTTCGATTGTTGCATAAACATTTGAAATTTTATTCCTAGTACCCAATATTTTACCAACGGCATCTTTGATTCCGGCGGATTCCAGTACAACTCTCATTGGACCACCCGCGATAATACCAGACCCCGGCGGTGCCGGTTTTAATATAATTCTCGCTGCTGAAAATTTTTCCTCAACAGAGCAGGGGACTGTGGTTCCAGCAAGCGGTATCTCGATCATTTTTCTCTTTGCAGAAGCAATTGCTTTTTGTATCGCCCCTCGTACATCAGGTGCTTTTGCCAGCGCCACTCCCACCTTTCCTTTTTTATCTCCAACAACAACCAAGGCTGAAAATCTCATTTGGTTTCCACCCTTTGTCTTTTTTGAAACACGCCTTATCTCTACAACGGTTTCTTCAAACTCCTTAACATATCCTCCTTGCATTCCGTTTGGCATATTAAAACTTTAAACCACCTTTCCTGGCCCCCTCAGCAAGAGCCTTAACCCTACCATGGTATTTATACCGTCCTCTATCAAATACAACCACTGTTATTTTTTTCCTTTTTGCTTTTTTTGCCAGTTCCTCACCTACAAGCCCTGCTTTTTCAACTCCTCCTATTTTCTTTTTAGAAAGATTCTTGCTCGAGTATGCCAGGATCGTTTTTTGATTCTCATCATCTATCAGTTGTGCATAAATATCTTTGTTTGATCGATACACGGACAGCCTTGGGCGCTTCTTTGTGCCCATAATTTTTGCCCTTACTCTTTTTGTTTTGCGTGTTCTTGAATCAGTATTTTTCATAACACAAGCACTACTCCTCCCCTTGAGCTTTGGCTGCCTTTCCAGCCTTTCTTCTCACAACTTCGTCTTTATACCTAATACCTTTGCCTTTATACGGCTCTGGCGGTCTAATATCTCTTATATTTGCGGCTACTTGTCCAACTAATTCTTTATCAATTCCTTCTATTGTGATTGCAGTCTTTTCAACCCTAAAAGTTATTCCCTCTGGCTTAACAATCTCCACTGGGTGTGAAAAACCAACTGTTAATACCAGCTTGTCACCTGCCAGTTCGGTACGGTAACCAGTACCCACCAACTCAAGTTCCTTTATCCATCCCTGAGACACTCCTAACACCATGTTTGAAATCAAAACACGATATGTACCATGCAGCATTCGACTGTTTTTCGATTTCGATTTTGCTATAACATTTATCATGTTGCCGCTTATCTCTACTCCAATTTCCCTTGGAAGTTTCTTTTCCAATACACCTTTTTGGCCTTTTATAACAACTTTTCCCTCTTCAACTTTTACATCTACACCCTCCGGGACATCTATTGGTAATTTTCCTATTCTGCTCATAATTTATTTAGTAACTACAACACTTGGACTATAACTTCACCGCCAACTCGTTTTTTAATAGCTTCCCTACTTGATATAACTCCTTTTGGAGTTGTTAATATGAAAATAGATGGCCCCCTAAAACGCTCAAGATCATCTACATCTTGATAAATTCGCAATCCTGGGCGAGAAACAAGCTTAAGGTTGATAAGAACCGGTTCTTTCTTTCTATAAGAAAGGGTTGCTACTAACTTACCTTCCTTTGTGGTCACTCTTTCCAAATAACCTTCTTTTTTCATTGCAGCAGCCACAGATTTTATAAGTTTTGTACTATCAACCACAACCTCACGTCTCTTGGCCATTGCTGCGTTCTTAATCTGAATTAAAAAATCACCTACTGGATAATTAATAAACGTCATGATTTACCAACTCGCCTTTCTAGCTCCAGGAATATCACCTTTATGAGCATGCTTTCTGAAACAAATCCTGCAAAGACCAAATTTTCTCAAATATCCTCTCGGCCGTCCACAAAGACGACATCTATTCGTATAACGTGTTTTGTATTTTAACTTTTTATCTTCTCTTACTACTTTTGATTTCTTTGCCATATTCTTATCCTTTTAGTTAACAACTTCTTCCTCTTTCTCAAAAGGAAGTCCTAAAAGTTCCAACAGTTTCTTTGATCTTTCAATGTCTTTAGCGTTTGTCACAATAGTAATTTCTAGGCCTTGCGAGGCGTTTGTTTTGGTTATGTCAATTTCGGGAAAAACTGACATTTCCTCCAAACCGATTGTATAATTGCCACTCTTGTCAAAACTTTTATTTGAAACTCCTCTAAAATCCCTTAGACGGGGAAGCACAATAGAAAAAAACCTTTGTATAAAGTCATACATTCTTACCCCTCGTAGGGTAACCTTTAGACCAACAGGCATGCCTTTTCTCAAACTAAAGCTCGCAACAGATATCTTCGCCTGTCTCACAGAAGGCTTCTGACCAGTTATAATCGCCAAATTTTCCTGAGCGGCTTTTAGTCCTTCTTTACTTTTTGCAGTCTGCCCAACTCCCATGTTAACCACAACTTTCTTAACTCTCGGAATTGCAAGAGAGTCCTTTATGTCAAATTCTTTTGACAACTCTTTGGTTATCTTTTCTTCATAGTCTTTTTTTAAACTGTTCATTTTATTTAAATTGTAATTAAGCTCCCTATTTATCAATTTCTCTGTTACATTTCTTGCATATTCTTTTCTTTTTGCTATCTACAACTTTAAATCCAATTCTTGTAGGTTTTTTGCATTTCGGACACAATATTTGGATGTTTGAAAAAGGAAGAGGTCTTGGAATATCATATATTCCGCCCTTTTGCTTCCCAACTCCTTTAACATGCTTTTTGTAAATGTTTATATCGGGTATAAGAGCTTTTCCTTCCTTGGGAAAAACCTTCTCGATACTGCCTTCTCTTCCTTTGTCTTTACCGGCAGTGACGATTATTTTATCTGAGTTTTTGAATTTCAACATGGTCTTATTTAAACAACCTCCCTTGCAAGAGAAGCAATTTTTGTATATCCAGCATCTCTTACTTCACGAGCAATTGGGCCAATTATACGTGTTCCTTTTGGCAATCCGTTCTTGTCAATCACAACCCCTGCGTTATCGTCGAACCTCACATAGGTTCCATCTTTTCTTCCAACTTCTTTCCTGGTTCTAACAATCAAGACTTTAACTTTTTCCTTGTCTGAAACGGCGCCTGTGGGATCTGCTCCTTTAACAACGCAGTTAACAACATCTCCAACCGTTGCAACTTTGCCAATTTTTGTTGATACCCCAATAACGCTTAATCTTTTAGCCCCCGAATTATCTGCCGGTACCAACACACTTCTCAGTTGTATCATTTTTTAGTCTCTTTCTTTTTTTTAGTATTTTTCTTACTGGCAGGTTTCTTTTTATTGTTCACGATTTCAGTTATTTTCCATCTCTTCGTTTTGCTGTAGGGCCTTGATGCAACAAAACAAACATGTTGACCAACTTCTGCTCCCAATTCATCATGAACATGGTATTTTCTTTTCTTCTTAATTCTTTTTTTATAGACGGGGTGTGCTATTACATATTCCACCAAGACCGTTGCGGTCTTATCCATCTTTGTTGAAACAACTTTTCCTTTAAATATTTTCATAATTATTTACTCCCCTTTGTCGAACTTTTTTCTTCCTTCTCTTTTAAGTTTTGAACTATTTCTTTTTCTCTAATAATTGTTAATATCTGAGCGATATCACGTTTTGTGTTTTTAACAATCTTAAGATTGCTCTCATTGCTCGCCTTTCTATTCGCATAAGCATTAGCTAGTTCTCGCTTTTTTTCTACAACCATCCCCTCAAGTTCTTTTGTATCCTTTTCTCTTAGTTTTTTTAGTTCTTCAGTTTTCATAGTCTTTTATTTGGACTTTTTTACCATTTTGGTTTTAAAAGGCAACTTGGCTGATGCTCTCTCAAAAGCCATTTTTGCCACACCCTCATCAACGCCCGATACTTCAAAAATTATCCTTCCCGGTTTTATCACCGCAACATAACCCTGCACATCACCCTTGCCTCCACCCATTCTTTGTCCCGCAGGTCTTGAAGTAATAGGTTTGTCGGGAAAAACTCTAATCCATACTTTTCCTCCCCGTTTCATACTATGCGTTATTGCCCTTCTTGCAGCCTCAATTTGAGCAGATTTCAACCAACCACGCCCTAAAGACTTAAGACCATATTCACCAAAACTCAATGTCGAACCACGATGCGACTTTCCCTTCATTCTTCCCCTGAAACCCTTTCTATATTTTGTTTTCTTTGGCTGTAACATAATAAATTAATCCTCTTCTTTTTTGTGTATATATACCTTAACTCCTACGTAACCGCGCTTTAGAAGTGCAGGTATTTCTGCATAGTCAATGTTTTCCCTTAGGGTTTGCGCAGGGACGGATCCTTTGTGATATTTTTCGACCCTCGCGATTTCGGATCCTCCGATTCGACCCGACAAGACAACTTTTATCCCCAAAGCTCCCGACTGCATTACCCTATCAATAGTTTTTGAAATCACAACTCTATGTCTCATTCTTCTCTCCAAGTCTGACACAATTCTTACTGCAACAAGCTGGGCAGAAATTTCCGGATTTTTCACCTCATTTACCTGAATATCTATTTTTAAATCCTTTACTTTATTGGCTTTAACTCCAGATATCGTTTTAATAATTGATCTTTTCAAGTCTTCAAGCCCTGTACCTCCTCGACCTATGACAACACCTGGCCTTGATACAGTGAGGATTATGACCATACTTTTTGGCAACCTTTCAATCTCAACGCTTACTATTCCTGCATGTTTTAGTTTTTCCATAACCATCTCTCTAATCCTGATATCTTCGATTAGATAATCTTTGTATTTTTCTCCTTCTTCGTACCATCTGGATCTCCAAGGGAGAAACGTACTCATCCTAAAACCTATCGGGTTCACTTTTTGTCCCATACTATTTCTTCTTCTCCTTTCTTGTCAGTTTTGATTTCAATTTGCCTATTGCTTTTTTTGACTGCCCACTGGCCTTGGCAGGTTCTTTTGTAGAAACTCTCTTTTTTCTTTTCTTTGAAACCGGAACTTCTTCCAACACAACTCTTATATGGCTCATTCTTCTTTTGTAAGAATGCCAAGCTCCTCTTGATACAGGCCTTCCTCTTTTTAACATCGGTCCTTCACCGATTTGTATTTCCTTAAAGACCAAATCTCCTTGAACTCCCAGGTCTTTAGCATTAGCCATAGCTGTCTTTATAGCTTTGACTAATGGTTCGGCCGATCTTTTGTGCAAGTAAGGTAGTGTTTCGACTGCTTTTTCAGGAGTCATACTTGCCGCAACACGAGCAACGGGCCTGATTTTTTTGGGCGACATTCTAATATACCTCTGTGTTGTAATTATTTGCATAAATTTAAGTCTTTTCAATTATTCGTTTGACTACTTGTCCGTGTCCACGAAATGTTCTGGTTGGTGCAAACTCACCAAGCCTGTGACCAACCATATCCTCGGTAATAAAAACTTCAACAAAAATTCTACCATTATGAACAGTAAAGTATTTTCCAACAAACTCGGGAGGAATTTGACTATTCCTTGCCCATGTTTTTATCGGTTTACCTTTTTCCCCCATACCGGAAGCGACCTTTTTTGTAAGGTTTTCATCTACGTATGGTCCTTTTTTGCTACTTCTTCCCATCTTACCTTTGATGCTTGCCTCTTTTTCTACCTTTAATAATCAACTTATCAGAATACTTTTTCTTCTTTCTGGTTTTTCCTACAGCCGGTTTTCCATAGGGTGTCTTTGGATATTTCAATCCAACTCCGCTTCTACCTTCTCCGCCCCCATGAGGATGGGCCCCGGGATGCTGTGCAACCCCTCTTACAGTGGGTCTTTTACCCATCCTTCTGTTTCTTCCGGCCAATCCTATCCTTTTACTCCTCTCCTCCATATTGCCAACTTGTCCTATGGTAGCCCGAGCTTTGGGTATAAACCTTTTTATTTCTCCGGAGGGAAGCTTAATTAGGACGTAATTATCCTCCTTACCATGTATTGTTGCAACCCCACCGGCAGCTTTTACCACTTGGGCACCCTTACCTGGTCTAATCTCAATGTTGTGCACTTGTGTCCCAACGGGAATTCTTGAAAGAGAAAGGGTGTTGCCAACTTTCAGAGGTGCAGTATCAGAAGATATAATCTTTTGCATCAACTTTAAACCCATGGGAGATAATATATATCTTCTGTCACCGTCTTCATAAAGAATTAAGGCGATGTCGGCATTTCTGTTCGGATCATATTCGATCGTTTCCACCTTCCCCCAAACATCTAGTTTATTTCTTTTAAAATCAACCTTTCTCAAGAACCTCTTTTTTCTTCCCCCTTGATGCCGAACTGTAATTCTTCCACTTGCCCCTCTACCGGATTTTTTTGGTAGTAGCGTTTGTAATTTTTTCATCTTTAATCTTTTGTTTCAAACAAATCTATTTTTTCTTTTTCGGATAAATTAACCATTGCTTTTTTCTTTGCATTTATTATTCTCTTTCTTCCCCACATATTTTTCTTTGTTTTTTTTGTAGTTGTTAATGTTCTAACTTTTGTGACATTAACCCCAAAAGTATCACTAATAAGAATGGCAATTTGTGGCTTAGTAAGATTTTTCGGTACCCAAAAAGTATACCTGCCCATCTTGGCATCTTCTAAGCTTTTTTCTGTTAATACAGGTTCGATTTTCATAATTATTTCTTTCTAGTACTGGGTTTTTTGGTAGTCTTTTTTGCTGAAATACTCTTAGTTGACTTCTTTTTGGAACCAGCTTTTGCTCTTGGAGACTTTTTATTCTCATCCAAAACTTTTTTATCAAGCACCAAAATTCCACCATGAAAAACTTTATAAGCATCAATGTTTTCAAACTGAACAACAGTTACATTTGGTATGTTTCTTAAAGCCAGTAATACCCCTTTGTTGTCTTTGTGTATGACAAACGTAAACCTTGCATTCTTTTTGTCACCATACTGGGTACCGACAATTTTATTGATTAACACTGCTGCTTCTTTCGTCTTTTTTAGTTCAGACAAATTGCTCACCACAACTACTTCTTTTTCTTTTGCCTTAAGAGATAGACATGTATCAAGAGCTGCTCTTTTCATCTTGTTGGGCATAGACAACTCTCTTTTTACTCCCTTTGGCCCGTGCGCTTTTCCTCCTCCAACAAATATGGGTGCAGAGCGAGCTCCATGTCTTGCTCTGCCTGTACCTTTTTGTCTGTAAATCTTTCGTTTGGAAGAAATAACTTCTCCTCTAGTTTTTATCTTAGACAAACCAGCGTGGCTTCTTGATTCATAAACCCGAATAGCTTGAGCCAAAAGTATATCGTTTATTGGTTGCTCAAATTGCTTGGTGAGCGAAATCTGAGGCCGTTTTGTCCCTTTTGCCGTATATAAATTTACTTTAATCATTCCTGTTTATCCTCCTTTTTTACCTTTGTTTCATCCTTGTCTTCTTTTTCGTTTCCACTATCTTTTTCTCCAAGCTTGCCAACTTTCTTTCCTGCTTTAATCTTTTTTATAATCAGCAAACCACCCCTACTTCCCGGAACCGGACCTGATACGCCAATTTGGTTATTTTCTTCATCTATTGAAACTATTTTCAAATTCTTTATAGCTATTTTGTCTGTACCCATCCTTCCGGCCATTTTTTTACCTTTCCAGACTCTTCCGGGAGTTGTTCCTTGGCCAATTGATCCGGGCGATCTTGGTCTGTCACTCTGACCATGCGTTCTTGGACCACCGGCAAAACCCCATCTTTTCATAACCCCTGCAAAACCTTTTCCCTTAGAAACACCTGTAACACTAACAATGTCCCCAGAATTAAATATGTCGGAGATTGTAACAATGTCTCCGACTTTGATCTCAGGCGCGCCAGCTACTTTTACCTCTCTTATGAAACGAGGGGCCTTCTTATCTTTGATGGCCCCCTTGAGGTGTCCTTGCATTGGTTTGGTTACATTTTTAATCCTTTTTTCTTCAAAACCAAGCTGTACCGACCAATACTTATCTTTTTTGTCAGTTTTTATTTGGGTTACAACACAAGGTCCAGCTTTTATGTTGGTTACCGGAGTACGAACCCCATCCACAAAAGCCTGAGACATATTCTTTTTTGATCCTAAAATAGTATTTAACATATTTTTACACTAAAAAAAGTGCCCGAAGGCACCCTAAACTGGTACTCTTCAAGACTCTATACAATGTGGTTTAACCGATAAAAACCACCTCCATGTAAGCAGGAATTATACCAAATGAAGCTGTGCGTGGCAAGGAATAAGATTAATACTGTTAACTTCAACTATGTTCTTTCGAGACTATCTGTCATTTCCATTAATTCCAATAATTCACTTCCATACACAGTTAAGTCTGTTTCATCTCCCACATCCCGCCTTAACACGTATATGACCGAGTCTGTTGGGTCACTTGTGGGTACTTTCCACACATTAAAGGTTAAATCATTGCCAGATAACCCAAAATCAGGGTCTGAATCAATATCCACGCCAAGACCGTCTTGAACCTGCTTTTTGATTTCTTCACTCAGTTTTCCTGAAAACAAATCTCCTTCAAAAAGCACATCAGCTTCAGCGTGGTCCTTTATGGGCCCTGTTTTTGTGACAAACCTTGTGACCAAGAAGTCCAATTTTTCCTCAAATGTTTCAAGATGCCTTTGTGGCTGTTTTTCTAGTTTTTGAGACTCTTCACTCATAAATACAAGCTACATTTTGATTTCTATGGATACCCCTGCGGGAAGATCGAGGTTTGAAAGAGAATCTATAGTGCGTCCCGAAGGATTAATAATATCAATAAGTCTTTTGTGAACCAATACTTCAAAGTGTTCTTGTGAATCTTTGTTTGTAAAAGGAGAACGAATAACTGGGATCACTGTTCTTTTTGTGGGTAGAGGAACGGGGCCAATTATGTCTGCACCTGTAGCAATTGCAACATCCAATATCTTAGCCGCCGCCTCATCTATTACGCGGTGATCGTAAGATTTTAGTTTCACCCTGAGTCTGCCTGTCGCTGTCATTGCTTATTTAAGGTGCAAAAAATAATAATTATTTAAGTATTTTTGTGATAACTCCAGCTCCAATAGTTATACTTTTCATCCCTTTTTGTCCTGTACCTTCTCGTACCGCAAACCTGAATCCTTCTTCCATTGCAGCGGGCTTAATAAGTTTGATTGTCATTTTAGCACTATCTCCAGGCATTACCATTTCTATCCCCTTTGGTAATACAACTTCTCCTGTAACGTCAGCCGTTCTAATGAAAAATTGTGGCTTATATCCCGAAAAGAACGGTGTATGTCTTCCACCTTCTTCTTTTGAAAGAATGTAAACTTCAGCCTCAAATTCGGTGTGGGGTGTAACTGTCCCCGGCTTTGCCAAAATTTGACCACGTTCCACATCGTCTTTCTTAAGACCCCTAAGAAGAACTCCAACGTTGTCTCCTGCCTCTGTGTAGTCAAGAGTCTTTCTAAACATCTCTAGACCCGTTACAATAGTCTTTTGGGTGTCTCTAAGACCGACAATTTCGATCTCTTCATTTGTCTTAAGTTTGCCTCGTTCAACCCTGCCTGTTGCAACCGTACCCCTACCCTCAATCGAGAAAACATCTTCAACAGGCATCAAAAATGGCTTATCAATATCCCTCTTTGGATCAGGGATATATTCGTCAACCTGCTTCATAAGCTCAAGAATAACCTTCTCTTGTTCAGCGTCCCCCTCTAGTGCCTTAAGAGCGCTTCCTTTGATTATGGGAACTTTATCACCCGGATATTCATATTTTTTAAGAAGATCGCGAACATCAGCCTCAACAAGTTCAATAATGTCGGGGTCGTCAACTGTATCCGTTTTGTTAAGAAAAACAATCAAGGCTGGAACATTAACCTGTCGTGCCAAAATCACATGTTCTCTGGTTTGAGGCATTGGTCCGTCAGCTGCCGATATTACCAAAATAGCACCATCCATTTGTGCCGCACCTGTTATCATATTTTTAATATAATCGGCGTGCCCTGGAGCATCAATGTGTGCGTAATGTCTCTTTTCGGTTTCGTACTCAACGTGGGTGATGTTAATTGTAACTCCACGCTCTTTTTCTTCCGGAGCATTATCAATATCATCAAACTTAAGAACTTTTGTTTTGTTTCCCTTTTGCTTGGATAAAACAGAAGTAATTGCCGCAGTTAGTGTGGTCTTTCCGTGATCAACGTGACCAATTGTACCGATATTTGCATGCGGTTTGGTTCTTTCAAATTTTTCTTTTGCTTTTGCTGCCATGATCTAAATTATATAAACTTTTGAACCTTATTACAAACTAAACAGGGCATTAAGCCCTGAGTGAACGTATTATAACTAGCCTGAATTAGGCATGTCAAGACTCAATTACTTTAACTGGCTATCATCCTTGTTTCCAGTTTTTTTTGCAATCAAGTTTTCAATTAGATTTTTCGGCATTTCTTCATAGTGAGAAGGTTCAACATAAGGGCTGGCTCGGCCCTGCGAGAGAGAACGCAACTTAGTAGCGTATCCTGATAACTCGGATAATGGAACAAGTGCGTTAACAAAACTTAATATTCCTTTTTGCTCTGTTCCCTGAATTTGTGCCCTTTTACTGGAAAGGTCACCAATTACATCGCCAACAAATTCGTCTGGTGTTGAAACCTCAACCTTCATAATAGGCTCTAAGATTGTCATATCTGCTTTTTTGGCAGCCTCCTCCAAAGCCAAAGAGCCTGCGATCTTGAAGGCAATCTCGGAAGAGTCTACATCGTGGAAAGTTCCATCATAAACCACAACTTTCATATCTGTCATAGGAAAACCTGCTAAAATACCATTTTCCATTTTCCCCTTAACACCTTTTTCAATGGCAGGAATAAATTCTGAAGGTATTGATCCTCCACGAACTTCCGACTCCCAAATATAACCTTCCCCCCTGCCCAAGGGTTCAATTCTCAAAAAACAATGTCCATACTGACCACGACCACCGGTTTGTCGGATATACTTCCCTTCTCCTTGGGCAATTTTTTTGATAGTTTCTTTGTAAGCAACCTGGGGAGCACCCGTTTTTGCTACAACATCAAACTCTCTTTTCATCCTGTCAACCAAGATTTCAAGCTGAAGCTCCCCCATACCTGAAATAATAGTTTGACCTGTCTCGTGATTTGTCTTTATTATAAAAGTCGGGTCCTCGTCAGAAAGCTTTTTAAGTGCCAAGCCCATTTTTTCCTGATCCTTTTTTGTCGCCGGTTCGATTGCCAAAGAGATCACGGGATCGGGAAAACTAATAGACTCCAATAATATTGGATGCTTAGAATCACTAAGTGTATCTCCCGTAGTTGTATTTTTAATTCCAACTGCAGCAACAATCTCTCCAGCATAGGCTTCATCGATAAGCTCTCTCTGGTCTGCATGCAATATAACCAGTTTCCCAATTCTTTCGCTAGTGTGTTTTGTGACGTTGTATATCGTATCACCAGCTCTAACCTTTCCAGAGTAAATCCTCATATAAACAAGTCTTCCAACGTGTGGATCTGTTACAACTTTGAAAGAAAGAGCGCTAAAAGGTTCGTCGTTATTTGGAGCGCGTTTTTCTTTCTTGCCAGTCTTCGGATTCTCTGCTTCAACAGGTGGCAAATCCAACGGAGAAGGCAAGTATTCAACTACTCCATCCATAAGAAGCTGGACAATGGCAGTTCTATTATCTCCCCCAAAGATAGGGAAGAACTTGACTGCTATTACTCCTGCTCTTATTGCCTTTTTGATGTCTGATTCGCTTAATTCTTCCCCTTCAAGATACTTTGCCAACACCTCATCGTCATACTCGGCAACTTTTTCTATTAACTCTTCCCTGTATTTATTGGCTTTTTCAAGCAAATCTTGAGGAACCTCTTCTTCTTTTAGTTTGTTATCTTCTATACCTTTGTATGTGTAAGCTTTCATTTTGATTAAATCGACAACTCCATTAAGATCATGTTCTAGGCCGATGGGAATTTGCACCGGGTGAGCGTTTGCGCCCAGTCGTTCTTGGATGGATTTTATGCTTCTTTCAAAATCGGCACCAATTAAATTTAGTTTATTTAGAATGCATATTCTTGGAACACTATATCGATCCGCCTGTCTCCATACAGTTTCCGATTGGCTTTCAACACCTGTTCTGCCGTCAAAAACCATTACGGCTCCATCCAAAACACGCAAAGACCTCTCGACTTCTGCTGTAAAATCGATATGTCCGGGGGTGTCAATTATATTTATCCTGTAGTGCCCGTTGGCTACGGACGAGGTGGTTTGAAGATCCCAAAAAGTAGTTATGGCGGCAGAAACAATTGTAATTCCGCGTTCGCGTTCTTGGTCCATCCAATCAGTTGCTGTTGTCCCTTCGTCAACGGAACCTAGTTTATAAGTCTTTCCCGTCTCAAAAAGTATCCTCTCCGTTGTTGTGGTCTTTCCCGCATCAATATGGGCAATAATCCCTATGTTACGGATGTTTTCCATAGGTAAGTCGCGATCCTCGGTTTTTGTGACCACAAGTGATGCTTTCTTTCTTTTTACTTCAGCCGGCATAAATTACATTTTACACAAAAAGCCACTTCCGTTTGGAAGTAGCTCGACAATTTTAACAGCCTCAAAAGTGAAAAGCAACACAACTACTGATATAATAGCTTCATGACTGAAAACACAGGCAAGGAAACGTCTGTCGTTCAGAATCCAAACGAAATACACAAGGGATGGGTTGCTGCCACAGCAACTGCTGCTGCAGGTGCATTAATCCCGGGAGCTCAGACTGCCACCGGCCTTTTCGAAAAATCTGTTTCTAACTTAAATACTGTCGTACAAAATATTGACAGAGCTGATCTGGCAATAACAATACCAACACCTGAAACGGCTACCGATGTATTCGAAAAAACAATAGCCCTTGTTGTCGAAACCTTCTCTCCAAATAATGAAGCAGAACTAGTAGTATCCACCGTTGCATATTTTGCACTCTATGGAGCAGCAGCTTATTCATTTATTAAATCGATGCCTTATATTGAAGCCAAAGCAAGAGAATTGATAAAAAGAAAATGAATCAAGTACCTAGTATTAGCAATTTCTTAGACGAGATAGATCCTGACAATTTAATTATCAGAGAGCAAGCAATGGCCGAGATCACAACTGTAGTTCTTCTTTCTGCAGTAAAAGATTCAAGAGACTGTCTTAATGAAGACTGTCGGGAGAAACTTGAAAAGGCCCTTAATATTGAGAAGTTTAATTTTGAAAGGGTATACAATGTGTATATAGAGGCTGGGAAAAAAGAAGAGTTGTTCAAATCATTAGATGAATGTCTTCAAAAAGTACGGATCAATTATATTAAAACTCATCTTGAAGCAATGCCTATGCAGAAAAGAGAAGAAATTCTGGCAAAATACCCCGCATTAAAGGATCTTGCTAGTTAATTACCACCTGAAGTGGGCAAAGGCTCGGTTGGCTTCAGCCATTCTTTCAACTTCTGTTCTTTTTTGAACCGCTCCACCTTCCCCTTTTGAGGCATCGATAATTTCTGCAGAAAGTTTGGCAGCAAAGGTCTTGTATTCTGAATTCTCTCTAGCTCTTGCTGCAAAAATTAACCATCTAATTCCCAAAGACTCTCGTCTTGCACCTCTTACTGGCATGGGAATCTGATAGGCAGCACCTCCCACACGCCTGGGACGAACCTCCATGGTAGGTTTGATATTATCCAACCCCTTAGTGAACGCCTCTAATGGATCGGTTTTTGTTTTTTCTTTAATGATGTCAAAGGCGTTATAAACCTGCTTTTGAGCAACAGACTTTTTGCCATCACGCATGGTTCTGTTTATAAGTTTTGTTACAACCTTGCTGCTGTAAACAGGGTCGGGTGTAACCTTTTTTAGTCTGACGCCCCTTCTTCTTGGCATAAATTATTTAAGCTGCAGACTCAGTAGATTCTGTTTCAGCCGGTTTTTCGGCAGACTCTTGAGCTTGCACGCCTCCTTTCTTTGTTCCATATCGACTCCTTGATGTTTTTCTTCCGACAACTCCAGCAGTATCAAACTTTCCCCTTACAATCTTATATTTTACTCCAGGCAAATCCTGAACTCTTCCGTAGCGAACTAAGACAATAGAGTGCTCTGCCAATTCATGCCCTTCACCCGGAATGTGCGCTGTAATCTCTTGCTTATTAGAAAGTCGCACTCGTGCAACTTTTCTCAAAGCCGAATTTGGTTTTTTCGGAGTTTCCGTTCTGATTTGTGTCACAACTCCTCTTTTAAAAGGAGATGGATGAGTGGAATATTTTCTGTCCAAAGTATTATACCAACGCTGAAGCGCTGCTTTTTTATTCCTTTTAACAGTCCTTTTTCTTCCTTTTCTTACCAATTGTGATGTTGTTGGCATATTAGTGTGAGTATTTTACTTCAAATTCAGGGGTTTTGGCAATATTTGTCGTTTATGCAAATTACTATTTAACCGACTCTTGCGACATTACTGCCCTCTCCGGTGTTACGGGAATCAACCTACCAATAATAACATTCTCTTTCAATCCAATTAATTTATCCTCTTTCCCTAACATTGCTGCCTCTGTCAAAACATCTGTAGTTTGTTCGAAACTTGCAGCAGAAAGCCAGCTTTCCGTATACAAAGCCCTTCTTGTAATTCCTAGAACAATCTGTTGCGCCGATGCGGGCTCCCCACCTGCAGCAAGCACTTTTTCGTTCTCTTCTTCAAATGTTGCCCTATCAATCAACTCTCCAGGGAGAAGAGGGGTGTCACCTGTTGTCACAACCCTTAACTCATCGCTCATCTTTCTTGCAATAACTTCAAAATGTTTGTCGTTGATTGGAATTCCTTGAGACTCGTAAACCATTTGGATCTGATCAACTATATATCTCTGAACGGCACGTAGACCCTTAATTGCAAGGATATCTTTTAGGTCCAAAGATGCATCAGCAAGTTGTGTTCCGGCATCAATTAACTGTCCGCTCTCAACGGCCAATTTAACTGTTTTTGGAACAACATATTCGCGTTTCTCTTTTGGTTTTATACCCACACTCGCTACTTCGACCACCCAACCCCTTTCTTCTTCTTTTACTTTTACTTTCCCGGGGATTTCTGACAGAGGAGAAAGTATTTTGGGTGTTCTTGCTTCAAATAGCTCTTCCACCCTTGGAAGACCTTGTGTTATATCAATCCCAACCACTCCTCCTGAGTGTTTTGTTTTAAGCGTAAGTTGCGTTCCAGGCTCCCCTACGGACTGGGCTGCAATTACTCCAACAGGCACCCCAACTCCAACTGTTTTTCCGTTTGAAAGATCCCAACCATAGCACTTTACACAAATCCCATACCTCGCATCACAAGTTAAAGGAGAATGTACTTCCACCTCGTCTACACCCTCTTTTTCAATCAAGGCGATACTCTCTTTGTCTATTGTCTCGTCTTTGTTAATTAATACTTTTTTAGTTTTGCTTGATATCACATTTTTTGCAGCAACTCTGCCATTTATTCTTAAAGCGAAGGTTGAAGCTCTGGTTTCTTTGTTGATAACAAACCCCTCTTTGGATCCACAATCTTCCATCCTGATTATCATGTCGTGGGCCACGTCGACCAGGCGACGAGTTAAGTATCCTGCATCAGCAGTTTTTAAGGCGGTGTCTGTGAGACCTTTTCTTGAACCTCGAGCCGAAGTTACATATTCAAAAACCGAAAGTCCTTCTCTAAAGTTACTTTTTATCGGCAACTCGACAATCTTCCCCAGAGGATCAACGACCAAACCTCTAATCCCCGCTAGCTGCTTCACTTGATCTCTTGATGCTCTCCCAACTTTTGCATCAACAACCACTCTTATTGGATTTGTTTCTTCAAGAATGTTCCAGGTTTTATCGGTAATTTCTTCTGTCACTTCTATCCAAGCCTCTTGGGAAATCCTCTTTTTTTCCTCCTCCGTAATAAGTCCTTGTTCAAAATTTGCTTCAATTTCTGAGATATTTTTTTCAACAGCAGCTAGCATTTTGCCTTTTTCGGGTAGGATTTTCGCATCAAAAATTCCAAATGAAATACCCGAAAGGGTTCCACCCATAAACCCAAGGTCCTTGATGGCGTCTATCATCTCCATAATACTCTCTTTATCTTGGGTCACGTATGCCTTGCTAAAAAGATCCTTTATGACAGTTGATTTAACTGACACATTAAGAAACTCAAATTCTTTTGGAAGCGCTTCGTTAAATAGAACCCTACCGACAGTTGTTTCAACAAGCTTTCTTTTTATCATCACCGATACCAGCTGTCTTAGCTCAACCCTTCCTGTCCTATATGCCCTTATTGCTTCCTTGTCATCGGCAAAAACAGCACTGCAAGGCTTAAGCCTTGGATCCAAACTGGTCAGATAATAAACTCCCAAAGCCATCTCTTTACTTGCGGGGGTTGAAACCGGCGAGCCATCGGAAGGTCTTAACAAATTGTTTTCAGGAAGCATTAAAGTTTTCGCCTCATTTATGGCCTTTTTGGACAGTGGGATGTGTACCGCCATTTGATCACCGTCAAAGTCGGCATTAAAGCCCGAACAGATCGCAGGATGTATTCGAATAGCACCTCCATCAATAAGAACAGGATAGAACGCTTGGATACTTAGTTTATGAAGCGTGGGTGCTCTGTTTAGTAAAACAGGGTGGTCTTTTGTAATCTCGTCTAAGATATCAAAGACTTCAGGCGGCTTTCTCTCAAGCATGTTCTTTGCGGATTTGACATTAGGAGCAATACCTCTTGTAATCATCTCGCGAAGAACAAAAGGCTTAAACATCTCCAAAGCCATATCTTTGGGTAAACCACACTGATTAAGTTTAAGGTCCGGCCCAACAATAATTACGCTACGGCCAGAATAATCGACTCTTTTTCCAAGCAAGTTTTGCCTAAATCTTCCCTGCTTTCCTCGTAGCATGTCTGAAAGGGATCTAAGAGGCTGTTTACCTCGTCCGCGTCTTGTGGCCTTTCTTTGATATGCATCAATAAGCGAATCAACCGACTCTTGGAGCATTCTTTTTTCGTTTCTTAATATTATTTCCGGAGCACCAAGTGAGATTAAGTGTTTTAATCTGTTATTCCTGTTTATTACTCTTCTGTATAAATCATTTAAGTCGCTTGTTGCAAAACGCCCGCCCGAAAGTTGAACCATTGGTCTTAAGTCCGGAGGTAAAACAGGTAAAACTTTCAATATCATCCATGTTGGATCAATTTTTGCAACTCTTAGTCCATCTACAATTTTTAGTCTTTTGGCTAACTTTATAAACTTCGGACTAGAACTTTTGACATCTTGGAGTTCTTCGCGTAGAGACCCTGCAAGCTCTTCTAAATTAACCTCTCCCAAAACAGCCAAAACAGCTTCAGAACCCATTTTTGCTTCAAAAAAGTCTGCAGCATTTCGGCGTATAAGCTCGTCGTGTTCTTCTTCTGTCAAGATACTAAGTTTATTAAGATTTCTAACAAGAGAGATTAGATTGTCAAAAACCTCTAATGTCTTACCAAGAGTATTTCCTTCCTCCTCAACTAAAGTTTGCTCCTTTTTCCTTGCATTCAAATCTACTTCAGAAATGGCTAGTGCTAGTTGCTCTTTGTCCTTTATTTTCTCGCTAACCTTGTCTTTGGACTCCTTAGCTTCTTTTTCTATTAGTTGTCTTTTTTGTTTGTAGAAATCTTTTATTTCATCTTCGCGAGTTTTTCTGTCCTCTTTTAATAGTTTTGTAGATTTCTTTCTTTCCTTTTCGTCAACACTCAAAACAAGATATCTTGCAAAATAAATCACGTGCTCTATGGCTCGTGGAGAAACATTCAAAAGAAGTGAGATCTTGCTCGGTGCACCTTTGAAAAACCATACATGTACAACAGGTGTTGCAAGGCTTATATGTCCCATTCGTTCACGCCTGACTCTGCTTTGGGTTATTTCTACTCCACATTTGTCGCAAATGACTCCCTTATATCTTATTCTTTTATATTTTCCACAATAACACTCCCAATCTTTTGTCGGTCCAAATATTCTTTCGTCAAAAAGACCGTCTTTTTCGGATTTTAATGTTCGATAATTAATTGTTTCCGGTTTAGTTACTTCTCCACGTGACCACTTTCTAACATCCTTGTCCGATGCAAGTCTTATAATAAGGCTTTTAAAATCCACCAATGTTTTTAAATCGTGTAATGGTTCCATATTATTTATTTCTGTCCAACATCGCTTCTTGCTTGTTCAACTTCCATTGGACTCTTGGGATCAGTCAATTCTTTTGTTGCAACAACCTCAGCTCCACTTGCTTTGGCAAGTTCTTCACCACCCAACAGTTTTGTATCCTCTTCTTTAATTAAGCTTCCACCTTTGGCTTCGATGGATAACCCTAATGAATTTAGTTCTCTAACTAACACCTTGAAACTTTCCGGAACTGTCGCCTCGGGAATATCAACCCCTTTAACAATAGCCTCGAAAGCACGAGCTCTACCCACTATATCGTCTGACTTTATTGTCAACATTTCTTGCAGGGTATAGGCGGCTTTATGTGCTTCCAGTCCCCAAACCTCCATTTCACCCAATCTCTGGCCTCCCATCTGAGCTTTTCCTCCAAGAGGTTGTTGTGTAACCAAAGAATAAGGACCTGTGCTTCTGGCATGGGTCTTGTCTTCAACCATATGAGTAAGTTTCATAATATACCCAATGCCAACAACCGTATCTTCTTTAAAAGGCTCCCCCGTCCTACCATCCCTCAGCCGAGATTTCCCAGTAACGGATAGTTTTGCTTGTTTTAATTCCTTTGTAATTGTTTCTTCTGTAATCTTTTCAAAAACCGGTATTGCTCCTTTTTCTCCCTTTGCATGAAGGGCCCAGCCCAAATGACACTCCAGAAGCTGCCCCAAGTTCATTCGTGAAAGAACTGAAAGGGGAGAGATAATAATATCAACAGGGGTTCCATCCTCAAGGTAGGGCATATCCGCAGCCGACATTATCTTTGAAATCACTCCTTTGTTTCCATGTCTTCCTGCAATCTTGTCCCCAACCGTTATTTTTCTTAGCTGTGCCACTTTTACGATTACTTTCTTAAGCGCCCCCGGGCCCAACTCATCACCTTTTTCCCTGTCCAAAATATTAACGTCGACAACAATGCCTCTTTGCCCGTGTGGAACACGCAGAGAAGTATCTCTAACTTCCCCAGCTTTTTCGCCAAAAATTGCCCTCAATAGCCTTTCTTCACTTGTTAATTCTGTCTCACCTTTTGGTGCTATTTTACCAACCAAAATGTCGCTTGGATCAACCTCGGCTCCTACCACAACAATCCCGTCTTCGGCTAGATTTGCCAGCTCGGCTTCTGCAACGTTTGGTATATCTCGGGTTAGTTCTTCGGGGCCCAATTTTGTATCAACTATGTCAGCATCATATTCTTCAATATGAATCGAGGTTAACAAGTCTTCTTTTACCAATTTATCTGAGATTAAAACCGCATCCTCAAACCCATAACCTTCAAATGAAGCATATGCTACAACCAAGTTCGCTCCCAGGGCCAATTCGCCCAACTCCATTGCAGGCCCGTCTGCTATTAAATCGCCTTTTACTACTTTATCTCCTGGTTTTACTAGGGTTTTTTGGTTATAAGAAGTTGAGTGTGCTGTCCTTTTGAACTTCATGAGATTGTAAACCTCTTTTTTTCCTCCCTCGATTACATCAATATCCTCCATCGAAGTGTCGTGGGTCTTTTTGTTCAATTTTATTTGAATCTTCTCTGCATCGGCGTACTCAACTACTCCGCTATTTCTTGCCTTAACCAACCTACCCATTCCTTCGGCAACCGAAGCCTCCATGCCAGTGCCTACGATAGGGGAGTCTGTCGAAACCAAAGGAACTGCCTGGCATTGCATGTTTGACCCCATCAATGCACGATTCCCTTCGTCGTGAGACAAGAAGGGGATCAAGGAAGAAGATGCACCAACCACCTGTCTTGCTGTCACGTCTACTAAATCTACCAACCCCACAGGGCCTTCTTTTACGCTTCCTTGATGCCTCAGTGGTACTCGCTTTTGAGTGATATAGCCATACCTGTCTATCTTAATTCCGGCACTTGCAATATTAAGCTTCTCCTCGTCATCAGCAGCCAAGTAGACAATGTCATTTGTAACCCTAACCCTTTCCTTGCGATCTTTTTTGGTTTTCTTGACTTTTCTGTAAGGAGTTTCCAAAAATCCATACTCATTTACCTTCGAATAAAGCGTTAAATAAGTTACTAGTCCGATATTTGGCCCCTCGGGAGTTCTTACCGGATCAATTCTTCCATATTGGGAGTGGTTAACATCACGAATAGAAAACGAGGCTCTTTCCCTGTTTATACCTCCCGGCCCCAAAACGGAAACTCTTCTTAAGTTATCAAGTTCGGAAATCGGGTTTGTGTCATCAAGAATGGTGGACAATTGATTGGATCTGAAAAATTCATTGAGAGATGCTATTAACGGTCTTGCATTAATCAAGTTTGATGGGGTTGGTTTGTCTTCGGAGCTAATTAAACTCATTTTCTCTTTTACGGTCCTTTCGAGTCTTAAAAGTCCAATTCTAAAAGCATTTTTTGCCACGAGTTCGCCAACCCTTTTTAGCCTTCTATTTGCCAAATTATCAATGTCATCAATAGTACCCTCACCATTCTGCAGAGAAATCAAGTATTTTAAAGTTGCAACAAAATCTTGCCTTGTCAGCACCCAGTTTGCCTTGTCGTTTTCAACGTCCGTATCCAACCTCTTGTTAATTTTGAACCTACCTACCTTTCCCAAACTATATCGTCTTGCATTGAAAAACATACTTTCAAAAAGAGTCTCTGCGTTGTCTATTAAAACAGGCTCACCAGGCCTCATTTTTCTATAAATCTCCAAAAGTGCTTCCTCTTGAGATTTTGTAGGATCTTTTTCTATCGTACTTTTTATGTATTGGTGTTGCGGATCTTTATCCACATCCTTAAAAATCCTAAGTAATTCCGCATCCGACTCTATACCAATAGCTCGAAGTAGTGTTGTGGCAGTTATTTTTCTTCTTCTGTCGATTCTGGCTGCGATTACGTCATTTCTTGCAACCTCAAATTCCAGCCAAGAACCATGTTGGGGTCTAACCTCCGAGGTATGAAGCATTCTTCCACTTGAAGCATCAATGTTTCCTGAAAAATACACGCCGGGACTTCGAACGATTTGGTTTATAACCGCCCTCTCAATCCCACTGATAACAAAAGTTCCCCTTGTTGTCATTTGGGGAACTTCTCCAAGAAATACTTCCTGAGTAACTTCTTTACCAGTTTTCTTGTTTATAAGTGTGGCTTCTATTGTTAATGCAGAAGAGTATGTAAGGTCTTTTTCTTGCGCAATTCTTGAAGATATTTTGGGAGCTTCTAGTTTATGGTCACTAAGAACCAGTCTCCAATTTTTACCTGTAAAATCATCTATTGGAGAAATTTCTGCAGTTTCTTCAGCAATTCCTTTATCTAGAAACTGTTGCCAAGACTCTCTTTGAACTAAAGTTAGGTCTAACTCGGGTAAGTTAGTTTCTTCTTTTCCGAAGTTGCGACGATTTGGTTTGTATTTAGCCATCCGGTTGGTCAAGTCAAACGACAAAAAACCCAAGCATTCTTGGGTCATTAATAAAAAGCCTACTTATGTACGCCTAGCTTGACTTTTTATCACATATCCCTTTCAAAGTCAAATTCAATACATTCCATCAAGCTTATTTACCAAGGTATTTTGCCACATTTGCACTGTGTTCTTCGGTGGTTTTTGCATAATGGATATTTCCCTCAAGATCATGTATATAAAACCAATATTCACTCTCTTCGGGCATAGCAGCTGCTTTTATTGAAGAGAGTCCAGGATTTGATATTGGAGACGGTGGTAAACCGGTAAACCTATATAAGTTATATGGCGAGTTTATATCCAAATTAGCCCTTGAAAGAATGGGCCACCAATCATCAAGTTGCGAACTCTTTTTCGAATTAGCTATTGCGTATTGCACCGATGCATCAACCTGCAAGGGCCAATCAGCTTCGAGTCTTTTATATAAAATTCCTGCCACCACGGGACGCTCCGCATCTGTTATTGTCTCTCTTTCTAGAAGCGACGCCATAATAACTGTTTGATCGAGTGAATATGGAGTTTTAGCTATTGCAACTCGAATTTCCTCGTCTACTTTTATGTCAAACGTGTTTTCCATTATTGAAACAGCCTTTGTAGCACTTGATGTCTTTGGTAAAAGATATGTATCCGGGAAAAGATATCCTTCTTTTCCTTGCGAAGCTACTAAAAACTCTTCTCTGAAATCAACTGCATTTTCACCACTCAAGCCCAACTCTTCAATAAATATCTCTACAATTTC